>Ga0210016_1001789_pt1 | contig 19926 bp, 23 predicted proteins | sample CryGeyCG2014_300_FD_185454 | JGI IMG/M metagenome (GOLD analysis project Ga0210016, IMG submission 185454) | Groundwater microbial communities from aquifer - Crystal Geyser CG02_land_8/20/14_3.00 (SPAdes) (version 2) | ecosystem: Environmental > Aquatic > Deep subsurface > Groundwater | place... | reverse complement strand
ATCCGCCGATGAGGCGGATAAATTAATATTTTTATTCCCACACCCGCGAGGGTTTATTTTATTGTCTTAATATTTAACCCCTTTATCCTCTCAAAATGTTTTACATTACCCGTAATTAAGGTTAAATTATTAGCTAGACAAGTCGACGCAATCAATAAATCCATGTTATCGATCATCTGCCCTTTCTTTCTTAATGTTTTTCTTAATTCCACAAAAATGAAAATAATATCCAAATTTACATCATATATTCGAATACTTCCAAAAAATTTTGTCAATTCCATCGCTTGTTTTTCATCCAATCCTTCCATTATCTCACCTATACAAATAATACTCGTTCCCCGATCTGACATATCAATATTTTTTATCATCTCGACCACTTCATGTTTCTTCTTTAGTAAACCGATCATGACATCCGAGTCGATAATGTAGTTCATTCCCAGTTCGCTAAATATTTTTTCTTGCGAGATCCGTCATTTCTACCAGTTCTAACTAATTTAAGTAATCTGTCTCCTTCTTTTTCAGTCAAGAAACCAGCATAGCTCATAAATGTATCTTTATTGGGGTTGGGTGGGACAATTCTTCCCCATTCAACACCCGATTTCTTTATTACCACCGTCTTTTTATTAAGATATACCGCACTCAACAAGTCATAAAAATCATTTCTCGCTGTACTTGAATTTACTGTTATTATGTTGTCCATAATTATATTGTACAACCTTGTACAACTATGTCAATAATTAAATCAAATTTATAGAGTTTATTAAAATTTTTACCCACCATTTATTCATCAATTAATAATAAACTAAAAATCTATAGTTGGCCTGTTTACATTCTTTTCTACAATAAATCAATCAAAATCAGCTATCTGTTGCATAAACAATATCTACTCTTGGATGAACAGTTGGCTTTTTTAATACCTCAATTAACTGAGTTAAAGCCCTTGAAACCACTAGGCCGTCACCTTGAGTCACGGCTACCACTCTGTGATTCTCAACTACAGTACAAATAACTGGTGTTTGTACTAATGTCGATGGTTGTTGTCGATGTTCCCAATTTATGTTTCGGTTAACCGACGCGATAGTCATACTATTTATCCCTCCTATTACCAACATGTTTACATCTAGTTGATAAAATACCATCACCGAGCAAAGCACAATTATCGTTATATAGCTGCATGTTACATTCCAAAACACCCCCAGTTATTTCGCAACTTCCATAAACAGCAATCGGCTGTAGTGGGCGTTCATCTTTTACATATTTTTTTAATAATTTTGACCAGTACAATCGAATTCCTGCACATTTCTCCAGCATATTATTTCTTTAAAACCTTAACTACAAAATAACCCAAATAAACAAAAATTAAAAACTCTAAAAATAACACAAAATTTAGTCCTGCTCCAAAAACTGCCACCACATTGCCATACACAATTAAGTCCCAAGCTACCCGTAAAATTAAATAAATAAACAATGGGGTTAGTGCCGTCAACACCAACAACAACATTTGTGACTTGTCAAAATCTTTAATCAGTTCTCTCAGTGTAATTTCTGGCTCATAAATTAATTCGTAACAATTTCTCCCTAATTTATATATCTGTCTTACGGCTATTAGTGACGACAACTTTACCAAATTGTTTATTCGTTTTCCTATCATAAGTCCAGCTTTCGCAAAATTTTATTTTGGCTCTTTTTAATTTTCCTTCCACTGCCTTTACTGTTGTATTTAGTAATTGTGCAATGGCATTTGTCTTAAGCCCCTGTATATACTTAAGTCGCAAGATGTTGGCATAACCCTCAGAAATTTCCCCCATCGTCGCTTTTATTTCTTCTTTTAATTCATTTTTTAATACATCCCGCTCAGGGGATAGGGCAATATCGGCAATTTCTTCAAATTTTGGACTAATCGAAAACAAAATCGTTTTTAACTTTTTTTTACGATAATAGTCAATTATTTTATGTTTAGCAATTCCACAAATCCAGCTAAATTCCGCCGATTTTTTGGCAAAATTATCATGCGATTTAATTGCTGCCCACATTACGTCATTGGTTATTTCTTCAACGGTGCCTTCATCATCAATTTTTCTGGCGATAAACGCTTTTATGCTTTTATAATATTCCCAAATTTCTTTTGCCATTGTGCTGTTACTTTATCACATATATACTAAATATATGAAATTATGGGGACAACCTGTCCACCCCCTCACCAGTATTGCCCGTGAGCTTAGGTTAACGGTATTTGAAATGATTAACAGTGCGAAATCCGGTCATTTAGGTGGTTCATTTTCTGTTCTCGATATTATGACTGTTCTCTATTTTACCAATATTTTTAATTTTGATCGTGACCATTTTATCCTGTCCCCCGGCCATTTATCTGCCACCCTTTATGCCATTTTAGGGAAAATTGGCAAAATCCCCGAGTCTAGTTTGCCAACCTTTTCTCAAATCGATTCCATATTAGAAAGTCATACCAATTCCCAAGTCCCCGGAGTCGAGTTTTCTTCAGGTGCCTTGGGTCAAGGGCTATCGTTTGCCTCAGGCCTTGCTTTGGGTGACAAAGGCCACCATACCATCTGTTTAACAACTGACGGCGAGCACGATGAAGGCCAAATTTGGGAGGCAATTATGTTTGCCAATAAGTATCATTTGGGTAATTTAATCAATATCATTGACTGCAATCATATGCAAATTGGTGGCTCGACTGATGAAATAATGCCCCTAGACGAATTAGCCGCCAAATATATTCGTTTTGGCTGGACAGTCCAAACTATTGATGGACATAACTTTTATCAATTAGAAAAGGCTTTAAAAACAGCCAAAAATTCAACCATTTACCCCGCTTGTATCATTGCCAAAACAACAATGGGCAAAGGTATTTCTTTTATGGAAAATGATTATCATTACCATGATGTCAAAAAATTATCCCCAGAAATTTATCAAAAAGCAATATCTGAGTTATCTAAGTAGTTTAAAAATTTGATATTTAAAATTATAAATTGATTAAAAATTGAAAATTGAAAATTAAAAATTATAATTCCAATTCCATGCGGTCCGCCTTTGCCGATACGCTTTTTGATTTGGCCAAAGATGATCCAAATTTATATGTTGTCTCGGTTGGTCTTCGTCCGTCAGTCTTAATGGACAAATTTGCCCAACACTACAAAACTCATTTTATTGAATGTGGTGTCGCTGAAAACAATGCCGCGGGAATCTCGGCCGGTCTTGCCAAATCTGGTAAGAATGTATTTTTATGCACCTATGCTTGTTTTTCTCCGGGTATCAATTTGGCAACCATCAAACAATCGATTTGTGAAAATAATCTATCAGTCAAAATTATTGGCTACCACGGCGGATTATTGACTGGGGAATTGGGCGCCAGCCACCAAATGCTTGAGGATATTGCCCTAATGCGGTCTCTCCCCACTATGGAAGTTTTTGCCCCGCTAGATGCCATTGAGACAGTCAAAATGACCAAAGTGTTGGCTAAAAGTAGTAAGCCAACCTATATGCGCCTAGTTCGTCCCGATTCGCCAGAAGCCTATCCCCACAAAAAAGGTTTCACTATTGGCAAAAGTGAAATTTTAGAGTCAGGCAGTGATGTTACTATTTTAGGTTACGGTCCAATTCTAACCCAAGCTCTTAATTTAGAAATTAGTAATTGGAAATTAGAAATTATAAACTGTTCGTCCATAAAACCAATAGATGAAAAAACAATTCTAAAATCTATCAAAAAAACCAGTCGTTGTTTAGTTGTCGAGGACCATCAAATGGCTGGAGGGCTTGGTGAAGCCGTCGCTACTTTGATATTAAAATCGGGTCTCAAATGCAAGTTTACCCAAATCGGGGTTGACAACCAGTTTGGTCGGTCAAGTCTTGATCCACTCGATTTATACCGTCTTTACGGCCTTTCTACCACTGACATTATCACCAAAATTAACTATTTAATGAGCAAAAAATGATCACTTTACGCGAGACTTTTCAAAAATATTTTTCCGACCACCAGGCATTACCTGCATTCAATATTGATTCTTTTGAAATTTTTCAAGCCGTCGAAATGGCAGTGTCCGAAACAAAGTTGCCTTGTCTGGTTCAGCTTTCTCAAAACGAAGACAAGTTTATCGAAGCTGAAAAATTATTTTTATTAGTTAAAAAAGCCCAATTAAATAATCTTCCCATTTATTTAAACATGGATCACTGTCACGACCTCAATCGTATGGTCAATTTGGTTAAACTGGGTTTCGACATGGTTCATTTTGATGGGTCAAATTTAGATTATCAAGAAAATCTCGACACTGCCACGGCGCTAGTCAAAAAATTAAAAGAAATTAATCCAAATATTGTTGTCGAAGTTGAATTTAATAAAATTAATTTGATTGAAAATGGGGTTAACCCCGAAAGTTTTACCAATCCAAAACAGGCCTTGGAGTTTATCTCAAAAACTCAGGCCGATTTATTAGCTATTTCTATTGGCAATATTCATGGGGTCAATACTTCTACTCCTGAAACCATAAATTTAGATTTATTTACTCAAATTGTCGGCGTACTCCCCAACCATTTTTTCACCCTTCATGGTGGTTCAGGTATTGATCTAGCACAAATAAAATCAGCTATAAGATTGGGTATAGTCAAAATCAACATTAATACTGACCTACGTCTCGCCTTTAAAAAATCCCTGCTCACTTCCATCAATTCTTCCCCCTCCGAAAAAATTTACGACTATCTTTCCCCCGCCATCGACGAAGTTAAAAAAGTCATCATTGAAAAGCTCATCAATTTCATTAGCTAGTAGTCATCACACCACCATATATTATTTGTCGTCTATCGATTGGTTGTAAGGGGTACGACGATGTTTCGTTCGAACCACCTAAAGTTACCCGATACCCCATATCACTTAAGTCAGTTGCACAATGTTGACACATATACCTTTCTCCCTTTTCATTTCCTTGGGCAACAACATACCAACTATAAGTTATATTTATACCTTCATGTTGACAAATGTTCCCTGCCATTATTTGTTAGTTTACCACTTCAATCAAAAATATCATCTAGCAAAATTTACTATTTTCTATATCAAAAAGCACTTAGTATTATTCCACCAATCGTCATAAATATTCCAATAGCCTGAGTTTTTGATATTTTTTCTTTCAAAAATATCACCGCCATAGAAATTGTTACAATTGACAATGCTGAAGCAATCGGATTAACAATTACCAAATCGCCAACACTCAAACCAAAGTTAACACTTGCCATTGCCAGTGCTTCCAAAATCCCTACCAAGGAAATTACTAACCAAAACTTTTTAACGTTACTTTCAAATAGTTTTTCTTTATTACCAATAAATGATAGTCCAACCATCAATCCAATCGAGATTATTTTTATAAAAAGGGTTAATGGTATCCATCCAACATTTTCTGACAATACATCACTTAACGTCCAAAATATACCAAATGCAAAAGAGGCAATTATCACTTCTTTTACTCCAACCAACAATGAAAATCCATTTTTATGTAAATCATTAAAATTTATTGAAACAAAGGTGATACCTAGGAGTACTAAAATTATTGCAGGAATTTGTAGTCCTGTAAGTCGTTGACCTAAAAAAACATATGCCAACATTATAGCAATAACTGTATTCAAATTAATCGTTGCTGATACCACTGACACATTTCCAATTTCAAACGCCTTATAAAAAAATAAATAACCAGCCGTGTATAACACCGAGGCAATCAACAAAAGGACAATCTCTCTCTCTTTTTCATCCCAGTCATGACTGGCTTAAATATCACAAAAATTATCCCCATAGCCAGCATTCCCGCCAATTGTGACCAGAAAAATGTTTTAGTGTGACCTACTTTTTCCGAGGCATTATTAGCAAAAAAATCGGAAGTTCCCCACCCAAACATCCCTCCTAACCCCGCCAAAATACTTATTATTGTATTATTCATAACGAATTTTAACAGAAAAATTAATATTATTTTGTAGAGACGCCATATATGGCGTCTCTACCCCCATCTTTGGCATAAATATATTTTTTGTTCTACAATTAATCCATGTACGATGTGATTTCAATTGGTGCCGCCACAGTTGATATTTTTGTCAAGTCAAATGCCGTTATTGACGATGGCAAATTTCAAAAGTTTGAGGCTTCTTCCAAAAATGAAATAGACTCGTCCCTAATTTGTTCTGGTGGGGGAGCCACCAATTCTGCTGTCACCTTTTCTCGTCTTGGCTTAAATTGCCCCCCAATTTCACTATTAGGTTCAGATCGTTTATCAAATTATATTATCGATGACCTAAAAAAAGACAAAATATCTACCAATTTTTTGATTAAACAAAAACAAGAAACTACCGATTTTTCGGTTATATTTATTGACAAAGTTGGTGGTAGAAGTATTTTCACCAACCGAGGTACCACATCTTTAACCGTTGACAATATCTCTTGGTCAAAGCTCGAAACCAAATGGTTATATATCACTTCGCTTGAGGGAAATCTAGAGTTGTTAGAAACAATAATAGGCTATGCCAAGGAAAACAATATCAAAATTGCCATTAATCCCGGTAATCGGGAAATTAGCAAACCACGTCGACTACTGTCTCTTTTAAAACATTGTGATTTTTTGCTTCTCAATAAAACCGAATCAGAATCGTTATCCAGTACTTCGGCTCAGACCGATAACTTTTGGGATTTTTTTCTCAAAGTCTGCCCTATTGTTGCTATTACCAATGGTCGTGATGGCGCCCATATTTTAACCCAAGATCAACATTTATTTTCTCCTGTTCTAAATATCACTCCTGTCGATGAAACCGGCGCTGGTGATGCCTTTGGCTCTGCCTCACTTTCCGCCTTAATCTTAAAAAACTCTCTTCAAACTTCTCTCGAGTGGGGGATCAAAAATTCTGCCTCGGTTGTCTCCAAAATGGGTGCCAAAAATGGTATTTTAAAAATATCTCAAATTAGATAATATGTTATCCAAAGACGAAATTCTTAAAAAAAAAGGTAAGTTACCCGAACAACTTGATTTGGTCAGAGATTTAGACGAAGATAAAAACAAAACCAAAAGTCGTTTACTTTTACTTTTATTTTTAATTCTCACCATTGGTTCTAGCGCTAGTCTCTGGGCATATCGTGAGTATCGCCATGGCAAATTATTTTTTAACTTCTCTCTTCCCAAATTGTCCACTCCCATCCCTACCGACAAAAATATTTGGCAAATTTGTTTTTTTGACAAAAGCAGTAAAAAGCTAATTTACCAACAAAAATGTAATATGTCAGAATTACCCAAAGACATCATCAAAAACAACATTGATTTAATCAAATCTTCCCTCCCCAATGGTTTAGTTGTCAACGAATCAATTTCCACTTCATCCCCAGAAATTATTTATGTCTCCGATATTTCCTCACCCAAATTTAACTATTTTTTGTCTATCAAAATTTATGAGTCCAATCCATTGATTAATTCCCAGGCACTTATCCCCAAAATTGCCTCCAGTCTCTATTGGCAATTTTCAAAATAATCTAGCACGTCATTGCGAGAAATTTTTCTTAAAATTTCGTGGCAATCTAGTTGAAATCAAAAAAGCGCTTTCTAAATTCCATCGAGATTGCTTCACCCCGCAGGAGCGGGATTCGCAATGACGTTTTTATATTTTTGGTGTTGGGGTTACTGTTGGTGGACAAACCATCCCTTTTTCCCTGCCATCCGTAAATAAACCCTCATGACCACAACTAAATGACCTGTATATCCCTTCGGGGACACTCCAAGTAACGTCAGGTAAACTTTCTGGTAGCATTTCTCGCATTATTCGGTTCCAAATTGGGGTTGCTCCCGAAATTCCCGACGCCACCCAACTCATCGAAGTATTGTCGTTATTTCCTACCCAAGCCGCCACCATCACTTCAGGGGTCCAGCCAATACACCAATTGTCTTTCAAGCTATTTGTCGTCCCCGTTTTAACGGCCACCGTTTTACCTTTAATTTTTAATTTTGAATTTAATCCAAAAATTGGTGCTCGAGCCATATCATCCGACAAAATTGTATTAATTAAGTAGGCATATTTGGGCTCTGTAACTTTTTCTTTTTCTATATATTTTTCATAAACATTTTCCCCCAAGTAATTATATATTTTTAAAATTGGATTAATTTTTACCATCTCCCCTAATTGTGAAAAAGTACTATAAGCTTGTACTAATTCTGTCATTTTTACTTCACCCGCCCCCAGCGCTAAAGACAAACCAAATCTGTTTCGGTCATTCCAAGTTGTTATTCCCATTTTTTGCGCTAAATCTATCATGTTTTCCACCCCATTTTCATTTAATAATTTTACTGATGGGATATTTAACGATGATGCCAAAGCGGTTTTAAGGGTAACCTTACCCAACGATTTTCCATTATAATTTTGAGGTGAGTATGGTTTTTGACCTCTAATCTGATAAGTGATTGGCGAATCATCAATAATTGAACCCAAGCTTTTTCCTCGTTCCAACCCCAACAAATAGTTTATTGGTTTTATTGATGACCCTGGTTGTCTTTGGGCTGTGGTTATATTAAATTTTCCATCAATTTCCGACGACCAATAATCTTTTGACCCCACCATTGCCAAAATATCACCATTTTTTGCATTTGTTATTATCGCTGCCCCATTACCAATTCTCAGCCGTGCCACCTTTGCCACTTCCTCAGTTACAATATTTTGTGCCATTTTTTGAGTCTCAATATCCAAGGTTGTATAAATTGACAACCCTCTTCGCTCGATATTTTCAAAACCCAATCTTTCCTCCAAATAATCCTTGACAAAAAAGACAAAATGTGGAGCTTTAATACTTCTATCTTCTTTAATAATTTCAATTTTGTTATCGACAATTTTATCAGCCGTTTTATTATCAATAAAACCAGCCACTAACATTTGTTCAACCACTTGAGCCTGTCTTTGGTAGGCCAATGTTAATCCCTGTCCGTTGGGTAAATAAGATGAGGGTGCTGCTGGTAATCCAGCTAAAAATGTGGCTTGCCCCAGATTTATGTCTTCAATCCTCTTGCCAAAATATTTTTCTGAGGCTGCCTCCACTCCATATGTCTCCCCGCCGTAGGCAACTTGATTAAAGTATCTTTCCAATATTTCATTTTTACTTAATTTGTGTTCTACCATAATTGCTAACATTAGTTCGGTGATTTTTCTTTTCCAAGTTTTTTCCCCCGACAAAAACACATTTTTCACCAACTGTTGGGTAATTGTCGAGCCACCTCGCCACCGATTTGTGTTTGTATTTTTAATATTGTGCCACAATGCCACAAATATTCCTTTAATCGATATTCCTCTGTGTGTAAAAAAATCCTTATCTTCAATGGCCAAAGTTGCCTCAATCATTATTTTGGGAATTTTTGATAGTTCCACCCAACTTCGATTTTCGTCCTTGTAAAAGGTATAAAGTAATACTCCATTCCGATCATAAATTTTTGTTGACAACTTTGGCGGATTATATATTTCATTTACATTTGGCAAATCTTGTAATATCGTCCAGTAAAACCACAAACAAATTAATGATCCCAATATCATCAATATCGAAAATATCAAATAATACCTAATATATTTATTTGCCCCTCCTTTATTCAAAGGAAGAATTGGGGTGGATTTTTTCTTTGATACAAAAATAATTTTATTATGAATAAAATTAGTTCTTTTATTAAATTTATTTATTAAGCTAAATTTAGTTTTTATTTTATTGACCAAAATTAAATACTGATTTTTATTATTTATTAAATTTTTTTTTAATTTATTTAATAAATTTTGTTTTTTATTTTTTTTGATAAATATAAACGACAACAATAATAGTTTATATATCGGTCGACCTAAATTGATTAGAATTTTTTTAATCATGGGGAAGGAATAATTTGTGGACAATCTAAACACACCCATTGTCCCGAGGCATCAATCACACTGGCATGCTCTTGCCACTCTGCATTCGGATTATCTTCTCCCTTCTTAACTATTTTTCCCGTCGTTTTATCAACCAAAATATTATTTCGTAGTGGTAAATGTAGCGTCGGCACAAATTCTTTTTTAAAATATTCATAATGTGAATCACATCCACCCTCGGGTATCAATTGTCCTGTCAAATTACACACTGTCATCCCCACCGCACCCTCAGGTTTAGAAAAATTTCTCACTTGTTTGTTTTCCAAAAGTTTTGTCATCACCTTGTTCCATATTGGTGTCGCTCCGCTTGTCCCTGACACTACCCCCGTCATTCTCGAGTTATCATTATTACCCACCCAAGTTGTCGCTACATAATCAGGAGTATAGCCTATCGTCCAGTTGTCTCGAAGATCATTTGTTGTTCCAGTTTTAATCGCCACTTCTGGATGTTTTTTAATATTTAACATCGACCCTGCTCCAAACACCATCGATCTGGCTCCATCATCAGATAAAATTTGAGAAATGATAAACGAAGTTTCTGCCGACAACACTCTTTCTCCTGGCACATATTTGTATTTTTCTAAAACCTTATCATTTTTATCTACCACTTTTAATATTGGGGTCAATTCTTGTTTCACCCCCATGTTTGACAGTGCCCCAAATGCCACATTCATATCAGTCATATAAACCTCGCCCCCACCCAAGGTCAGCGACAAACCATAATTATCCGCATTTTTAAAAGTCGAAATTCCCATCGCCGAGGCTGAGGCGACAAAACTCTTCAATCCATTAATTTTTAGCATTTTAACTGCTGGAATATTTAGTGAATTAGCCAATGATTGCCTCAAATTTTGCAATCCATAATAATGATAACCATAGTTGGTCGGACAATACGGTTTTTGATTTTCGACATTAAAACAAGTCTGCTCGTCGTAAAACAATGATGCCGCCGTTACTTTTCCAGTTTCAATTCCTACCGCATAATTTAATGGTTTTATTGATGAGCCTGGTTGTCGTAGGGCTGTCGTTACATTATATTTCCCTTCAATGTCATTAGCAAAAAAATCCTTTGACCCCACCATAGCCAAAATTTGCCCTGTTTTGCTTTCTGTAATCAACGATGCCCCATTGGTCACGTTGGATTTATTTAACTTTCCCACCTCCACCACCACCACATCCTGAGCGTATTTCTGCAAATCTAAATCTAAAGTTGTATAGATTTTTAAACCACCTTCGGTTACTTTTTTAGCCCCATATTTTTCTACCAATTGGTCTTTGACGTAAAATACAAAATGTGGGGCAATCAAACTATCGGCTTTTACATAGTAATTAAGTTTTTCATTTTTAGCTTTTTCAAATTCTTCTTTGGAAATCATTTTTAACTCCAACATTCGCGTCAGAACTTGTTCTTGTCTTTCCTTGGCTAAGTCTGGATGAGAAAAAGGGGAATATCGTGAGGGTGAGGCTGGTAAACCAGCCAACAGAGCCATCTCGGCTAACGTCAAGTTAGACACTTCTTTGTTAAAAATCCCTGTCGAGGCTGCCTCAATTCCCCACAGTGTCCCACCATAGGGTGTTTGATTAAAATACATTTCTAAAATTTGATTTTTACTGTACATTATTTCTGTACCAACCGTCAAAATTGCTTCTTTAATTTTTCTCGTCCATGTTCTTTCAGGGGTCAACAGTACATTTTTAACTAACTGTTGAGTTAGTGTTGAACCCCCTTGTAATCTTTTTTCAATTATTGTTCGGTACAGTCCCCGAACAATACCTTTCAAATCGAAACCAAAATGGCTATAAAAACCCACATCTTCAATTGCCAAAGTTGCATCAATCATCTTTTCTGGAATTTTAGTCAGTGGTATTTCTCTACGTCTTTTATCTACATAGATTTCGTAAATTAATTTACCATTGCGGTCATACATTTGTGATGATTCAGGAAAGTCGGTACTACTAAGTTTTTTAAGGTTTGGAATATCACCCAAAATCCACCCAATTCCTACCACTGTGGCCAAAACCACCACCATTAGGTATTTTTTAAAGTTTATTTTTTTTATCTTCAATAAATTTTTCGATTTTTTCATTTGCCAAGAAGTATTTTCTCATTATTTTTGTCATTTGTCTGTATGCTTCTGCTGACTTGTTTATTTGCAACTTATTACTAGGACATAAATTCCAAGCCAATATCAAATTGTCAACTGCCTCGTTTGCCGATATAGCGTCATTTTCAGCCATTTGTTTGTCAGCTATCAACATTAGTAGTTTTGATTTTTCGCAAGAGTCAGGCGTTAAAGTTAACCACAATTTGTCCCTCAAAATCTTAATCGGATATAAAACGTTTGTTGGATATATTTTGATTTTTGGCAAATAATAGACTGATTTTATTTTTTCTCCATTATCTTTATCGGTGATTATTTCTATTGGTATTACCCGAATTCTATCCTCTTTTTCTTCACGCAAGACGGCATCTAAATTAGCCATAGCTATGGATATAAATAATATAATCACTGCTATCAATAGTCCAATTATGATAAATATTTTTTTCATTTATGGAAAAACGCTTGCCTGAGATTAATAAATTTAATCGGACCCTTTAATCTAATGTATATTATTTGACCAACAAACGCCAAATAGTTTATTGCTATCTTTATTATACTAGTTTTAGTTTTTTTAATTCGTAATTCGTAATTCGTAATTCGTAATTGATTATAGCCATTCGCCACATATTTCTTTACCCAATTATTTTCTAAAACAAATTTTTTATGAATATTATTTTTATTTAGTAGCACTTTTACCATAATCAAATCAACCGCATTCTTTTGATTTTGTTTCAATTTTGGAACCAACAAATTATCCTCATCCATCCACAAATTAAAACAAAAATCGTTTGCTTTTTCTTTTTTACCATATCGTCGATGAGGAATGTTGTTTAGTTTTATGTATAATCGCAACTTTAAACGTGTTAGCCACAAAGTATCTTTTTTGCAAATAACAAATATGTCAATGTCTTCACTTGCTTTTGCATTTTCCGCCGCCACTGACCCCGTCACCCCCACCATTAAAATATCTTTAAATTTAAATAAGTGTTTTTTCACCAATTCTTTCGCCAATTTTATTTTTTTATCATTTTCATTATTTTTTAGAAATTGGAAATTAGAAATTGGAAATTTTTCTTTAATCTCTTCTAAGCTATATTTTTTATCCGACAACAATCGAAACCACAATTGCTCTCGACTTAAAACTGCACCGTATTTTTTTGCATAAGCAATAGTTTTTTCAATATCATTTAATAGGGTCATCTCTCTATTTTAATTGATATAATAATAAATAGATTGATATGAATAAAAAATCCACAAGGTATCGCCTTTACGAAATGATTCCTGGTATCGCTGCCTGGTTTGTTATATTTTTTCCCATATGGGGCTCATTTTTATTACCCAAGACAGTTGCTTATTTCGTCATCGCCTTTTTAGTCTACTGGCTTTATCAATCATTTAAATCTGCCCTTTTTGCGATTAGAGGTTACTTTTTGATTATTTCTTCTCAAAAAACTAATTGGCTTTTGCAGTTTAATCAAGATTTCCGTGCCAATTGGCTGATTTATCGAGATATCCAACATGTGGTCATAATTTCCTCCTACCGTGAACCTATTGCTGTCATCGAGATGGCTTTTTCTTCACTGGCTTCTCAAATTGACATTGATTTAAACAAAATCAACGTTATATTAGCCCAAGAAGCCCGAGCTGGTCATGATAGTAATCGTGCCACTCTCAATTATTTTAATAATAAATATAAAAATGTTTTTGGTTCGTTAATATTTACCTCACATCCTTCCGACACTATTGGCGAAATAGCTGGTAAACATAGCAACGAAGCTTTCGCCGCCAAATATTTTAAAAAAAAATTCCTTGACATTGAAAATTGTAAATTGAAAATTGAAAATTGTACGCTCACCTCTTGTGATGTTGACACTATTTTCAATCCAAAATACTTTTCTGCCCTGACCTACAATTTTGCCAAAAACCCCGAACGTTATTATCGTTTTTGGCAATCACCCATTTTTTGGCATCACAATATTAACAACGTTCCCGCCCCCACTAGAATTATTGGCACTATGGGAAATGTTATTCACCTTGCCAACATTCAAGAACCAGACGGCTTATTTTTTAATTATTCCTGTTACTCATCCTCTTATTGTTTAATTGATAGTGCCGGATATTGGGACCCCGATATGATTTCCGAAGATTGGCATATATTTTTACAAAGTTTTTTTGTTTCGGGTGGTCGTGCCTCCGTCGAACCCATATTTTTACCCACTATTGCCGACGCTCCCAGTGGCACCAACTATTTTAATGCTCTTAAAAATCGTTACAACCAATGTCTTCGTCATGCCTGGGGTGCCATTGATATCCCCTATGCTTTGGAACAATCCCGCCTTCACCCTGAAATCCCACTTCTCACGCGCCTAATGCGAATTTTTAAATTAATTCAAACCCACTTTATTTGGTCTAGTAATTGGTTTATTTTGACTCTCGGTACTTCCCTGCCTGTGTTACTAAATCCTCATTTTTTTAACACCTCACTGGGCTATAATTTACCCCGTATATCCAATATAATTCTCACCATTTGTTTAATTCCATTATCTGTACTTATAATTCTCGACTGGAAACTCCGACCCAAAAGTCAAAAACAAGGTTTCAAAAACATTTTACAAAATATTTTTCAGTGGCCACTTATGCCTTTAGCCACCCTGGTCTTATCAGTTCTCCCCGGACTTCATTCCCACACCCGCCTTCTCTTTGGTCGCCAGCTCGAGTACAAAACCACTGCCAAAAAAGCAACAAATTAGTCAAAATTTTCAATTCCTTGACTTCGCCTAAACTTCGGATGTAATATTGGTTATGAATAAATTAAATAGTTTGCCCGACAATCAAATCGTTTTTTATCAAACACCCGATAAATCCGTAAATATTGAAGTAATGTATACCGAAGAAAATCTTTGGCTTACACAGAAAAAAATTGCTGAATTGTTTTCATGTTCAATCGATAATGTTTCGCTTCATCTCAAAAAGATTATTTCTGATGGTGAAATAGATGTAAATTCAGTTATCGAGGATTACTCGATAACTGCCAATGACGGTAAACAGTATAAAACCAAACATTATTCTCTCGAGGCAGTTATTGCTGTTGGGTATCGGGTAAATTCACAAAGGGGTACAGAATTTCGCCAATGGGCAACTTCAATTTTAAGAAGTTATATTCAAAAGGGTTTCGCTCTTGATGATTATCGTTTTAAATTTGGCACCCGTTTTAGTACTCGATATTTTGACGATTTATACGAAGAAATAAAAGACATTCGAAGCAGTGAACGCATGGTTTATCAAAAAATTACCGACATTTATGCCACATCCATCGACTATTCACCCAAAGCATTTGAAAGTAAGCAATTTTTTGCCACAGTTCAAAACAAATTACATTTTGCCATTACTGGACAAACAGCTGCGGAAATAATTTACCAAAGAGTTAGCTACAAAAAAGAAAAAATGGGTCTAATTTCATGGCGAAAATCGCCAGCGGGGAAAATTATGCCCAGTGATGTGGTTATTGCCAAAAATTATTTAAATATAAAAGAAATTACCCATCTTAATCTAATCGTAAACATGTATCTAGATTATGCCGAATTACAGGCAATCAAACAAAAAACTATGAAAATGTCAGATTGGATTGACAAACTAAATGCGTTTTTAAAATTTAACGAGCACGATATTTTGCATAATGCCAGTAAGGTAAGTCACGAAGTAGCACAGGCATTGGCTATTGGTGAATATGAAAAATACAGAATAAAACAGGACAAAAATTATATTTCTGATTTTGACAAAGAAATTAAAAAGCTTTTAGATAAAAAATCGAAACTAGTATAAAATATAATCATGTTATGGTTATCAGCAATTCTTTTTTTTCTGCTCCGACTACCTTCACTTTTTGAACCCTATTGGTATAGCGATGAAGGTGTGTATCTTGCCCTAGGTCAGGGGATTAGGCATGGGCTGACACTTTACTCTCAAATTTACGACAACAAACCACCGGCTATCTATTATCTGGCCGCTCTAACTCAAACTGTTTTTGGCTTTAGATTATTGCTTATGTTGTGGATGATTCCCACTTGTTTTTATTTTTACAAATTAGCTAAAAACTATTTACCCCTAAAACGGGCAAAAGTTGCCTTATTACTTTTTGTCATTCTTACTTCAATTCCTGTTATTGAAGGCCATATTGCTAATGCTGAAATTTTTATGCTTTTACCCACAATTTTAGGCTTTTTGTTGTTTGAAAAATATATTTTTTGGTCGGGGTTAGCTTTAGGCTTCACTTTTTTATTTAAGGTTCCCGTCGCCATCGAATTCTTTTTTCTCTTTTGTTTTGCCTTTTTTATTCTCAAAAAATACAAAAATTTAAAGCCACTAATTGTTTTTGGTATATCATTTCTTCTTCCTACCATTATTGTTGCCATATACTTTCAGTTAAACACTGCCTTGTTACCATTTTTGTCTTCTGCCTTTTTCCAAAACCTTGGTTATCTTTCTTCGTGGTCGACTGGCAATCAGCAATCGAATCCCACAACGTCGGGACTACCCCTTCGTTTGGTTTTAATGTTATTGTCTTGGTTATTTTTTTATTATCAATATTACAAAAAAAATATTGATAAAAAAATATTATTTTTGTCCTGTTGGTTTATGGCTTGTTTGTTTGGAATATTACTATCCACTCGTCCTTATCCCCATTATTTAATCCAAATTGTTCCACCATTAATATTAGTTATTTTATATCACAAAAATTATTTTTTAAATAAAATTTTATTGATTTTAATTTTGGCTTATTCAATTTTTCATTATAAATTTTATTTTTATGCCACCGCCTCCTATTATCAAAATTTTATTCAATATGTTTTAAAACAAAAAAATGTCGAAGCATATCGCCAATACTTTGGGCAAAATGTCAACTATTTTTACCAAATTAGCTCATATATTGATACCAAAAGTGCCCCCGATGATACTATTTTTGTCTGGTCTGACGATCCCTATATTTATCCCCTATCAAATCGTTTACCTTCAACCAAATACATCACCGCCTACCATGTATTAGACTATAATGGTTACGAGATTATTCTCAATCAATTAAAAATTAAACTTCCTCAAATTATTGTTTACAATCAATCGATGAGTCGACCATTCCCCGCCTTAGATGAATTTATTAATAATTATTATTTTTTAGATAATCAAATTGGACCTTATTATTTGTTCTACAAATTACGGTAAAATTTACCAACATACCACTGTTTTTATCATCCTTGGGTAAATTTTGGCAAAATCGAGTTTACTCTCTCTTTTTTCGTTGGAATATTTTTCTTATTGCCATCCAGTTTTTATATTTATTTTGGTCATATCCTAACCTCCCCGAACAAGTTCCACTATATTTTTCGGAACCTTGGGGTGATTCGTGGCTTACTTCTACTCCATTAATTTTATTGTTACCCTTTTTTTCACTAATTATCGTTTTTATTAATAGTACTATTGCCATGCTAATTCATCAACAAAAGACGTTATTAGCCAAACTCCTTTTAGCATTTTCCCTAGTCTTTACGATTCTCACTTCTGTCTCTCTTTATCAAATTATTAACCTCGTTCTCTAACCATGTATTTTGCTTTTGTTATTTCTTTTTTAATCGTTTTTGTCAGTACCCCACTGGTTATAAAATTATTTTATCGCTTAAATTGGGTAACTAATCGAGTTAAAAAAGCCCAGCTTGATTCCAATTATACCGCCACTTCTCCTGTACCAAGAGGTGCTGGCATCCCCCTGTTTTTAGGTATTTTTATTACAGCTTTTATTTTTTTGCCTGCTGATAAACATTTGTTAGGAATATTTTTTGCTGCTATTTTTATATTAATTATTGGTATTTGGGATGATGTTATTGATATCAGTCCGACATTTAGATTGTTTACTAATCTAATCTCGGCCTTAATTGTAGTTGCTTCTGGGATTGGTATTGCCTATATTTCCAATCCTTTTGGTGGGGTTATTGACCTATCTTTTTTACAATACACCTTCTCCATTTTTGGTTCACCTCATTCAATTTGGATATTGTCAGACATTTTAGCCATCATCTGGATTACTTGGTGTCTTAATGTTGTTGGCTGGTCCTCGGGTGTTGACGGTCAGTTACCTGGTTTTGTCTCTTTATCTGCTTTTTTTATTTCTCTTTTAGCTCTAAAATTTTCTTCTGATGTTACTCAATGGCCAGTGGTTATTTTAGGTATGGCTGTCTCAGGTGCCTATTTGGGTTTTTTACCTTATAATTTTTTTCCTCAAAAAATTATGCCCGGTTACAGTGGCAAGTCGCTAGCTGGATTTTTTCTTGCAGTATTATCAATACTTTCAGGTGCCAAACTTGCCACCTTGTTTTTTTTGATTGGCATTCCCATGCTCGATGCTGTTGTTGTAATTATTGGGCGGTTATTAAAAAAGCAATCACCATTTTCCCCCAGCGCTACCCATCTTCACCATTTATTATTAGCCCGTGGTTGGGGTCGCCGTCGCATCGCCATTTTCTATTGGTCTCTAACTCTCATTATGGGAATTGTTTCTCTATATTTAAATAGTCAACAAAAATTTTATTTCTTTGTTGGTCTAACTCTTGCTTTTATTGCCATTACCCTAAAATATTTTAGACGGATTTAGATTATTATCATATACCCCTTACCCCTTTTGGTAAAAATTACTTCTTTATTTACTCCTATTTCTCTTATTTTTCTCCTCAAATTTTCCATCACCTTGGACATGGCCAAAAGAGAAAACTTATCATCCATATCATTTCCCCATAACACATCCGCAATTTCGTCAAAAGTTACATAATTTCCCCTATTATTATTTAATACCTTTAGCACTTTTTCTTCTTGTGTTGTTAAATTGTTTAATTTTTCTATTATGCTTACATTCTTATTTATTAACCCCAACTCCACCAAGTACTTATTTGATTGTGATAACAAATCTCTATCAACTGTAAATTTCGTTTTAGTAATGTCTGTAAAATCTGGGTAATACTTGCTGAATATCGTTGATTTCATTAAAAATGTCATTGCCGCCATTCTTTTGATATATTTTTCACTAGCAATTTCTCCACCAATCCACGAATCAATAATGAATAAGTTTTGCAATATTCCAAATGCAATATTTCCCGCGGGAAAGTCCACCCTAGAAGTTACGTTTAAGTTAAATTTATTCCCTACTCGAGGTGGATTAAACGAGCCTCTAGTTCCAAAAGGGGTAATTAATACATTTATTTTTTCAACCTTAGCCAAAGCTTTGCCAAAATTTAAAAATTTATCAATATCACCAAAAAAATCTTTTTCCATTTTATACCAATCAAGTTTAATTTTGATAATTTTCGTTTCAAAATTTTCATTTTTATATTTTTTCAAAGAATTTTTAACTTCGTCTATTGCTTTTTGCGAATAACTCGCTGACAAATCGTTGTTCGAATTTACATTTATTGCCTTCCAAAATTCCTTGGAATATCCCAAATTGGGGAAATAAATAGCTCTCGAATTTCCTCTTTCGAGATATGGTAACACTAAAAATCCATTGTTCTGATAATAGCCCAAACTAATGTTTTTCGCCAAAAAGCATATTAGCTTCACTTCAAAATCTTCCTGTTTTATCAGCTAAAATACTTACTTTAGGATAATCCATTTGTTCACTCAAGATAATAATTTCTAGTTGCTATATTATACCCTATAATTATAATTTAACAAGAAAATTACTTCCTCAACAAAAACTCAAGATGTTATTAAACTAATAGAATAACATACTTCAAATGCCATTAGATCCAGAAAAAGTAAACAAATTATTAGCTGATAAAGCACTTATTGAGAGTTTGTCAATTAGCAGATTGTCTGAGCTTTTGCCATTCGATGAAGTTATGAAAATAGCCGTAAGTAGAGATGGTTATGAAAA
>Ga0210016_1001783_pt1 | contig 19951 bp, 19 predicted proteins | sample CryGeyCG2014_300_FD_185454 | JGI IMG/M metagenome (GOLD analysis project Ga0210016, IMG submission 185454) | Groundwater microbial communities from aquifer - Crystal Geyser CG02_land_8/20/14_3.00 (SPAdes) (version 2) | ecosystem: Environmental > Aquatic > Deep subsurface > Groundwater | place... | reverse complement strand
GGCGCTTCGGGCACAGGGGTCGGCGTGACCGCAGGGGTGGCCTCGGGGGCGACCTCGACCAGCGGCGGCGGCGGGGCCGCAGGCAGCGGCGCCACCCGCTCGATCGGCTGGGGCTCGGGCGCGACCGGGCTGGGCGGCACCGGGATCGGCTGCGCAACTTCGGCCGGTGGCGCGGGCAGCGGATCGGGGGGGGTCGGTTCAGGCGCAGGGGCAGGCTCAGGCGTGGGGGCCGGTTCCGGGGCCGGTTTCGGCCTGGGGGCGGGCTTGGGCACCACGACCTTGGGCGCGGTTGGCGCGGTCGTCACCAGGGCATCGAACTCGGCCGCCGACAGCAGTGACACCTCGGTCACCGCCACCTCGGGCAGACTGTCGGGCGCGCTGAACCAGCCGCCCACCAGCAGCCACAGGATCAGGCCCGCGTGCCCGATACCCGAGATGATGACGCCCTGGTTCATGCCCCCGGCCTAGCCGCCATTGCCACCGAACGCCGGGCCGCTGGCATCGGTGACAAGCCCGATATTGCGGAAACCGCCCGCGTTCAGCGCCCCCATCACCTGCGCCACCTGCTCGTAGGGAATCGCCCCGTCGGCGCGCAGAAACACCTTGTCCGAGCTGCGCTCGGCGGCAATCGCCCGCAGCTTGGGGATCAGCTCGTCCGGCGCAACGTCGGTCTTCTGGATCAGCAACCGGCCATCCGCCGTCATGGTGATGGTCAGCGGCTCTTCCTGCTCGGTCGGCAAGGCGTTGGCGGCGGTGTCGGGCAATTCGACCGGCACCCCGACCGTCAGCATGGGGGCTGCCACCATGAAGATGATCAGCAGCACCAGGGTGACATCGACAAAGGGTGTCACGTTGATTTCCGACATCGCGGGCACCCGCCCGCGCCGGTGCCTGCGCCGCCCGCCGCCTCTGCCCGCCGTGCTGACCACCCCCGCCGCCATCGCCTAGGCGTCCAACTGGCGCGACAGGATGGTGGCAAACTCGTCGGCAAAGGCCTCGTAGCCGCCGATCAGGCGCTCGCTGTCGGCATTGAGCTTGTTGTAGAACACCACCGCCGGAATTGCCGCAATCAGACCGATCGCGGTGGCCAACAGCGCCTCGGCGATGCCGGGTGCCACCACCGCAAGGTTGGTGTTCTGCGAAATCGCGATCTGCTCGAAGGCGTGCTTGATGCCCCAGACGGTGCCAAACAGCCCGATGAACGGCGCGGTCGAGCCGACCGTGGCCAGAAACGACAAGCCGCCGCTCAGCCGCTCGCTTTCCTTGGCAATCGCGACATCCATGCTGCGATCAATCCGCGCCTGCGCGCCCGCAATCAGGCCGCCGTCGTTGCGGTGGCTGCGCCGCCATTCCAGCATGCCCGACGAAAAGATCCGCTCGGACGATCCTCCGGGCTGGCTGCCGATCTTTTCGAACAACTCGTCGAGCGGCTCGCCCGACCAGAAGGCGCGGTCAAACACCGACGATTCGCGCCGCGCCAGGCGGTAGAGGATATGTTTCTGGATGATGATTGCCCATGACCAGAACGACATGACCAGCAGCATGATCATCACGATCTTGACGGTAAATGTCGCGCGCGCAAAAAGCGCCAGCAGCGAGAAATCAATCTCCTGCGCCGTAGCCAGGGTTGTGGTATCCATGAGCCTGCTCTTGTTTCGGGCTGTTCATTCAGCCGTTCTTGCGGGTGATTCTACCGGCTTTTGCCGCGGAATGCCAACACATCTGTGTGCGCGCGCGAAATTGCGCCCATGCCCGCGGCAGCGCTCAGGCCGACGCCGCCGCCAGCGCTCGCCGCAGCGCGTCCGGCAGCCGCACCGCAACCCCGGCTTGCGCGAGACAGACCAGCGTCACCATCGCCACGAACAGCCGCGCAGGCCCGCGCACCACCACCTGCTCGAGCACGATGCGCGCCCCGGTCAGCGCCACGAGCCGGGTCTCGACCACCAGCTCGTCGTCGAACTTTGCCGGTCGCAGATAATCGGCCTCAACCCGGCGCACCGCGAACACCACCCCCTGCCCGGCCCGCAGCCGCCCCTGATCGACCCCAAGGGCGCGCACCCACTCGGTCCGGGCGCGTTCGATGAACTTCAGGTAGTTGGCGTAATAGACGATCCCGGCCAGATCGGTATCCTCGTAATAGACGCGCAGGGCAAAGAGGTGGGGCATGGTCCGGGCACCGGCTGGATCAGGGCATCCCTGCGGCCTACCCCGCAAGCACCCGCAAGGCAAGCCACCCCGCACCGCCCCTGATTGCCCGCTGTCGCTGGCCGACCGATCTGCTATCACGACCAGGGGCAGCAGCGCGGGGGCAGCATGACGCATCTTTGGGTTCGGGCGGAACAGCGGGCAAATGAGCAGCGGGTCGGGTTGACCCCGGACGGGGCGGCGGCCCTGATCGCGGCGGGGATCAGGGTCACGGTCGAGCACAGCACCAGCCGCGCCATCCCGATCACCGGCTACCGCGCCGCAGGCTGCGCCATCGCACCCGAGAATGCCTGGCCCGAGGCCCCGCGCGATGCGGTTATCTTCGGCCTGAAGGAACTGCCCGACGACGCCACCCCGCTGCGCCACCGCCACATCATGTTCGGCCACGCCTACAAGGGGCAACCCGCCGGACAGGTGCTGCTCAAGCGCTTCAGGGCCGGAGGCGGCACGCTTTACGATCTTGAATATCTGACCGATGACGCCGGGCGGCGGGTGGCCGCCTTCGGCTACTGGGCAGGCTACGCCGGAGCGGCGGTGGCGCTGAAGGCCTGGGCGGCACAGGCGCGCGGCACGATTGCCGGGCCGCTTGCGCCGTATCTCGGCCAGCAGGCCCTGCTCGACGACCTTGCGGCCACGCTTGCGGCCACCGGCACCGCGCCGCCGCGGGTGCTGATCATCGGCGCGCTCGGGCGGGTGGGCAGCGGCGCGCGCGATCTGTGCACCGCCCTTGGCACCCCCGTCACCGCCTGGGACATCGCCGAGACCGCCCACGGCGGGCCCTTCCCCGAAGTGCTGGCGCACGAGATTTTCCTCAACTGCATCCTGGCGCGCCCCGGCTGCCCGGTGTTCGTGCCCGCCACCGCCCTCACCGCGCCGCGCGCGCTACGGGTGATCGGCGATATCGCCTGCGATCCGACCTCGGCGTTTTCGCCGGTCAAGGTCTATGACCGGGTGACGGACTGGGCTGCCCCGGCGCTGCGGGTGCACATCGAGCCTGCCCTCGACATCACCGCGATCGACAACCTGCCATCGCTGCTGCCGGTTGAGAGCAGCACCGACTACGCGGGCCAGTTGCTGCCCTCGCTCTTGTGCCTCGATGCCATCGCCGACGGGGTCTGGGGTCGCGCCAAGGCCGAGTTCGACCGCCACATCGCCGCGCATTGACCCGGCTCCGACCGGGGGCTCTGCCCCCGACCCCCCGGAGTATTTGCCGCAAAGAAGAATTGGATGCCGAGATGCCCCTGATTTCACCTTTGTCAAAATACTCCGGGGGTCCGGGGGCTGGCCCCCGGTCGACCCCGAAGGCCGCACCCCGCCGGTTCAGACCGCCAGCCGCACCGCGATCACCGGCCAGCGCCCGCCGATGCGGGCAGCGCCTTTGGTGATGATCAGATCGTGCCGCGCCATGGCCGTACCATTCACCGCAACCCGCCCCAGGGCTAACAGGCACAGGGTGCCGCCAGCCGCCAGATCAGAGCCATCGTGTTCCAGCGTGACTTGCGGGCGCGGCAGCGCGCGCGCTGTCATCACGTTGAAATCATCAGACTGTATGGCCCTGGTGCCAACCGCCCGCAGCGCCACGTCGCCGGGAAAGGCAATCGGCACCAAGGCCCGCGCCTGCAGCGCAATGCCCGCACCAACCAGATCGAACCCCGGCCCCGCGATCACCGTAAGGTTGCGCTCGATGCCGGGAAACAGCGAGAACGGACCGTCCTCGACCACCGCCGCCAGCGACAGCCGCCACAGCAGCCCGTCCGGGCCATCGATCCGGATCAGCTCGGTGGTGGTGCCGCGCCCGTTGGCCCAGGACATGGTGGTGTAGTCGGCGGGGGTCAGGTGCCGCATGGCGCAATCGTCCCATAAATGGTGATCATCGCCGCCCGAACAGGCGCTCGATATCGGCCAGCTTGAGTTCGACATAGGTCGGTCGCCCGTGGTTGCACTGGCCTGACAGCGGCGTGGCCTCCATCTCGCGCAACAGCGCGTTCATCTCGCAGGCCTGCAATTGGCGGCCCGAGCGCACCGAGCCGTGGCAGGCCATGCTCGACAGCACGGCATCAAGCCGCGCTTGCAGCCGGGTGCTGTCGCCAAGATCGGCGAGATCGTCAAGGATGTCGCGGATCAGGGCGGCGGCATTGATCTTGCCCAGCAGCGCCGGGGTTTCGCGCACCGCCACCGCGCTGCCGCCGAACGGCTCGATCACCAGCCCAAGCCGGGCCAGATCGCCCGCCTGCGCCAGCAGGCGCGCCGCGTCACCGGGCGAGAGATCGACGATTTCCGGGATCAACAGCGCCTGCGCCGCAATCCCCGCCCCGGCGGCCTGCGCCTTCAGGCGCTCATAGACCAGGCGCTCGTGCGCGGCGTGCTGATCGACGATCACCATGCCGGTCGCGGTTTGCGCGATGATGTAGTTTTCATGGACCTGCGCGCGGGCGGCTCCCAGAGGCCGGGCGGTCTCATCGCTCGCTTCGCCACGCTCTTCGACCGGCTCGAACCGGGCCGAGGGGGCTTCGGCAAAGCCGGGGGCCTGAAACTGATACGCCCGTGCCAGCGCCGCCCCCGAGGGCCGGTCCATCTGATAGACCCGCGCCGACTCGGGCCGGAACGCCGCCAGGGTTTCCCCGGCCACGGTGGTGGCGGCGCGGTGCCCCGCCCCGGCCAGCGCCTGGCGCAGCCCCGCCACGATCAGCCCGCGCACCAGCGCCGGTTCGCGAAACCGCACTTCGGCCTTGGCGGGGTGGACGTTGACATCGACGCGCTCGGGGTCGCAGACCAGATTAAGCACCGCCGCCGGGTGGCGGTCGCGCGACAGCACGTCCATATAGGCCGCCCGCAGCGCCCCGAACAGCATCCGGTCCAGCACCGGGCGACCGTTGACGAACAGGAACTGCGCCGCCGACGAGCCGCGCGAATAGGTCGGCAGCGCGGCATAGCCCGCCAGCCCCAGCCCCTCGTGCGCGATGTCGATGCGCAGCGCGTTGTCGCTGAAATCGCGCCCCAGCACCCGCGCCAGCCGCCCGGCCAGAGCGTCGAAGAAATCGCCGGGCTCGGGGTCGGCGCGAAACATCACCCGGCCTTCCCCGCCGCCCGTCACATCGCGCAGGGTGAAGCCCACTTGCGGGGCAGACAGCGCCAGGCGCTTGACCACATCCGAAATCGCCAGCATCTCGGCCCGGTCCGAGCGCATGAACTTGAGCCGCGCCGGGGTGGCAAAGAACAGATCGCTGAGCTCGACCACGGTGCCGCGCGACAGCGCCGCAGGCCGCACCGCCCCGATCCGCCCGGCCTCGACCGCAAGGCTGGCCCCTTCGGCCCCCGCCGCGCGCGAGGTCAGCACCAGCCGCCCGACCGCGCCCAGCGACGGCAGCGCCTCGCCACGAAAGCCGAAACTGCGGATGTTCAGCAGGTCCGAGCCGTCGATCTTGGAGGTGGCATGGCGCGCCAGCGCCAGCGGCAGGTCGGCCGCGGTCATGCCGCAGCCATCATCAGAGACCCGGATCAGGGTCTTGCCGCCATCGGCATAATCGATGGTGATCCGGCCGGCCCCGGCGTCGAGCGCGTTCTCGACCAGCTCTTTCACCGCCGAAGCCGGGCGCTCGACCACCTCGCCCGCCGCGATGCGGTTGATCGCGGCCTCGTCAAGCTGACGGATCACCGGGTGCCGCGTGGCAGGATCGGGCTTCATCTTGGGGGCATCCAGCATCATGCCACCAGTGCTAGCACATGGCGACAGATTCGGCCAAGGGGAACCTGAACCGGAGAAAGCAATACCGGGGGCGCGGGCTTGGCTACAGCATGATGAGGTTAGCTAGAGGCCTTGCAACCCACCCGGCCCTTGGTTTTGGGGGCCGGGACCGGACCTGCGTCCTTGCGGGGCAAGGCCGCCCGGTCCCTTGCCTGAAGACCGAAGGTCGCAAGGCAAGGGGGGTTGGGCCGGGCTGAGGCTTCGAGAATCAGGCCGCACCTGCCTGGCGGGCGCAATTCGCGCCTGCCGGGGGCAGGCAGGCGCGGCCTGATTTGACGCGTGTCAAATCAGGCAAGAAAAGAAGATCGTCATTCCCACCAAGCCTCATCTTGCTCGCGCGCTCAGTTGCCCGACACCAGCCCCACCGGCTGCCCGACCACGGTGAAATGCAGCGCCTCGGGCTGCAGCAGCCGCGCCGCCACCCGCTTGATGTCGGCCAGCGTCACCGCATTGATCCGCGCGTTGCGGGTGGCGGCATAGTCGATCGGCAGGTGCTGGATCTGCATCCCCACCAGAATCCTGGCGATCGGCCCGTTGCCATCAAAGCGCAGCGGATACGAGCCGGTGGCATAGGTCTTGGCCGCCGCCAGTTCTTCCGCAGTCACCCCGTCGCGCGCCAGCGCCGCCCAACTTTCGCGCACCAGCAAGGTCGCCTGCGCCACCTTGTCGTTATCGGCGGCAAACTGCCCCATCACCAGCTCGGCCTGATCCATCGGCACCAGAAAGGTCGAGACCCCATAGGTCAGCCCGCGCTTCTCACGCAGCTCGGTCATCAGCCGCGCCGAAAAGCGCCCGCCGCCGAGAATTTCATTAAGCAGATAAGCCGCGAAGAAATCGGGATCATCGCGGGTGATGCCCTGATGGCCGAACAGCACCACCGATTGCGGCGTCGGGAAATCCTGCACCACCACGCCGGGGGTCAGGCCATAGTCGGCCCGCCCCGGCAGGGCCGCGCCGGTGGCGGGCAGATCGCCCAGCAGATGGTCAAGCGCCGCGCCCAACTCGGCGGGCGAGATATCCCCCACCGCCGCGACATAAAGCCGATCCCGCGCCAAGGCCCCGTGATGGGCGGCCACGACATCATCACGCGAAAGACCCGCCACGCTGGCCTCGGTGCCGTCGCCCGAACTGCCGTAAGGATGGCTGCCAAACGCCGCTGCGTCAAATGCCAGCCCGGCAAGCGCACTGGGGTCCTTGGCGTTTGAGCGGATGTTGGACAGCACCTGCCCGCGCACCCGTTCCACCGCGTCGGCATCGAATCGCGGCGTGATCAGCGCCGAGCGCAGCAGATCGACGGCGGCGTCGCGGTTCTCGGTCAGGAACCGGGCCGAAACCGAGACCGAATCCTGCGACGCACCAAAGCGGTATTCCGCCGCCAGCGCATCGCGTGCCGCGGCAAAGCCCTGCGCATCCAGCCCCGCCGCCCCTTCCTCGATCAGCCCCGCCATCAGGTTGACCGCCCCGCGCCTGCCCGGGGCATCAAGCGAAGTGCCGCCGCGAAACCTGATTTCCAGCGCGGTGAAGGGAATCCCGTGATCTTCCACCAGCCAGGCGGTGATCCCGCCGGGCGAGGTGACCTGCTCGATCGCCACCTCGGCCCGCAGCGGCAGGGCCAGAAAGATCAGCGCCAGCACCAGACGAATCATCATTGCGCCACCTCACCGTCCTGCACCAGCCAGGCGGTCACCGCCTGCCGACGATCCAGCACCTCGGCCGCCGCCGCCATCACGTCCTCGGGCGTCACCGCCTGCAACACCTCGGGCCAGGCCTGCACATCGGCCACCGTCAGCCCCGAGGTCAGCGCCTCGCCATAGCGCCGCGCCAGGCCATCGACATTGTCGCGGGCATAAATCTCATTCGCTCGAAGCTGGGTCTTGATCCGGGCAAAGGCCTGCGGATCAATCCCGTCCTTCAGAAACTGCGCAATCACCGCATCCATCGCGGCTTCGGCCTCGGCCAGCGCCACCCCCGGCAGCGGCACCAGCACCAGCCCGAAGGTTGACGCATCAAGCGCCGTGCCATCATAGAACGCGCCGGTATAGACCGCCTTCTGGGCATCGAATTGCAAGGCGCGCGCCAGCACCGAAGTGGTCGGGTTGCCACCCAGCAATTCGGCCAGAAAGGTCAACGCGGCGGCGTTGGCCTGATCGCCGGGGTTGCGCTCGGGGGCGAGATAGTCACGCGTGATCACCGGCTGCGCCACCCGCGCATCCGCCATCACCAGCCGCCGCTCGGCCAGTTGCGGCGGCTCGGTTGGGCGGGCGCGGGGGGCAAGGCCGGGGGTGGGTTGCAACGGACCATAATGCGCCTCGGCCAGGGCGCGCACGCCGTCCGGGGTCACATCCCCCGCCACCACCAGCACCGCGTCGTTGGGGGCGTAATAGGTCTGGTAGAACGCCTGCGCATCGGCCCGGTTCAGCGCCGCGATCTCGTGGCGCCAGCCGATGATCGGCACGCCGTAGGGATGGTTGAGAAACTGCGCCGCCCGCGCCTGCTCGGACAACAGCGCGCCGGGATCGGTGTCGATGCGTTGGCCGCGCTCGGCCAGAATCACCTCGCGCTCGGTCGCGACCAGATCGTCGCTCAGCACCAGATTGCGCATCCGGTCGGCTTCCATCGTCATCATCAGCGCCAGCCGGTCGGCCGCCACGCGCTGAAAGTAGGCGGTGTAATCCCAACTGGTAAAGGCGTTGTCGCTGCCGCCCTGCGCCTCGACCGCAGCCGAGAATTCTCCGGGGCCGACCGAGGGCGTGCCCTTGAACATCAGATGCTCGAAGAAATGGGCGATGCCGGAATGACCCAGCGGCTCGTCCGCCGCCCCCACCCGATACCACACCATGTGGGTGACCACCGGGGCGCGGTGATCCTCGATCACCACCACTTCCATGCCGTTGGCCAGGGTGAAATCGCTGACCGTGTCGGCGCTTGCCATCCCGACCCAGGTCAGGCCGACTGCCATTTCGTAAAAAAGGTTGCGCAAGAGGGTCGGGGGCATCGCGGTCTCCGCTTTGGGTCACGCCATAGCTACCCGCCCAGACCGCGCGGTCAAGTCAGGTGACGGTTACGTGATCGCGGCCCTACTCGCCGCTCTGAGGTGGCGGTGCCGAGGGGTTGCCCGCCCCCGCCGCCCGCCAGCGTGCCAGTTCGGCGTACTGATCCAGCGACATCGGCAGGTAGGCCTTGAAATAGACATTGACGCTGAACAGCCGCTCCAGCAGCCGCCCGTCGTGCTTGCGCCGGTATTCCAGGTCTTCGGCGGCCAGGGTCTCGCGAATCCCCGCATCCGCGCCAAAGCGCACCGCCTGCGCCAGCAGCGCCCCATCCGCCGCCGGAATTCCACGCGCGGCTTGCGGCTTGCCGCCGAGCGCGATGATTGCATCCTCGAACGGGGTCGGGTCGCTGCGGTTGGCGGCCCCCGGCGTGGGGTCCGGCAAAGTCGCCAGATCTTCTGGCATCGCCAAAGGCTTGGGCGGCAGGATCGCGAATTCGTCCGGCCCGTTGCCCGAGGCCCGCACATGCATCAGCACCGGCTCTTTGCTGCCGCAGCCCGCCAGCGCGATCAGCGCTGCCGCCCCGGCCAGAAAAGCTCCTCGTGCTGCCAGCATCTTCGTCTCCCGCACCCGCTCCTCCCGTCTCTAGCGCAAAGCACAACCGCCGTCACGGGGTCTTGTCGCGCTTTGCGGCCCGCCTTGTGCGGCCACCGGGCGGATCCGGGGCGAACAGCACCAACCCCACCGCGCCCACGAAAATCGCGACGTCGGCCAGGTTGAAAGCATAAGGGTTCTCGATCCCGCAGCACGACATGTTCAGGAAATCGGCCACCGCACCGTAAGCCAGCCGATCGACCACATTGCCCAGCGCACCGCCGATCAGCAACCCCGCCGCAGCCCGCGCCAAGGCACCCTGCCCCCCACCGCTTTGCCGCTCGCGCGCGATCCACAGCCAGACCCAGACCGAGATTGCCAGCGCCAGCGCGATCAGCCCCCAGCGCATCACGTCGCCGGTGCTGGCACCGAGGCCGAAATTCACTCCCCGGTTCCACGCCATGTGAAAGCTGAGGTAAGGCGGCAGCACGTCGATCTCGCCGCGCCCGGCCAGATCCAGCCCCCACACCACCGCCAGCTTGCTGACCTGATCCAGCCCGAAGGTGGCTGCGGCAATGGCCGCGACCCGCCGCATGCTAGTGCCGGAAATGGCGCTGGCCGGTGAACACCATCGCCAACCCTGCCGCATCCGCCGCCGCAATCACCTCGTCATCGCGCATTGATCCGCCGGGCTGGATGATCGCCGTCGCCCCCGCCGCCGCCGCCGCCAGCAAGCCGTCGGCAAACGGAAAGAACGCATCCGACGCCACCACCGCGCCTTGGGTCAGCGGGGCCGCCAACCCCAGCGCCTCGGCCATGTCCTGCGACTTGCGCGCGGCGATCCGGCTGCTGTCCACCCGGCTCATCTGGCCCGCCCCCACGCCCACCGTGGCACCGTCCCTGACGTAGATGATGGCGTTCGATTTCACATGCTTGGCCACGGTCCAGGCAAACAGCAGATCGGTCAACTCGGCCGGCGTCGGCGCGCGCTTCGTCACCACCTTCAGATCACCGGCCCCGACATGACCGTTGTCGCGGTCCTGCACCAGAAACCCGCCCGCCACCTGCCGGAAGGTCAACCCGCCCGCCTTCGGGTCCGGCAGCCCCGTGGTCGTCAACAACCGCAGGTTCTTCTTCTTTGCAAAAATACTCATGGCATCGGCGTCGGCCCCGGGCGCAATCACCACTTCGGTGAAAATCTCGGCAATGCGCTCGGCCGTCGCCCCGTCCAGCACCTGATTGAGCGCCACGATCCCGCCAAAAGCGCTGGTGCGGTCGCAGTCATAGGCCCGGCTGTAGGCCTCGGCCAGGGTTGCCCCGCGTGCCACCCCGCAGGGGTTGGCGTGCTTGATCACCGCCACCGCCGGACCTTGCGCCGGGTCGAACTCGGCCACCAGCTCGAACGCCGCATCGGTGTCGTTGATGTTGTTGTAGGACAGCTCCTTGCCCTGCCACTGTTTGGCGGTGGCCACCCCCGGCCGGGCCGAGCCATCGAGATAGAACGCCGCTGCCTGATGCGGGTTCTCGCCGTAGCGCAGGGTCTGCGCCAGCTTTCCGGCAAACGCCCGCCGCCTTGGCGCAGGCTCGTGCAGCGCCGCCGCCATCCAGGTCGAGACCGCCGCATCATAGGCCGCGGTGCGCCCGTAAGCGGTCAGCGCCAGCTTCTGGCGCAGCGCCAGCGAGGTCGCCCCGTCAAACCGCGCCAGCTCGGCCAGCAGCACCGCGTAATCCGACGGATCAGTGACCACCGTCACGAACCGATGGTTCTTGGCCGCCGCCCGGATCATCGCCGGGCCGCCGATGTCGATATTCTCGATGCACTCCCCGGCACCGGCCCCGCGCGCTACTGTCGCCTCGAACGGATAAAGATTGGCCACCAGCAGATCAATCGGCTCGATCCCGTGCGCCGCCATCGCCAGCAGATGCTCGTCATCGTCGCGCAGCGCCAGCAGGCCACCATGCACCATCGGGTGCAGGGTTTTCACCCGACCGTCCATCATTTCCGGAAAGCCGGTCAGCTCGGCCACATCGCGCACCCTCAGGCCCGCCGTGCGCAGCACCTGCGCGGTGCCGCCGGTCGAGATCAGCTCGACCCCAAGCGCCACCAGCGCGCGCGCCAGATCCAAGAGCCCCGCCTTCTCGGACACCGAGATCAGGGCGCGCCCGATCGGCACAAGGTTGGTCGTCACGGGGTGGGTCATGGGCAATCCCTCTGGTCAGGTGGCGGATGACGGTTCATCACGCTCAAGGTCGCGGATGGCAATCGGAGTATCCTGTGCCTTGGCCAAGGTCCAGCCGATCCTTGCCTCGAAATCCCGCACCACCCCGCTCAGCACGATCTGTTTTGTCGCACGCGGCTTCAGGCGACCCTTTTCCAGATAGACCGAAGGGTCAAGGCTCAGCCCGGCGCTGCCGTCATGGCGAAACACCCAGATCTCGCCCGACTTCAGCGCCAGCGAGACGGCACTGCCGCCCAGATCAATCTCGGCATCGACATCGGGGTGCAGATGAAAGCGGATGGCATAACGCACACCCTGCAATTTGGTTGCCGTCATCACCACCTCGAACCGCGCCCGCTCGGCATCCGAAACCGCGGCCAGAACGTCGCTGCCCTCCAGCCTGCGCCCCACCGCGTCCAGCGCCAGCTCGCGGCTGTGGATCAGCCCGTGGGTGGCCTGCCAGCCATCCTGCGCCAGCACCAGGTGGTTGCCCGCCTCGCCCGCGGCCTGCCGCACCAGCACCACCCGCGCGCGGTCGGCCAGCACCTCGGCGCTGCCCGCCGCCAGCCGCGAGGATGAAAAGTCGTCGATCGCCAGGGTCGAATGCGACGCGGTGGCGCGGCTGGCGCGTTGCCACTCCGGCCCGAACGGAATGCCCGAGCCGCAATTCACCACCACCGGCCGGCGCCCCGAGGTCAGCTCGAACGCCAGCGTCGAGGCATGCACCAATCGCCCGGCCCGCCCGCCCGGCGGATCGGCGGCATCAATCACCACACTGGTGCGCCCCCCCGTCAGACGGGCAAACCCCATCGCCAGACCGGGCTGCGCCAGGGCCTTCACCCCGGCGCTGGCCAGAGCCTGATCAAGCCGCCCCGCCAGCCCCCGCCCGCCGCCGTGAAACCGCGCCAGCCCGCCGTCGGCATGGCGCAGCGCCCGCAAGGTTGGCGCAATCCGCTCGATTGCCGCCAGATGCGCCGGGGCGACCGCCCGCCCGGCTTCGGCCAGCGCCTGCGCGGCCCAGGTCAGCAGGGTGAAAACCTCAAGCAACTCCTCGGGATTGCGGGTCGGAATGCCCCCCTCGGCGTCGATCTCGGCGGCACAGTCGCGCGCCAGCGCCGCCGCCGCCGGGGCGACATGCGCCGCCATCCCGGTCAGCGCAAGGCCGGCATAGATCAGCCCGGTCAGCGCCTCGAAGCGCGGCAAGCCCGGTGCCGCCGCCTGCCCGCGCCGGGCCAGAAAGGCCGTCTGGCGCGACAGCACCTGATAGTAGGCCTGCGCCTGCGCCCGCTCGCACCCGCTCAGCAACAACAGCGCATGATTGACCCAGCGGATCAGCCGCCGCCCGGTCAGATCCGGGGTCCAGCCCGGCCCCGCCCCCCTGCCGTAGCGCGCGATCCACTCCCAGGTCCAGGCCTGCGCCCGCGCCCGCGCCGCGCCGTCGCCCACCGCCGCCAGATCATCCAGCCAGCCGAAACCCTGCGCCTCGGCGACAAAACCGGCATTTTCACCCGCCAGCGGCAAATCCCAGATCATTCGCCCCGGGGCCTCGACCAACTGGCCATCGAACAGAAAATTTCCGGCGATCAACTGCTTGCCCCGGGCGTGAAGCCCGATGCTGCGCGGCTCGGGCTGTGAGACAAACCCCTTGGCCGGGCGCACCAACACCGCCCGCCGCGCGGCCAGCCGATTGCGGACCCGCGTTCCCCACCCTGAAAACCCCGTGCCCTGGGTCACACCCGCCCGCCCCGTTGCCTCTGCCTCACCCGCCGCCCGGTTCCGGGTCGCCCGCGCGACCATAGCGCCCGCACCCCGTCCTGTCACCGGTCCTCGGGGCACGACCCAGGACTATCGCATTTGAAGACTCCGAGCAGGGATCATGCCCTTTCCCCGTCGCACCAGCGACGGGGACGCGCCCGCCCGCCCCCACGGCGGGCGCGTCCCGCTCCCGCCTCGGTCGGCCGCGCCCCCGTCTTCACCCCCGAACGGTGTCGGCAGGGCATCGCCTTGCGCTTTTTGTCGCTGTGCCGGAGCGATAAATCCATCTGCGATCCCCCTGGGGCACGACCACCCCCGGCCTTCACCTTTGCCCAAATATCCTGCGGGGGGATTCGGGCGCAAGCCCGAAGGGGGGCGCAAAGCCCCCCGCCGCCCTATCCCGCCGCGCGCAGCCGCACCATGAAGAACCCGTCCATCCCGCCACGCTCGGCCCAATAATCCGGGCGCAGCCGCAACCCGCCCGGCGCGGTGATCCAGCCCGGCTCGATCCCGGCCAGCGCGGGGCGCTCGACCATCAGCCCCGGATGGCGCACCAGCGCAGCGGTCAGTTGCCCCTCGCCCTCGTCGGGCAACAGGCTACAGGTCGCAAACACCAGCCGCCCGCCGGGGCGCAGCCAGCCCAGCGCACGGTTGATCAGGCGCGCCTGCAGCGTGATCAGGCCGGGCAACTCGCTGCCATCCTTGACCAAGGGCAGATCGGGGTGACGCCTTATCGTGCCGGTCGCCGAACACGGCGCATCCAGCAGGATCGCGTCATAACGTCCGTCCCCCTGCCAGCTCAGCGCATCGGCCACCACCACTTTCGCCGCCAGCCCGCAGCGCGCCAGATTGTCGCGCAACCGCCCCAGCCGCGGCCCGGATATGTCCAGCGCCGTGACCTCGGCCCCCGCCGCCGCCAGTTGCAGCGTCTTGCCGCCCGGTGCCGCGCAGAGATCGAGCACCCGCTCGCCGTGCTGCGGGGCCAGCAGCGGCACCGCCAGTGCCGCCGCCGCATCCTGCACCCACCACGCGCCCTCGGCATACCCCGGCAGGGTCGAGACCTGCACCGACCCGCTCAGCCGCAGACTGCCGGTCGCCAGCAACTCGGCCCCGGGCAGCACCACTGCGGCACCCGGCTTCAGCGTCAGATCAAGCGGCGCGGGCCCGGCCTGAACCGCCTCGATTGCTGCCACCGCGTCGCGCCCCCAGGCATCGACCAGCGGCTTGCGCAGCCAGTAGGGCAGGCGCTGCGGCGGCAGCCCGGCGAAGGGATCGCGCTCCCCCGCCGCCAGCTTGCGCAGCACCGCGTTGACCAGCCCGGCGAAAGCCTCGGTCCGCCGCCCGCGCCGCACCAGATCGACGGCGGCATTGACCACCCCATGCGCCGCCGCATGATCCACCACCAGCTCGACCAGCGCCAGCCGCAGCACATTGCGCACCATGAGCGGCGGCGCCTTGCGCAGATGCGCGGCCAGCACCCGGTCGGCAGGCTCGAGATGGCGCAGCACCGCCAGCGTCAGGCGCTGCGCCCGGGCGCGATCACTCGGGGAAAGACCCTGCAGCACCCCGGCCGGATCGACCAGCGCTTGGGCCAGCACCTGACCCTCGCCCAGCACCGCGCCCAGCAATTCCACCGCCGCTGCCCGTGCCGCCAAACCTTCGCCTGCCATCCCTGCCCCGCCTTGCTGCCCGCCCCTCGCGGGGTATAGCATGGCCCCTGCCCACACAAGGAATGCCGCCATGCCCAAAGCCCGCAAACCAACCGCCGCCGCCCTGCGCGCCCTGGCCGAAGCCGAAGCCCGCCGCCGGTCGCAGGCCAAGCCTGCCGCCCCGCCGCCCGAACTGGGCGGGCGCGACGGCCCCGACCCGGTGCGCTATGGCGACTGGGAAAAGAAGGGCCTCGCGATCGACTTCTGAACCGGCGCTCTTCACTCCCTTGCGGTCGTTCCTCGCGCGCCCCAGCGAAGAGGCCCGGCAGGGGCGATGAGCGCGCCGCTACAACCCCAGCACGTCGCGCATGTCGTATTCGCCGGGCTTGGCCCCCTGCCCCCACAGCGCCGCCTTGAGCGCGCCGCGCGCAAAGATCGCGCGGTCGGTGGCGATATGGCGCAGCACCACGCGCTCGCCCTCACCGGCAAAAATCACCTCATGCTCGCCCACGATGTCGCCACCGCGAATCGCGGCAAAGCCGATCGCGCCACGCGCCCGCGCCCCGGTGATGCCGTCGCGCCCACTCTCGCGCACCTCGTCCAGCACCACCCCGCGCCCCGCCGCCGCCGCCTGGCCCAGCATCAGGGCGGTGCCCGAGGGCGCATCGACCTTCATGCGGTGATGCGCTTCGACCACTTCGATGTCCCAATCGGCATCCAGCGCCTGCGCCACCTTGCGCGTCAGTTGCACCAGCAGGTTGACCCCAAGGCTCATGTTGCCCGCCCGCACGATCACCGCGTGGCGTGCCGCAGCGGCGATCTGCGCCAGATGCGCGGGCTCAAGCCCGGTGGTGCCGATCACATGAACGCAGCGCGCCTGGGCGCACAGTGCGGCAAACCCGACGGTCGCCGCCGGAGAGGTGAAATCAATCAGCGCCTGCGCCGTGGCCAGCGCTTGCAGCGGGTCGGCGCTGACCCGCACCCCTGCCGCCGCCCCGCCCATCGCCTCGCCCACGTCGCGCCCGATCCAGGAGTGGCCGGGGCGCTCGATGCAGCCCACCAGCCGCGCCTTGCCTGAGGCCAGCACGGTGCGGATCACCATCTGCCCCATCCGGCCCGAGGCTCCGGCCACCACGATCCCCGGCAGCCCGATTTCCACCTTGTCCATCCTCGCCCCCTGCCTGCCTTGCCCCGCTTTAGCGGTTTTGCGCGCGCGCGCAAAGCCCGCTGCGCACGCCGGTTGCGGCACGCCGCGAAATCGCCTAAATGGCAACCATGGCAAAGCACCGCACCACCTCGGGCGCAGGCCCCTCGCAACGCCAGCTCCGGGTCGGCGAGCTGATCCGGCGCACCCTGTCGGACATCTTGAACCGGGCCGAGATCCACGACCCCGACCTCAACGCGATGTCGATCACGGTGGGCGAAGTGCGCTGCTCGCCCGACCTCAAGATCGCCACCGCCTATGTCATGCCACTGGGCGGCACCGACGCCACCGCGGCAATCGCCCTGCTCAAGCGCCACCAGCCCGCGCTGCGCCACCACATCGCCCAGGCGCTGACGCTGAAATACGCACCTGATCTGCGCTTTCTGCCCGATGAAACCTACGCTCGGCTGGAAGCAACCCGACGCCTGTTTGCCAACGAAACCGTACAGCGCGACATCGCTGGCGGGTCCGGGCACGACAGCGATGACAGCGAAGACTAGCCTGGCGCTGGTGCTGGCCCTGCTGCCTTCGCTGGCACAGGCCACCTGCCGCGACATCAGCCATGACGCCCAGGCCTATACCATCTGCGAGGTCAGCGCGGGCGAAGACCTGCGCCTGTTCCACACCGCCCCCGACGGCACCCCCTTTGCCAGCTTCGAGCGCGTGAACACCGCCCTCGCCGCGACCGGCCGGCGGCTGGAATTTGCCATGAACGCCGGGATGTATCACCCCGACCGCAGTCCGGTCGGCCTGCTGATCGAGGATGGCACCCGGCGCAGCCCCCTGATCACCCGCGCGGGCCCCGGCAACTTCGGCCTGCTGCCCAATGGCGTGTTCTGCGTGACCGACCGCTTTGCGGTGATCGAATCGCGCGCCTATCAGGCCGCCCCGCCCGTCTGCCGCCACGCCACCCAGTCCGGCCCGCTGCTGGTGGCGGGCGGCCATCTGCACCCGCGCCTGCGCCCCGGCTCGGCCTCGCGCCATATTCGCAACGGGGTCGGCGTCAGCCGCGATGGCAGCCGCGCGGTCTTCGCCATCTCGAACGCCCCGGTCAATCTCGATCAGTTCGCCCGCCTGTTCCGCGACGGCCTCGGCCTGCCCGACGCGCTTTACTTCGACGGCAAGGTCTCGCGCCTCTACGCCCCCGAGATCGGCCGCCACGACCCCGGCCTGCCGATGGGGCCGATCGTCGGCACCGTGGTGGCGCGGCCCTGAGCGCCCCGCGCCACCCGGCGTTTCTTCTTTGCCCAAATACTCGAAACCGCCCGCCCCCACCGCGCGCCAGCCCCGCCCAACTCGCCCCTTGCGGCCCCTCCGCCCCACCGCTACCGATGGCACCTCGATCAGCGGGGGGCCGGACGTGAGCATCTGGGTATTGCTGGCAGTGCTGGGCGCGGCCCTGCTGCATGCGGGCTGGAACGCGCTGATCAAGCTTGGCACCTCCAAGGTCGGCGGCATGGTGATCCTGTCGATCGCCGAAGGCCTGATCGGCGTGGCCGTGGTGGCCACCCGGCCGCTGCCCGCCGCCGAGGTCTGGCCCTGGGTGATGGCCGCAGGCTGCACCCATTTCTGCTACAAGTTCTTTCTGACCTACGCCTACGAGCGGGGCGATCTGTCGCGGGTCTATCCGATCGCGCGCGGGGCGGCCCCGATGCTCGTGGCCATCGTCGGTGCGGTGTTCCTGGCCGACCGCATCAGCACGGCGCAATACACCGGGATTGTCACCCTGGGCGGCGGCATCGCGCTGATGGCGCGCGGCGTCTTCACCCAGGGCGAGTCGCGCCGGATGCTGCCCTATGCCCTGGGCTCGGCGGCTGCGACCGCCACCTACACCCTGATCGACGGCCTTGGCGCGCGGGTGTCCGGCGACGCCATTGCCTATGTCGGCTGGATTTTCGTGGTGGACGGCGTGCTGTTCGCCTCGGGCATGCTGGCCCTGCGCGGCAGCAAAGTGCTGCCCGCCCAGCCCCGCGCCTGGGTGATGGGAAGCCTGGCGGCAGCGGCTTCCTACGGGGCCTATGCGATTTCGATCTGGGCGATGACCATCGCCCCGATCGCGGTGGTGGCGGCGCTGCGCGAGACCTCGATCCTGTTCGCGGTGCTGATCGGCTGGCTGGCGTTCGGCGAGCGCATGACGCGCGGCAAGGGCCTGGCCGCCGGGCTGATCGTGGCCGGGGTGGTGCTGACGCGACTCTAGAGCTTTTGCTATGGATTTGATCCAGCCAAGGCGCGCTCGTCACTCCCTTGCGGTCGTTCTTCGCTGACGCCAGCGAGGAACGACCGCAAGGGAGTGACGAGCGGCCAGTTCGGATCTTGCGCAATCCGCGGTAGCGATCAGCTCTGCCGTTCCGGCACAACCTGCTGCGCGATGCCGACGAACACCAGATAAACCGAGGTCGCGACCAGCCCCCAGTGGGCCCAGCTTTCGGGGTGGAAATCGACCCAGGCCGCCCAGCCGGCAAACCCCAGCCAGGCCGCCGAGACCGGCAGCGACAGCCAGCGCCAGCGCTGCGTGCGGGTGGGGTGGATGAACTTGAGATTGGTGAACATGGCCAGCGTCAGGGCAATCACGACGCAAAGGATGATCCAGTATCCCGGGGTGATCGCGAACATCACCAGCACCACCATGTTCCAGCAGGCGGGAAAGCCGGCAAAGGAACAATCCCTCGTTTTCATCCTGGTGTCGGCAAAATAGACCACCGAGCCGAACACCACCACGATGATCGCGACCCAACCAGTCCAGCCCGGCAGCAACCCCGAGCGGAACAGCGCAAAGGCCGGAATGAAGACATAGGTCAGGAAATCGATGATCAGATCAAGCAGCACCCCGTCATAGGTCGGCCAGTTCCGTTTCACGTCATACTTGCGCGCCAGCGGCCCGTCGATACCATCGACCAACAACGCCACCACCAGCCACAGGAACATGATATCCCATTTGCGGTCCACCGCCGCCAGCATCGCCAGCATCGCCAGCACCGCCCCGGTGGCGGTCAAAAGATGAACGGAAAGGGCCTTGAGACGCAGTTGCATCTGCGTTTGATGACCCAAAACGCCGCAGCGTGCAACCCGCTCAGGCGCGCGGATGGGCCTTTTCGTAAACCGCCATCAGGCGCGCGGTATCGACCAGAGTGTAGCCTTGGGTGGTGGAAAGCGACGCGTGGCCCAGCAATTCCTGGATCGCGCGCAGATCGCCCCCGGCGGCCAGCAGGTGGGTGGCAAAGGAATGGCGCAGCGCGTGCGGGGTGGCAGAGGCGGGCAGGCCAAGCTGCATCCGGGTCTGCGCCATCACCAACTGCACCAGACGCGGGTTCAGGGGCCCGCCCCGCACCCCGCGAAACAGCGCCGCCGCGCCGGTAAGGGGGTGCGGGCACAGTGCCACATAGCGCGCCACCGCCGCCCGCGCCGCAGGCAGCACCGGCACCAGGCGCTGCTTGCCGCCCTTGCCGGTGATGCGCAGCACCTCGGCCAGCGGTTGATCGGCCCCGCGCAGCCCCAAAGCCTCGGAAATCCGCAGCCCGCAGCCGTAAAGCAGCATCACCACGGCACAATCGCGCGCCGCCACCCAGTCGGTGCGGGCAAAGTCGCCGACC
>Ga0210016_1001781_pt1 | contig 19955 bp, 21 predicted proteins | sample CryGeyCG2014_300_FD_185454 | JGI IMG/M metagenome (GOLD analysis project Ga0210016, IMG submission 185454) | Groundwater microbial communities from aquifer - Crystal Geyser CG02_land_8/20/14_3.00 (SPAdes) (version 2) | ecosystem: Environmental > Aquatic > Deep subsurface > Groundwater | place... | reverse complement strand
ACGCAACCAGGACTCAATTTGCTCCCTTTCGTAGAGGGTTAGCGGTCTTCCTTTTGGCATATCCATAGCGTTAAATTAGTTAACGCTCTAGTCTAGCAAAAAAGGGGCTTCGGGGTTTGAATTCGGGGAAAACAAACCGGACTTGATTTTGCTTGATTTGATTATGCCGGTAAAAGACGGATTTGAGACTTTGAAGGAATTGAAGGCTGATTCCAGCCTCAAAGATGTCCAGGTGATCATCCTTTCCAATTTGAGCCAGGAGGAAGACCGGCAGCGGGTATTGAATCTTGGAGCGGTGGAATATGTCGTCAAAGCCGATGTTTCTTTCAGCGAGATAGTAAAGTTGGTTAAAAAATACTTAGCGAAATAATTTTGCCCGGCGCTTGAAGGATGGTTGAAACCCGGTGTTTCGGATTAAAAAAACGGGCAGTTCGCGGCCGGTTAAGCGTTGAGTCAAGAATTCAGGCGGTTTATTCGTCATTCAAGCCGCTGAAATTTTATTACCGAATATGCCACATTTTAAAAATTTTTCTTTAACCAGGGAAATGTTTCTGGAAACCGGAGCTATTTCGGAAGAGGATTTTTCCCGGGCGGAAAAAAAGGCGAAGCAGGAAAAAATTACGCTGGCGGAAGCCATTGTTCGTTTGGAAATTCTTTCGGAAGAAGAGGTGGCGCGAATTTTAGCCGACATGCTGGGTTTTCCCTATATCAAACTTTCGAAATCCGGCATAGCGCCGGATATATTAGCGTCCATTCCGGAAATAGTGGCCAAAAAAAACCGCATCGTGGCGTTTAAGAAAGATTCGGCGGGTTTTCATTTGGCGATGGCCGATCCGACTGAATTGGAAATCAGGGATTTTATTGAGCGCAAGGAGGGCGTGACAGTCAAGCCTTATCTGGCGACGGAACGGGATATCGAGAACGCGCTGGAAGCGTATGGCGGAGAGCTTTCCGACGCGCTTAGCAAAATACTTTCATTGGTGGAAAAAGCCAGCCAGGATAAAAAAGCGGAACCTCCCATCGTAGAGCTGGTAAAAGGCGTCATCTCTTTTGCTTATAAAAATCGAGCTTCCGATATTCATATCGAACCGCGCGAAAATTTGGATTCTTTGGTCCGGTTTCGGATTGACGGAGTTTTGCACGATGTTTCAACTTTGCCCCGGGCGTTGCACAACCAGGTGATTTCCCGCCTGAAAGTTCTGGCGCGCTTGCAAACGGACGAGCACCAAAAACCCCAGGACGGCAAAATAGAATTTCCCATAGAAAAAGAAGAGGTGGATATCCGGGTTTCCATTGTTCCGATAACCGAAGGGGAAAAAATAGTCATGCGCCTGCTTTCCGAGCGTTCGCGCCGTTTTTCCCTGACCAATCTCGGGCTGGCGGAGGAAGATCTTTTAAAAGTCCAGGAAGCCTATAGAAAACCTTTCGGCATGATTTTAGCCACCGGACCGACCGGTTGCGGAAAAACCACCACGCTTTACACCATTCTCAAGATTTTAAACAGCCGGAATGTCAACATTATGACCATCGAAGATCCAGTGGAATACGATATTCAGGGCGTAAATCAAATCCAGGTCAATACCAAGGCTAATCTCACTTTTGCCACGGGACTGCGCAGCATTCTTCGCCAGGATCCGAACATTATTCTGGTCGGAGAAATTCGCGACAAAGAAACGGCCAATATTGCGATTAATCTGGCTATGACGGGCCATCTGGTGCTGTCAACGTTGCATACCAATGACGCTTCGACGGCTATTCCGCGTTTTGTCGACTTGGGCATCGAGCCTTTTCTTATCGTGTCGACTGTCAATGTCATTGTCGCTCAACGTTTAATCCGGAAGATTCATGACGCCTGCCGGGCGAGCGAGGAAATATCTTTTGTGAAAATCGCCAACTATATCGGCTGGGAAGCGACAAAAAAAGCTTTTGGCGTGTCGGAAGAAGAAGCCGGCCAAAAAACAGTCCGGCTGTATAAAGGCAAAGGTTGCGAAGCCTGCTACGGAACCGGCTACGAAGGACGGATTGGAATTTTTGAAGTTTTGATTTTGGATGACAAAATTAAAAAAGCGCTTGTCAAAAACCAGGAAGCCGGTTCAATCGCAATGTTAGCCAGAGCTAATGGCATGCGGACTATGCTGGAAGACGGTTTGGAAAAAGTCAAATCCGGATTAACCACTTTGGATGAAATTTTAGGAGCCACGAAAGTTTAAAAGGAAACCGCTGTTTTTCGCGGATTATAATAGAAAATATATTTAAATTTATTATGCGCCTATTTTCCACATTTGGATTTTTAGAGAAACTTTTTTTTGCCAAGCATCTGGCCATTCTTTTAAAAGGCGGGATTCCCCTGGCGGAAGCTCTTAAATTGCTTTCCGAGCGCTACGAGAAACGCATCGGGGCGATGGCCCTGGAAATTCTCAAGAGCGTGGAAAACGGCCAGCCGCTTTCCGGCGCTCTGGGAAAATATCCCAAAGAATTCGGAACTTTTTATGTGAGCCTGATAAGCGTGGGCGAAGTTTCCGGAACATTGGAAAAAAGCCTGGAGTTTTTGGCAGCCAAACTCATGCGAGAGGACGTGTTGCGCAAAAAAGTCAAAGCAATGTTTTTTTATCCCGCCATTGTTCTGACGGTTTCGGCCGCGGTGGGCGGCTTTGTCAGTTTTTTTGTTTTGCCGAAACTTTCCGGAATTTTCAGCGCTTTCGACGTGGAGCTTCCCATGGCGACAAGAATACTGCTGTTTATTTCTAATTTTATTAAAGTTTACGGGCTGGCGGTTGCCGGAATCCTGATTTTTCTTTTTCTGGCAATTTCAGGATTAATAAAAATATCTCCGGCGGCTAAACTTCTGTGGCACCATTTAAAATTTCAGATCCCTTTTATCGGAAAAGTCACGAAAAGCGCCGCGTTTTCTTCGCTTTTCCGCGATTTGGGCGTGATGTTGCAAAGCGGTTTGCCTCTGGAATACGCGCTGCGGATTGAAAGCGAAATCGCGGAAAGCTTGGTCATTCAGAAAAAAATCAAAGGAATTCACGAAGCTGTTTCGCACGGCAGCACTGTCGGAAAAGAATTATTAGCCCGGGATTACAAGATTTTTCCGGCTTTAGTTTCCCGGATGATTTCCGTCGGGGAGAATTCAGGGAGACTGGAAGAAACTTTTTTATATCTGGCTGATTATTTTGAGGACGAAACGGACGTGGCTGCTAAAAACGGGTCGGCGCTTCTGGAACCCCTCCTCCTTTTGTTTATCAGTTTAATTGCCGGTTTTGTGGCTTTGGCGGTCATTCTGTCTATTTACACGCTCACCGGATCGATAAATCATTAAAATAAAAGAAACTTCTCGCGCTAACTTTTTTGGTTGTTGCTTCGGGCGGTCCGCCTAAATTAGCCGAAGAAATATCGCCATGTTTAATTCCACCCGGCAAACGCAAATTTTTTCCCTGAAAATCAGCGCGGGGTTTACCCTGATTGAAATATTGCTGGTAATCGCCATTGCGCTGACGGTGGGGTTTTTTTCGGCTGCTTTTCCGTTGCGGCTCATTTCTCAAATGTCAGTGAGGGACGCGCGGGAGGAACTCCGGAGCGAATTGAAAAAAGCGCAAGTCTACGCCATCGCCGGTCGCGGATATTCTCCCTGGGGCGTATATTACGCTGATTCGGTCATCACGCTTTTTAAAGGAGATTCTTACTCCGCCCGGGATCAGATTTTTGACGAAGAAACAGCCATTAATGAAAAAGTTTCCATTTCCGGCTTTACGCAGGCGGTTTTTACCATACCCTCTGGAAAGCCGGAAACGGCGATTTCCGAAATAACTATTTCGCGGCCGGGAGCGGAATCCGCCAGTTTTTCCTTAAACGCGGAAGGCGCGCTGGAATAAATATTAGTATGGTTATAATAAAAAATAATAATTCAAAAAAATATATGAAGAAAAATCAAGGCTTAAATGGAGACGAAGTTACTAAAATAGAGGCAGAAACTGTTTTAGACTGTTTGGATTTTGATGTATTGATTGTAAATAGAGATTTTTCAATACTTTTCGCAAATAAAACTTTCCTGAGTAAGGTCTTAATGAATCGAAATGAAGTTGTCGGCCAGCATTGCTATAAAATATCCCATCATTTTGATAGCCCATGTAAACCCCCAGGCGATCCATGCCCAATTGAAAAAGCGATAAAAACAGGCAAACCTTCTGTTGAAATTCATACTCATTTGACTAAAGAGAATAAAAATATTTTAGTAAATGTTACAGCAGCACCTATCATTGAATATAAAAAAGAAGTGGGATTTATACATATTTCTTTACCTGTGAAAGAGAAGGCAAATATGACTGCGGATACGGAAGCTGCTTTAAATAAAACCCTGGATGTGTTGCAAGTTGTAAACCTTTATCAGCGTCAAATGTCGGAAATCAAGGAAGAAAAATATTTGTTAGAAAAAACAAAAAAAGACTTAGAATCAAAAATTGAGGAGTTAGAGAAATTTAATACATTAGTTGTTGGAAGAGAGCTTAAAATGATTGAGCTTAAGAAAAAAATAGAAGAATTGGAGAATAATCTTTCAAAGTAAAAAAACTGCTCCACCAATCACTGTGGATAATTTAGCGCGGCTCTTGATTTATGGTTGACTGGAAAGCTTTGGTTTCTGATTTTAACAGTATTGTATTGAAAACCAATCTTTTTTGCGCAAAACTTACTTTTGCTACTGGGCTATTCACAGCAAGTGATTGGCATTAATAACAAAAATGCAAAAGAAATTGAAAGGATTTTCAGTTATAGAACTGGTGCTGGCGGCCGGTCTTTTTTCGGTATTTTCTCTTTCAATCGTTCTGGCCATTTTGCAAGGCAGCAGCGCCGGGCAATCCGGCATCCGCGCGGAAGTCGCGAGGCAATGGGCGATGGAAGGCTTGGAAGCCGCTCGCGCCGTAAGATCCCAATCCTTTGATTTATTAAGCGACACTTCCGGTTCCGGTATTCGTTTTGAAGATGGAAAATGGGAGTTTTCCGGAGAGCAGGATGAGTGGGAAGGCTATACCCGGACGGTGTCCGTCCAGCCGGCTCGGCGCGATGAGGATGGAAATATCGTGGCCGAAGAGGGAGACGAAGACGCAGATTTAAAATTAATCACCTCTGTCGTGACAAAAAATAATTTTTCAGTGGAATTTTCCACTTATCTTTCCCGCAGAGAGATAGTGGTCGCGCCATAATTTATGCCATTTAAAAATAAGTCCGCTAAAAGCGCCGCGTCTGCCGGCCGGCAGAACTCCGTCTCCGGCGGAAAGGAAAAAAAATTATCAGGCATGTCCTTGATTGAAACAATTCTGTATTTGGGAATTGCCGTTTTTGCGCTGGGAGCTATTTTTTTATACGGCTGGAATGTCATGGAAATAAACATCAAATCGCAAGTTACCCGCGAAACGGCTGGCGCGGCCCAACTTATCGAAGAACGGCTGAAATATGAAATTCGGAAAGCGGAAAGCGTGGACAGGACGGCGTCCGTCTTTGGCGAAACGCCGGCAAAATTAGTGCTTCAGGAGGGCGACGAAACGGTGGAGATCGAAGATGCGGGAAATCAAATTACGGTTAAAAGGGGATCGGCCGATCCGGTTTTATGGCATTCTCCCGACATCCGGATTGAAAATTTTGTTTTTACGGAACAGGTTTCCGGGACGGACGAAACGGATTATGTCGGATTTTCCTTCGACGCGGTCGCCGGCTATCCCGGATCTTCCACGCGGAGCGAATATCAGTATGCGCTTTCTTTCCGCTCCGGCAGCGCCTTAAGAAATTCCCATTGAAATAAATGTTAAAAAATTATCCCAAATACACAATGAAAGGCTATATAGCTATCTTAGCGGTTCTGGTGCTTTTAACGGTGACCGGGGGAATCGCGACGACTTTGCTACTCACTTCAATTGGCGAAGTTCAGTCGGTGGAAGCGCTCCGCCAGGGAGAGCAGGCGCTTTTATTTTCCGAATCCTGCCTGGAAGAAGGGCTGCTGCGGATTATTCGCGACCCCGATTATAGCGGCGAAAATTTTGAAATACCGCAAGGCGCTTGCGAAGTGACGGTCGAAAAAAATGAAGAAGAATATATCATCCAGGCTACGGGTAAAAACGCTCCTTTTGAACGCAGAGTGATCGCGGAAGCGGTTTTCGGCGCGGAAGAGTTGCAAGTAGTCAATTGGAAGGAAGAATAAGATGGTGTATAATTGAAAAATCAGAAAATATAAAAAAATGATTTTTAATCATTACCGCACAATTTTATTTATCAATAAGGAAAAAATCCGGTGGGCGAAAGGGCAAGCGCCCGGCGGAAAGGTTTTTGACCCGGTTCAGGAGCTTCCCTGGTCGGAAAAAAACCTGCGTTCCGCGCTGGAAGATATCGCCGCCCGCTTTCCTAAAAAAATTCGCATCGTAGTGGGAGAAGAATTTTCTTATGTGGTAAGTTTTCCAAAAGACAAAAAAAGCGGTTCCGTGATCAGTGAAGCGCGAGCGCTGATACCGGAAAGTTTGCAAGACGGCTGGGACAGTTGTGAAGGCCAATCGGACAATGTGCAAGTGATGGCTGTCCGGCAGGAATTTTTTTTGGCTCTCAAAAAAGCGCTTTGGGAAGCAAAATCGCGGGTGGAAGCGATAGAAGCCGAATCAGTTTCCTTAAGCCGCGTAATTCCCGAAAGCAAAAACGAGACGACATTTGCCGCCAGATATGACGAAAAAATTCTTTTGACGGTGACGCGAAACGGCTTGGTGATCGCGACTAAGATCTTTTTTCAATTGCCGGAAAAAGAAAAGATTCAAGAGTTTGTCGACTATATTTCGAATCAAAAATATTCCCTTAAATTCGGTTTATATTGAAGACAAAGCGGGAAGTTTAACGGATATTTTTCGATCTCTTAAGTTCGCGGTGCAGGAAAAATCGCTTAATCCTATGGTGGGAATTGGCCGGAAAAAAGACATCGGCGGCCGGGATGAAAAAGTATTGAATATTTTTTTAGGCGAGAAAACAGGTGAAAATGAAAACAAAATTAAAGATAATTCCACGTTGCGAAAGAAAGTTATTTTGGCCGTATTTCTCCTGGTTTTTTTAGGCGGAATAGCGGCAGTTTATTTTATCAACAAATCGAGGCAAAAAGCCGTCAAAATAATCCCGTCAAATCGCGAAAAGCAAGAAGATCAAGTGGGGCTTCTATGGGAAAAATAAATCAGCGCTTTTTTAGGAAGAAGGTTTCCGCCTTGCGGGATATTGCCGGAAATATGATAGAATATAGTCAAATAAAAATTAAAATTCACCCGGTTAAATAAATTCCGCTTTAAGGAAAGTTTAACGGGATAAAACATATGAACAACATTTTTAAATCTGAAGATGAGATACAGCGGGAAGAAAAGATTAATAATCTTTTTAAATCCGCCGGAAATCTCAAAAAGGAGGAATTGGAAGTCCTGCCGGAAGAGGAAACTGTTTCGGCCGCTGAAACCGGAAAGAAAAGCTGGAAAATTCTTTTAAATATTCTAACTCTGGCGCTTTTTTTGGGACTGGCGGCGGCCGCCGGATATTTTTTTTGGCAGTATAAAAAAGCGGCAAAGATTTCCGACACGGCTTCCGTTTCTGACGAAACTGAAATAGTGGAAGAAAAAGTCGGGGCGCTTATGGAGCTTTCCGAAGAAAAACCGGCCATAACAACCGTTACTGATCAGGAAAAAATTATTAGCCAGCCTTTTTTCGCCAGGGCTCTGGAAGGAGACAAGATTTTACTGTATATCCAGTCGCAGAAAGTTATCCTATACCGGCCGTCTTCCAACGAAGTGATTAACAGCGCTTCCTTATTTTCCGAATCAGCTTCGGAAACGGAAGCCAGGATAGCTAAAGCCTGCGCGGCTTCGAATGCTCCGAAACAAGGGGAAAAAATAGAAAATAAAGTCAAAGTGGATGTTTTAAACGGAACGGAAATCAAAGGCTTCGCCAGGGAAACAGCCGATAAGCTTTCCGGAATGGAAAATGTAGAATTGGCCAAAGTGGACAATGCCCAAAAAAGCGCTTATCTGAAAATTTTAGTAGTGGACCTTTCCGGAAAAAACGCAACGCCGGCTGGAATAATCGCCCAAAAACTGGGCGGGGAGGTCGGTTCGCTTCCGGAAGGGGAAAATAAGGGAACGGCGGATATTTTGGTGATAGCGGGGAAAGAATAATCAGAAATTCCAAATGGCAAATTCCAAATGACAAACAAAATTCAAATTTCCAAAATCCAAAGTCGAATATTAAAATTTAAGAATTGATTAGACAGCCAAGTCTGGAAATTCTAAATTTTTATGGATATAAAGTTTCTTATTCCGCAAAAAATAAAAAATTTTTACCATCTTGGCCAGGCTGTCCTGGCCAATTTTATCTATGGTTTTCCCGCCTCGCGTCGACAAGCAGTCTCTGCGAGTCGAGGCGGGCCAGCCCGAAAAATAAAAATTATCGGCGTGACTGGCACTAACGGCAAAACTACGACGGTCTGGATGATTGGGAAAATTTTGGAGGAAGCTGGCCATAAAGTAGCGCTTAATTCCACGATTAATTTTAAGATTGGCACTAAAGAATGGGTTAATAAAACCAAATTTACCACTCTTTCCAGTTTTGCCGTGCAAAAATTTATCCGGAACGCGGTTAAGGGAAAATGCGATTATCTGGTTCTGGAAACCTCTTCCCATTCTTTGGATCAATTTCGTGTCTGGGGAATCCCTTTCGCCGTGGCGGTAATAACCAATATAACCCGGGAACATTTGGATTATCACCAAACGATGGAGGAATACAGAAAAGCCAAATTAAAATTATTTGAAAAAGCGCCAACAATCGTGGTTAATTTGGATATGGAGAAACCGGAAGAATACCTAAGTTGTAATTCCAAATTAAAATTTGGATTTACAACTTCAAATCCCAATTTCCCCGCCTCGACTCGCAGAGATTGCTCGTCGACGCGAGGCGAGCAAATCCCAATTTCCAATAAAATCCCAAATTCTGATGATCAAATAAAAATCATTATTGCGGAAAATATTGAAACGGGAATTGATTATTCCAATTACCAACTGCAAACTACCAACTACAAACTAAATTTGCCTGGTAAATTTAATATCGAGAACGCTCTGGCGGCTACTTGCGTAGGATTGTCGCAAGGCATTAGTTTAGAAACGATTAAAAAAGCTTTGGAAAAAATTAAGGGCATCCCCGGCCGGATGGAATATGTGCCCAATAATAAAGGCTTTAAAATTATTATTGATTACGCGGTGACGCCGGATTCACTGGAAAAATTGTATGAACTAATAAATCAAATAAAAAATATTCTCCCTTTAGAAAAGGGAGTCCTGCCAACAGGCGGGGAGGGATTTGAAAAACAATCGGAAAATTTTAAATCCTCCCCCAACCCCTCCTTTTCCAAAGGAGGAGAACATAAAATCATCGCGGTTTTGGGCGCTTGCGGGGAACGGGATCGCGGGAAAAGGCCGATAATGGGGAAAATCGTGGCTCAATACGCCGACTACGTAATTGTAACCAATGAAGACCCGTATGGAGAGGATCCAAACCAAATTATAAACGAAGTTTTTAGTGGAGTAATTAGTAAAATAAACGATAACCAGGAAATAAAAAACAAACAAATTCCAAATTCTCTGGCTACGCCAGATCTAGCAAAGCCAGACAAATTCCCAATTCCAAATAAAATTCAAAATTCTTTTATTGAGGGTGAAAACTGTTGGCGGATATTGGACAGAAGAAAGGCTCTAAAAAAAGCTTTGAAACTGGCCCGACCGGGCGATTTTGTCGTCATAACCGGCAAAGGAGCGGAAGAAACCATGGCCATTGGCAAAGACAGAATTTCCTGGAAAGAAAAAGAGGTGGTGAAGGAAGAATTGAATAAAATATAAAAAGCCGTTTAAGTTGATTGTTGTCATTCCCGTGCCACGCCCCGCCAGCGGCGAGGCTCCGCAAATACGGGGCCGGGGGAAAACGGGAATCCAGAAAATTGAATCAGTTTATTTATTGGATTCCTGGTCAAGCCGGAAATAACAAATAAAAAAAGCTCTTTTCGAGAGCTTTTTAGGTATATTCAAAAAAGTTTTTTTATTCCAGCAGTTTAGCCAACGCCAATGTCAGGATAAATCCCAATATTCCACCGATAATAATTTCATTGATTCGGTGGCCGACTCTTTCTTTGAGGCGGGGAAATTGCTTTTCGCTGATATTCAATTGGCGGACGAGCATATTCAGATAACGGCCCTGATCGCCCAAATACATGCGCAATCGAGCCGCGTCATCGATAACTATAATGGCTAAAGCCACGGCGACAGCAAAAGCGCCTGAAGTTATTTTATCGTAATAACCGACGGAGGTGACTAAAGAAACAACAAAAGCGGTGTGAGCCGAAGGCATGTGACCGTGGGTAAAAGCGTATTGGAAATTCCAGCCGTTTTTCAGGGAATAAATAACGAATTTTATCAACTGGACAAAAATACCGATAAAAGCCGGAAGAAGGAAAATGTAATAAGGTTTGAGAAGTTCCATAAAAATAAGCGATTTATTTCACGCCTTCCGGAAAATATCAGGATAAAGAGCTTGAATAAATTTTTTCTACGGAATTTGATACTGGCGGGAAGACGCGAAATTTACAAGCGAATTATAACATAATTTTCAGAAGAAATACAATCGAACCGGATTGTTTGGCGATGCTGGAAAAAACGAGTTGTCTTTTTTGCCAAAAAAGTGCTAAAATTAAAACAAGCGAAAGTTAATTAATTAAAATCAATAAATAATATGGGTAGTGGATTAATTTTAGTGATTTTGTTGCTGGCCCTTTTGCTGTGGGCCGTCACAATTTATAACGGGCTGATCCGGCTGAAAAACCGTGTCGATGAAGCCTGGAGCGATATCGACGTGCAGCTTAAAAGACGCTATAACCTGATTCCCAACCTGGTAAACACGGTTAAGGGCTATGCGGCTCACGAAAAAGAAGTTTTTGAAAAAGTGACCGAAGCGCGCTCGCGCGCCATGAGCGCCAATTCGACTGAAGATAAGGCGCAGGCGGAAAATATGCTTTCCAACACCTTAAAAAGCCTTTTCGCGGTGGCGGAAAGCTACCCGGATTTAAAAGCTAATCAAAATTTTTTGGAATTGCAAAGAGAGCTGACGGATACGGAAGACAAAATTCAAGCCGCGCGGCGCTTTTACAACGGCAATGTGCGGGATTTCAACATCAAAATTGAAATTTTCCCCAACAATCTTTTCGCCGGCATTTTGAATTTTACCAAACGCCAATTCTTTGAAGCCGCCGGAGCGGAAAAAGAAGCGGTAATTGTTAAGTTCTAACTGTTGTAGATGTTCTAATGTTCTAGTTGTAGATACTTTTATTTTTTGTAAGAAATAACTTATGAAAGAAGTTGAGTATGGATTTTATCGTTTGAAAGTTTGGCAGATCGGAATGAAACTGGTGAATGAAATTTATTTAATTACCAAAAATTTTCCCAGTGAAGAAAAATTTTCTTTAGTTTCGCAAATTAGAAGAGCGGCGATATCTGTTCCCTTAAATATTGCTGAAGGAAGCGCTAAAAGAACAAAAAAAGAGTTTGCCTTATTTGTAAGAATTGCCTTAGGATCATTAATGGAAACGATGACTTGTTTAGAAATCTCTTTGGCGCAAAAATATATCATTAAAAGTGAATATGAAAGTTTTCAAAATTTAATTCAAGAATTATATTTTAAGCTTATTTCTTTAGATAAATTTTTAACAAACAAATAAAACAAAATCTAAAAGATCAATTAGAACATTAGAACCTTAGAACATTTATGACATTGTATACCCAAGCCGATAAAAATACCCGCCTCACCTGGCTTTACATCACCGGGTTTTTAGTTTTTGTGATAGGCGCGGGTTATGTTTTTGCCGGAGCGATGAACAGTAGCGGCATTCTTTATGGAGCGGTGATTTTTTCTATCTTGATGAGTTTTGGATCCTATTGGTGGAGCGATAAAATCGTTTTGGCGATGAGCGGCGCCAAAGAATTGAACCATGAAAATAATCGGGAAGTCTATCATTTGGTGGAAAATCTTTGCATTACGGCCGGCTTGCCGTTGCCGAAGATTTATTTAATCGAAGACAGCGCTCCCAACGCTTTTGCTACCGGTCGCGATCCCCAACACGGCGTGATTTGCCTGACTTCCGGCATTATTCAAAAATTGGAAAAGACAGAGCTGGAAGGCGTAATCGCCCACGAGCTTTCGCATATCGGCAATCGGGATATTTTGCTTTCCACCGTAGTGGTGGTTTTAGTGGGATTTGTCACCCTTTTAGCTGATTGGTTTCGCCATTTTACTTTTTGGGGCGGACGCTCGCGCGATAATGAAGGCGGCGGACAATTGCGCCTGATTTTAATGGTGGTGGCGATTATTTTATCCATTTTAGCGCCCATCGCGGCAATTTTGATGCAATTGGCTATTTCCCGCAAACGGGAATTTTTAGCCGATGCTTCCGGCGCGCTTTTAACCCGTTATCCGGACGGTTTAGCCAGGGCGCTTGAAAAAATTTCGGCCGATCCGGAAAAATTGGAAGCCGCCAACCGGGCCACGGCCCATTTGTATATCGCCAATCCTTTTAAGGGAAAAAAACTAACCAAGCTATTTATGACTCACCCGCCGATAGAGGAGAGGATAAAAGCTTTGAGAGGGATGGAGCTAGAATAAATCCAAAGTACCAATTTCCAATTTCAAATAAAGCCCCAAATCTCAAATCCAAAATTTTGACATTTAATCAAAAAAAGGGGATTTTATTTGTCATTGGGATTTTGTTATTTGGATTTTTATTTTTATGCAATTTAAACTTCCTAAAAATACCAAAGAATTTTTTTGGACTAATCATGTGATATTTAAGATGAAGTGTTATGGTTTGAGTACGCAAAAAATTTTAAATGTCATTAAAAAACCGGAAAGAAAAGAGGAAGGCATTGTTAAAAACACGATAGCGGTCATGCAGCCGGTCAATCCGAAAATTCAAAATGGCAAAAAAATCTGGAAACAGGAAATCTGGGCGATGTACCAAATCCGCAGAGCGAGAAATTCCTTGGCTACGCCAAGTCTGGCGAAGCCAGACAAATCCCAACTTTCAAACCCTAAAAACTATAACCTAAAAGCTAAAAGCTTAAGGATAATCAGCGCCTGGCGGTATCCGGGAGTGAGTCCCAGGAAAGACCCGATTCCCGGCGCTATTCTGGCGGAAATAAAGGGCGTAATTTGAAGAGTGGCGTTTATTTCTAGTTATGCTAAAATTAAAGCAGTGAATTATTAATTATTTGTTGGATCTTCAGAAAACAACATTTTTGTTGCGAAATCAAGATTTCGACAAAATTGGAAAAGGAGGTGAAATATGGATGAACAACAAACACCACAACCTCCGGTGCAACCCAGCGTTCCGCAGGGAAGCAATCCGGATGCAGAAAAAAACAAAACGATGGCCATCGTTGGCTATATTATACCTATTTTGTTTTTTATCCCTTTGATTAGTGACGGGAAAAACAGCCCTTTTGCTAAATTTCACGCTAACCAGCAATTAGTGTTGCTTATTGCCGCCATCGTAGTGAATATTGTAGGCGGGGTCATTCCATTTCTTGGCTGGTTTATAATTTTGCCGATTGGAACCATCATCGTGATTGTTTTGGCAATTATGGGAATTATCAACGCTTCCAAGGGAGCTATGAAACCTTTACCGCTGATCGGAGGAATTAGCATTCTCAAGTAAGCGCTTAAATTAAATAATTGCAGGCGAACCGTTTTGGGTTTGCCTGTTTTATTTTTTTATGACAATATTAGTTTAGAATAAATAGTATTAATTTCAGAGCAATTTCAGACTATATTTAAATTATTAAAACGATAAATATTGACCGATAAGCTCGCCCCGCTTAGCGGGGGATAAGCCTTTTAAATTTCATGAAAATGATCCCCAAAACCAAAATCGTGGCCACTATCGGCCCGTCTTCCGATTCCCGGGAAAAACTGCGAGAAATGATGAAAGCCGGAATGAATGTGGCGCGGATTAATTTTTCCCACGGAACCCATGCTTCCAACGGCCAGTCAATAGCTAATATTAAAGAGCTTAGAAAAGAAATGGGAATTCCCATTGGAATTATGGCCGATTTGCAAGGACCGCGCATACGCACTTTGGTTGAAAATGATATAAAAATTGAGAAAGGAAAATTTGTTTTGGTCAGTGATGTGTTTTATGCACCCAATTTCCAATTTCCAATTTCCAATTTCCAAACAATTTTCAATGACAAAATTTCCAATGATAAAAAAATCACTCTCGATGTGGAAAAAATAATCGAAAGCATTGAAGCAGAAAATGAAATTTTGATTGAAGATGGTTTGATAAAAATTGTGATTAGAGAAAAAGGCGATGGCGTGGCAATCGGTGAAGTTATTAACGGCGGCACGATAAAAAACCACAAAGGCGTTAATTTGCCGGATACGCGGCTAAATCTGCCTATTTTGACAGCTAAAGATGAGGCGGATTTGCGCTTTGTTTTGGAGCAAGAAGTGGATTTTGTGGCGCTTTCTTTTGTCGGCAACGGTTCAGAGTTGGAAATGGTCGGGAAAAAAGTGAAGGAGATATTAAAAAGGGAAAATGACCTGCCGCAAATTGTTTCCAAGATTGAAAGAAGAGAGGCGCTGAAAAACATGGATGAAATTATCCGGGCGTCGGACACGGTAATGGTGGCGCGCGGGGATTTGGGAATTGAAACGCCGGAAAGCGAAGTGGCGATTCATCAAAAAGAAATTATTGCCAAGTGTCTGCGGTTTTCCCGGCCGGTGATCGTGGCGACGCAGATGCTGAATTCCATGATTGAAAATCCGGTGCCCACCCGGGCTGAAGTGGCGGATGTTTCCAACGCCGTGATTGATCACGCGGACGCGGTGATGCTTTCCGGCGAGTCGGCCAACGGCCGATATCCGGTGGAGGCCGTGCTGATGATGAAGGAAATAATTCTCAAAACGGAAAAATCTCCTTTTGACGATGCAAAGAGAAATTATCCCCGAGAGTATGAAAAATATGTCCCGACTTTGAAATTGATTCAAAAATCTTCTCAAAAAAACGCGGTTCTTTTTTCCGCCGATGGCGTTCTGGCGCGCCTGGTTTCCAACTGCCGCAAAGAACAAAACTTGATGATTGGCACCAATAATTTTAAGGTCTATAATCAGCTGGCTCTGGTTTGGGGGGTCAACGCTTATTTTTTCGCAAAACCAGATCCGTCCAAAGTTGTTGATTTAACCGTAAATCAAGCCCAAAAAGAAGGAAAAATAACCAAAAATGAAGAGGTTTTGAAGGTAGCCTAATACATAATTTCATTTAGTATCTTTCAGATTTGTCATCCTGGGCTTGACCCGGGATCCAGTAAATAAATTAATTAAGTTTTCTGGATTCCCGCTTTCCCTCGGCCCCGCATTTGCGAAGCCTCGCCGCTGGCGGGGTGTGGCGCGGGAATGACATTAAATTATAGATTTTATTAGATTCAGAAAAAGTAAATAGAAAAAACATGGAGGCGTCGCATAGTGGCCTAGTGCGCATGCTTGTCTCGCGTTCGTCTCGCTATGCGGGACTGCGGGATCCCGCTATGCGGGAGAAAGCGTATAAAACGATGTTTACAGCTTATATTTTGCAAAGCATAAAGAATGGTCGTTATTATATAGGTCATACATCTGATATGATTGCTAGATTTGCAAAACATAATGCTGGCATGGTTAAATCAACGAAGAGTTTTATTCCATGGAAAATAATATATACCGAAAATTGTAATACTAAGTCAGAGGCCTACAGAAGAGAATTAGAAATAAAAAGTTATAAAGGAGGAATAAAATTTAAGAGATTATTAGGATTATGGAAGGATTAGGTAGTGGAGGCGTCGCATAGTGGCCTAGTGCGCATGCTTGGAAAGCATGTATATCGCAAGGTATCGTGAGTTCGACTCTCACCGCCTCCGCCAATTTACAAAATTATGAATTCCGATGTTGAAGAAATAAAATCGAGGTTGAATATTGTCGATGTGTTGTCGGAATATATCCGTTTGGAAAAAGCGGGAGCCAATTTCAAGGCGCGCTGCCCTTTTCATAACGAGAAAAGCCCGTCTTTCATGGTGAGCGAAGACAAGCAGATCTGGCATTGTTTCGGATGTTTTACCAAGGGAACGCCAATTAAAACACCAGCAGGCCTGACTCCAATTGAAAAGATTAAAAGAAATGAGACGGTCGTATCATATAAAGGCAATAACAGAAAAGTGCTTTTAACTATGAGGCGCGATTACGCTGGGGAATTAATTGGCGTTAGAACGAGAAAAATTAGTCAAGAAGTCAAAATGACAGCCGATCATGAGGTTTTTGTCATCAGAACAAAAAATTGTAAACAGAAAAATAGAGAAACAAGGATATGCCAAAAAAGATGCGCTCAAAAATGTCCGACTAAATATTTTGAAGCTTATGCTATCGAAAAGACAGCTGCCAAAAATTTAAAAATAAATGATTATCTCTTATATCCAATTAGTCAAAAAGTGGCAGATATTAAAACAATAAATTTAAACGGATATTTAAACAGAAAGTTGACAAATTTAGGACCAAAAATAAAAAAAATTAGAAATAAAATAAAGGTAAACCATGAGTTTTTAAAGTTAGTCGGATATTATGTGGCTGAAGGCAGTAATCACCGGGCATATATACGTTTTAGTTTGGGAAATCACGAAATGAAATTTGCGGAAGAAATTCAATATCTGATAAAGAAAATATTTGGGCTAGACACAGCCTTGCATATCAGAAAAAATGGAAAAACCGGAATTGAAATAACTTGTTGCAATTCGAATCTTGCCAATATTTTTGAAAATTTGTGCGGGAAAGGAGCGGAAAATAAACATATCCCGTTAGGATGGGAGCATATTTCTTTTAAAAAACAAAGAATAATTTTAGAAGCAATATTTAAAGGTGACGGTCACACTTCCAAAGGAAGCAGAACTACTCGTTTTGGAGAAAGGCAAATTACAACAATTTCCAATTTGCTCGCTTATCAATTGAAAGATATTATTTTACGATTAGGTTTTCAGCCGGGAGTAGATTACACAAAAGAAAGAAAAGATAAAAAAAATGTTAAACACAGGAAAGCTTTTACTGTGAGGTGGAGAGAGGATATTTTGGCCAATTATTCTGATTTTGCTAATTTTGGCGGAGTGAAATACTGGCTGATGCCTATAAAAGATATAAAGATAAATAATTTCAAAGGAACAGTTTATAATTTAACGATTGCCAAGGATCATTCATATATCGCTAATCATTTTGCCGTAGGAAATTGCGGAAAGGGCGGCGATATTTTCGGTTTCGTGATGGAGATGGAAGGCTTGGAATTTCGGGAAGCGCTGGTATTGTTGGCGGAAAAGGCCGGAGTGCCGATCCGCCAATTCAACGCGCAAGCCGAAAGCCAGAAAAATCGCGTTTTGGAAATCCTGGAATTAGCCACGAAATTTTACGAAATACAACTGTGGAAAAGCTCCGCCGCTCCCAAAATTCTGGCATATTTAAAAAACCGGGGAATTCAAGAAGAAACGTTGAAAGAATTCCGCGTAGGCTTCGCGCCTGCCGGCTGGCGCAATCTAATTCATTTCTTGATGAGTCGTGGTTATAGCATAGAAGAAATAAAAAGAACAGGGTTATTGGTGGAAAAGAAAGATGCTCAAATTTCCAAATCCCAATTTCCAATTTCCAATAAAGTCCCAAATTCCAATAACCAAAATATAAATTTAAAAACTGCCAACCACCAACTACCAACTGCCAACTATTACGATCGTTTTCGCGACCGGATTATATTCCCGATCGCGGATACAAGCGGGAAAATCGTCGGTTTCAGCGCCCGGGTGGCTCCCGGCGGCGATGAGTCGCAAGCTAAATATGTCAATACTCCGGAAACAGAAGTCTATCACAAAAGCCGCGTGCTTTTCGGGCTGGACAAAGCCAAGGGCGAAATAAAAAAATCAGGCTATACTTTTTTAGTGGAGGGCAATCTGGATGTAATTGCCGCAACGCAAGCCGGAATAAAAAATGTGATTGCCGTTTCCGGAACAGCGCTGACGCCGGATCATTTGACGATTATCAAAAGATACGCGGACGATTTGCGAATGTGCTTCGATATGGATCCGGCAGGAGAAATGGCGACCAGAAAAAGTTTGAAGCTGTGTTTTGAAAAAGGCCTGAATGTCAAAGTGGTCGAACTGCCTTCAGGCAAAGACGCGGCGGATTTGGCCAAGAGCGATCCTGGGGCGCTTAAAAATTCAGTGGCCAAAGCCAAAAACGCCATGGAATATCTTTTAGAAAAAAGTCTGTCGCGCTGGGACAAAAAGCAAATAGAAGACAAGAAAAAAATCGCCCGGGATTTTTTGGAAATGATGGCTTTTTTGAGTTCGGAATTGGAAAAAAGCCACTGGATCAAGAAATTGGCCGGGGAGCTGGAAACGGAAGAAACCGTGTTGACGGATATGCTGAAAAAGGCTAAAATTAGGGATAGAATAAAACCCTCTTCCAATAACAGTTTTGCGGCGGAAAGTTTTTCCGTCGCAAACAAACTCGAAATTTTGACTCAAGATTTGCTGGGCTTGATGTTGGTTTACGGCTCGGTCTGGAGAAATGTGGTTTTCCGCCAGAAAGGAAAATTTTTTTCTTTGGAAAATAAATTATGGGAACTGTTGCTGCAAAAAGGCGAAGAGCTGGATTTTAGTTTTGAAAAACTTATTCAATCTCTGGAAGATCGGGAGTTAACCGCGGAAGCCGAAAAACTTTTTTTGGAAAAGAAATATCGTTTTGATTTGAATAATAATGTTGAAGAAATCCAACTTAACGATCCCCTGGCTGAAATGGAAAAACACCTCAAGGAAATTAAGAAGGAGATCGGGAAAAAAGAACTGGAAAAAATAGAAAAAGATTTGAAATCAGCCGAAGCTAGCCGGGATGAGGAAGCTATTAAATTTTTGAGAGGGGAAGTGAACCGCATTTCTCAAGAAATTTCCTAAGGCCGTTAGAAAATTGATTTTGAAGGTTTATTTTTTTTAAAACAAATTATGTCAAAAAAGAAAAAAAAGTCCCAAAAGTTTCTCCGTAAAAAGAAGGTTGTTTCCAACAGGAAATCCCGGAAAAAGAAAGCGGGTAAAAAAATTAAAAAAAGAAAACTTTCTTCTTTCGACAGGCGTTCCATGAAAAAGCTGTTGAAAAGAGGGCGATTGAACGCCAAAAAAAGAAGCCCGGCCAAAAAAGTCGCGAAAATGGGCGCGAAGCTGCCGCAAGATTTAGTGGCGGAATTGATAGCGCGCGGCCGGCAGAGGGGCTTTATCACGGAAGACGAGATTATGCACGCTATTCCCAACGTGGAGCAAAACATCAAAGAATTGGAAAACTTGTATGAAAAACTGGAAGCGATTGGAGTGAATGTGATGAGCTCCGGCGACATTATCAAACTGGAAACGGATAAAATTTCCCATGATCTGGAAGAGATGAAAGCCGGCAAGAAAAAATCCCGAAAAAAAGAAATGCTGGACGTGCCGGAAGAAGCCTCTTCGGATTTGGTGCAGATGTATTTGCGGGAAATCGGCCGGGTGGATCTGCTTAAATCGGAAGAAGAAGTGTCGCTGGCCAAGAGAATAGAAAAGGGCGATTTGCTGGCCAAGAAAAAAATAACGGAAGCCAACTTGCGGTTGGTGGTGAGCATCGCCAAAAAATATGTCGGCCGGTCGCACAATCTTTCCCTGCTCGATTTGATTCAAGAAGGCAATATCGGCTTGTTCCGGGCGGTGGAAAAATTCGATTACCGCAAAGGCTATAAGTTTTCCACTTACGCCACCTGGTGGATTCGCCAGGCGATTACGCGGGCTCTGGCTGATCAGTCGCGCACGATTCGCATCCCGGTGCATATGGTGGAA
>Ga0210016_1001780_pt1 | contig 19955 bp, 23 predicted proteins | sample CryGeyCG2014_300_FD_185454 | JGI IMG/M metagenome (GOLD analysis project Ga0210016, IMG submission 185454) | Groundwater microbial communities from aquifer - Crystal Geyser CG02_land_8/20/14_3.00 (SPAdes) (version 2) | ecosystem: Environmental > Aquatic > Deep subsurface > Groundwater | place... | reverse complement strand
CGGTGATGAAATGAGATCATGAAGAGGTGCAATGGAATTTCGGTGATGGCATCAAAGCTTCAGGCCAAAAAATCACTCATGTATTCGTCGATCCGGGAATGTATGTCGTCAAAGTATCTGCACTAGGTAAAGGCACCAATGATGCAACTGCCAAGACCATCATCGTCGTATGATGAAGCGCTAACAATCAGAATGCCCTTCAGATCAAAGCCGATAAGATAGGCTGAGACATGCCATTGGAAATCACGTTCACTCCTTCCAGCATCGGCGATCCTGATGTCATCGAATGGAGCCGGGATAAAGATATGACCAGCGTCACGCATGGTAATCAATCATTCAAGAAACTATTCTCTATCTCCGGAAGCGTTTCCGTCGGAGTGAAGATACGCAAAAATGGAGCCATCATCTGAATCAGCAACTTCATCGTGGGCGTATGAAAAAATGTCCCATGAAGCATGCTCAAGGCCAATATGCTCAATCCTGATATGGGGCAGAAGGTGGATTTCCAGACGATGAGCTATGGGTTCACACCAGCGAATATCAACGACGTGCAATGGGATTTCGGAGATGGGACAAGAGAATCCAACAAATTGCTCATGATGTCTCACAGCTTCACTGAGCGCGGCGTCAAAGTGGTCATCCAGACCATCACGCTCAAAAACGGGAAAAAACTGACGAATTATATCACGCTCTATATCGTGGACAAATCGCTTATGCAGTCTTATGTATTGCAGACTACGCCTAGTAAGCTTAATCCCGATCCATTGCAGAAGATACTCTACAGCTCTTCGCTCAAAGGAGATGCTGTAGGCGAATATATAACCTTCCTGCAGAACTATGACGGCAGCAATACTACGCAATCCTATACGGTGAAATTCCCTATGCAAGATGCATACACGTATAGCAAATGAGGTGTCTATTATCCGGAGACCACATTCTATATCAATCAATGCTTATATCTGCAAGATCAGAGCACGCTCGCAGTACGCGGCGTAGATAGGTGTCTAGAAGCCAAATTGAACGGTACACTCGGCAATTTCAAATGTGATTTCGATAAGGATGGCGTACCTGATATCTGCGATGATGATATCGATGGCGACGGAGTAAAAAATCTCATCTGAGTCATCAAATATGAAAATACAAAATGTCTTGTAGATAAAAATATCTCTGATGCAAATAATGATGTCACTACGAATGCGCTCGACACAGACAATACTGACCTCGCACTTTTGAACGAACATTACAAATCGATTTGTCAGCTTGACAACTCCCCTTTCTATCCAAATGCGAATCAACTCGATCTTAATAGCGATGGACGAGGCGATATAGGAAACAATGGGGCACCGAATATACTCGGACAGACTACCACTGAAGAAAAAGATGCTGATGGCGATGGCATCGTAGATTCCTATGACCTATGTCCTGAGATGAAAGAAAATTATAATGGTATCGCCGACTATGATGGCTGTCCGGAAATCTGATCAGAACTTGCGTGTGAAGGAAAAAATATGGATGATATGTTCAATACTCCATTGTTGACTCCAGGCGAATGTAATCAATGCCCGTGTCCCGTCGCAGATATCACTGCCGATCTTACCAATGGCGACAATATCAAAGCAGTTTTAAAAGATAAAACAAAAGAAATACCTTACAGGTATTCCCCTTCATTCAGCTTTTAGTCGATAGTCTTTAGTCGGTAGCTATTTTTATACTAAGGACTAAGAGGCTTTTGGCCGTTACTAAAGACTATTAGCTATTTTAGGTTCTCCTACGATCGCCGTTACAGGACAAGAACTTTTTGCCATATTGAAAGAAGCAATCTCCTCGCTCGTCACCGGCTGTTTGATCACTTTTGAGTGACCGCCGTCCATGGCGAAGAGTTTATTGTTTATATTTACGCACACTCCGCATCCTATGCAATTCCCATTTACGCTGCATATATTCTGATCTGCCATGGTATGTTAATTAATGAAATAAATTCTACTCTTCCTCGTGATGTACATGATGAAGATGTTCATGCTCATGATGCTCGTGTTCCGTATGATGCGCATGATGCATATTCGCGAGTTCTTCATCTTCCTCTTCTTCGTCGAATAGCCCCTTAAGCGATTTTTTGTGGCTCACTTCCTTGAGCGCATCTTCATCGATGACATTGATGATCTTGGTTTTTCCTCATTGGAGCTTCGCAGTCTTTACTACGGACATCAAGGTCAAAACTAATCATGCAAGAAGCAACAATTCGATGAAATAATATGATCAGGTCACTCTGATTGTCGATGTCGTATTCTGTACTACATTGATGGTATCTCCTATACCGAGCAATGCTGTGGAAATGATGAATAATAATGCGAAGTTGATCAAAGCATCGTTCTCTTTGAAGCCGAAATAATTGATGACGATATTTTTGAATCTGAAACTCATGTTCCGCCCTACTAATACCGCCAAGGCGACGATCACGATGAGCATGACTTTGAATAACGCTCCGCTGAGTAATCGTACTCTATAGGTATCTCCATCTACAGGGGCCACTTTTATCAAGGGGAAGAAGATCAGAAAAAATACAAGTCCGCAGAGATATAACACAAATACTTTCTGCTGTTTCGTAAATCTGGAAAACTTATGGAATAGCATAAGCAGTTTACCTTTTAGGTTAGACTTTTGGATCATTACGGCTGATAAAGAAAATTAAAAAATTTTTTTCTTTACTATTTTATATCTATCTTATAGTGTTTTTCAATATATCTACAAACTATAATTTGGGGTCGTATCCGTAGTACTTGGTGATGTCGTATTGATGGTATTATTCGGATTGGTGTCATAATAGAGATTTCCGCGGAATTGATTATCCGTCTGGCTCTTCTGAATGAAATTTCATAGTTGGAAAGCCTTATTTATGAGTTCTCATGCCTTACCGAAAATATTCTGAGGAGTATAATTCTGATATCCTGGGACATTCATCGCCTTAAACAAGACAGGGCACAAAAACAATAACACGATAGTGAATAAGATACCGATGATCATAAATCTTATCGAATTCCGTCACTTCTTCTTATTCTCTTCCTTGGAATTCGAAAATACGAATAAAAATATAGCGCGTATAAACGTGTAGATGCAACCGACGACGATTATGATGATGACTATCGCCAAGATAGTTAATATGATATTTTCCAAACTTGTGTTTTGTACGAGTTCCGATGTCATGACGTTTAGTGGAAAGTTGAAAGTAAAAAGTTGAAAGTTTCGACACAATAATTATTGCACTAGATACTCGGTACTTGGTACTCTGTACTAATTTATTTCTTCTCTTCAGCTTTCTTTGTTTTCGCTGTCCTATTTCTCTTTACGATATATTTTTCGAAAACCTTGTCTTTGCTTGCGGCAAACAACACTTTCGCCAATCTTTCAGATGGTTTCGCTCCTTTTACTATCCGAGATTTGATAGCTTCCAGATCAAATTCTCCCTTGTCGTTTAAAGCATTGTATCGTCACAAGACTTCCTTGTAGCTTGTTTTAACCGGCTTGGTGTGCTCGGTCAGCACCACTCTGTACAGAGGCTGCTTATTTTTACCTTGTCTTGATAATCTGATTACTAACATGGATTCTAAGATTTAAAATCTAAAAAATTACTTTAATTTTTCTTTGGAGACGTGTTTGGTGTGTTTTTTCTCTTTCTTACAATACTTCTGCAATTCCAGCTTTCCGGTATTTGTCTTGTTCAGCATCGTCTGATAATTGGTTGCGTTGCACTCTTTGCACTGCAAACCTACAATTATCCTCGCTCACTTTTTTTTGGCCATTGGTATATATAGATATAAAAAATAAAAGTTATATATGATTGAATGACGGATATAGGTTTAGCACCGGGCAGTCTCGAACTGCCGACCTCGTCCTTATGAGAGACGCGCTCTGACCTGCTGAGCTACGGTGCCTTAATGATGGCGGTGAGGGCGGGATTCGAACCCGCGAGCCGGTTTCCCGGCTGACTCATTAGCAGCGAGCTGATTTCAGCCTCTCATCCACCTCACCATATTCTTTTTTCCAACAAAAAAATTTGGGTGCTGAGTATATATGTAATTGCGGTTGAAATTCAAGCATAAAAACATAGAAAATAGCTCCTAGCAGCTAGTCTCTAGTAGCTAGCTTATTGCTAGAAGCTAGAAGCAAGTAGCTAGAGGCAAAATTTATTTAGTATTTAACATTTTTGAAGGTATGGCAGACGAAATAGGATCAGCGGTGAACTTTGACGAGGCAGGAGGATGATGAAAGGTCAGAGAGAATCTAAGCAAAGTGACTGAGGAAGCGGTGAAACGCGTTCAAGATGATCAGCAAAAAGCCAAACAAGTCGGGCAACAGATCCAGGCTGACCATGCGACTAATGTAAAATTGGCCCAATTTTTGTCGTTTTTGATCAAGGTCATCAAAGATGATAAGGTCATCAAAGGGCTTTATGATACCTTTTTCAAGATAAAACATCCTGAAACCAACATCGTCTACATCAGAAAAAGCGTAAATACTCTTGTCATCGTTGGTATGTTTGCGCCTTTTTACGCCCAGGAAGCTAAAAAAGAAAAAATTGACGGCCTCTTCAATGACCTCTACGATGCTCATGCCCCTCTTTCGCTCAGCAGCTATGTGCACTACCTCAAAAAACTTTCCGCCAAATATCACGATAATGTCCCTTTGGATAAATCCGTATTCATCAAATTTTTGGTCGACGTGGTATCTCATTATGGGCTTATCGCTACTTCCAAGCTCACAAATCAAGAATATGCCGACTTACAGCAGTCCATCTCCAAAGAACTTTATTGACATTAGTTCGTTTTCTGTCTTAATATAAACCAGCTTCTTGACAGACCTTTCAGGCCCTTTTTCGTATTTCCTAGAAAATATCCTCTTTGTCAACCTAACTTTTTTTAAAAATCTCAAAATTGTCAAATCATTATGCCCGAAGTGGCTGTTTTTTTTTGACAAGGCACTTCTCGCGGAGTATAATTGAAGTACAATACTATTATTTATATTCTATCCATCATCATGGGTAATCCAGAAAAGAAAGTCATAGAGATCAAAAATTCCGACGATACAGAGATCAAGGATAAACTTTCCGAGAACACAGCCCCTCGTCTTACGGACAATACTAAACAGAGCCATATGGATGCTTTCGAGAAAGTATTGAAACCAGCTTGAATGGATATTTTTGATAATGCGAAATCTGAACTCATCAGGCAGTGAAATACTTTAATTATCGCCAAGAAAAATGCTGATGGGGCGCTCACGCCGAAACTTATCATCGATGGATGAAGCCGGGAAAGGACCTATGACCTGACAATCGATTTCGTAAAATATCTCACCAATGTCCCATTGAGGATGATCTATCAGACAACTAGCGTCGAAATCGAAAAAAATCAGGAAATCACCAATCTCGTCACTATTACAGATAAGGAAATCACTGATATCTACAAAGAAGTTTCCAAAGAAAGAATCAAAGATCTTATCTGAGCTGTAAATACAGAGCACAACGAAACGTTTTCATTTATCAATAGCTTCAGAAAGGATGCGCTTGTCGGCGGATTCAAACTCAAGATGGATGAACAGCAAAGAACTAATGTCGAAATCCTTCAAAAAATAGCAAAATGACACGAAGAAGATCTCTATCTCATCAACGAAAGATTTTACAGAATCACGGGGATCGATGTCATCAATGGGAAAACTAATCCTGATATAAAGAACGATCTAAGGAATCCTATGTACAAAGAGACATTCATCAAATATAACGCTGACCTTCTGTATCTCAGCAAACAATTTAATCTGATTAACGATCTTGCTCTTGATCCTGATTTCATTCGCGGCAAATATAAACTTTCTGATACCAAATTGATAGATTTATGAATCTGGGGTAGAGATAGAATCGAATCTTTCGGTAAATTACTTCTAAAAAATAATGCTATCGACAAAGAAAGAGTCGAAGAGATGATGAAAGTAGCAATGGTACAACTTGAGAATGAAGATTATAAAGCACTTTTTGATTATCTCAAAGGAGTGTCTGAAACTACTATTGATCCTACCAAAGAACCATTTGTAGCACAAAACGTAGAAAAGGTAAAAGAACTTGTAAAGATCTATCCATTCTTGAAAGACTATATAAAATTGAATATAGAAAAAAGGAATAAGGGAGAGTCGTGGGAAGACGCCCAAAAACGCTTAAAAAAAAACACTAATCTGGAAATAGAAAATACAGAAACAGAAAACACAGGGACAACAACCTGAGTGTGAGTAGATTTGACCAGCAACAACACAAATGTAGTCACTGAGGGTGGCACCTCTACAGAAACAGCTCCTAATGTAAAATATGAAAACGTAGGCGATGCTTTCTCTAAAGGAGGAATCTATGGAATCATCGACCACTTCACCGAGGGAATCCAAGGAAAAGATCCTAGGACTCAGCAATTTTATAAAAGTTTCGGTAATGCAGCCCTTACTATATGATGAGCTATCATCGGATGGAAAGTGATACGTAATGCATTCCGTCTCGTATTCGGCAAAAAAGAAGACATCAAAGAACATAATAGCCGGGCTCGAGTACTTGGATGAGCAGGATTAATGCTTGCTACCGGTGGTAGACCAGGCGAACTTTTCAGATGAGGAGAAATCACTCAAAATCTTGCTGCTATGCTAGGAGGAATCCGAGCAGGCGGAAAAAACAATAAAGAAAAAAATCCAGTGACTACCGTGATTGCAAATAATGCAAGTCCGGAAACGAAAGAAATCTATGGAATCAGCAAGACCACTGCCCTCTTTGAAGGCATGAACTTCGGACAGATGGCACCATTCATCACACAAAATTCAGACAAAAAAATGCAACTAGATACAGAATTACTCAAGAATGGCCTGAGCGAAAACAGATTGACGGTCAGCGACGCTGAACGTGAAAAGATAGACACCAAGCTTACCATACTCAAATCATTGGAAGATGATAAAAATAATCTTATCAATATCGGACTTAATAGTCTGGGATTAACCTTCGAACAGATTACTTCTCCTGCCAACAAAGATAAATCATTCAATACCTTCGCAGGCAATGCACTTGCCAGAATGTGAGCTATTGGACCATATATGCAAGAAAACAAATTCGTCCGCGTAGCGACTGAAGAGCCTACGAAAAAGGCCGCTCTAGAAAGCTATATCCAGACTGGATATCCTACCCTAGAAGAGTTGAAGAACGGAGGCATATTCATCACTGAAAGCGGTGCGACCAGCTGAGCTAATTCTGTAGAACTTTGAGCCGATTATCGATTGAATCAAGATACAAGCAAGGGGAAATTCGCAGAACAGATAGCTACAGCACTTCCAAATCTGGATCAGGCGAAGAAAAATAATATCGTCAAAGCGGGCGTACTCTTCTACGATTACATGCCTGCAAGCAACAAACAGATGAAGATTCTCAATGAAAACGGAAAAACATATTTTGAGACCTATGGATTCAAGACTCCCGTGAATTTTGACAATATGTTCATGGACGGACTGATGTCTACCAAAACTGCAGAATCCGGTAAGGCCGTAGCATTCGTAGAATCTTTGGAACTTCTCAAAGCCGCTAATTTGACGAATCGTATCAAATCACTTTGCAAAAATAGGAAAGCTAAGTCATTCTTACCATTCACCACATGATTGGTAGGTAGGGATATAAAATTTGATGATGCTGAGATATTCTCAACCAAGTTTGATACGGACATCATCTCAGCTGGATATGGATGATCACTTGAAGAGATCTCTCCGATTTTAGAAGACCACAAAAAAGACTATGTCACCTACCTCAATAAATATGTAGATTGCATCAGGCCTGTCGGCGGCAGATAAACATTTTCCATTGACTATCCCCTTAGGACCGCTATACTTTAGCGGTCCTTTTAATTAAGGTAATTTTTGGGATGCAGATCAGCAATCAGCTCCATATCGAAGGTAAAAAGGTCCTAGTCGTCGGATTTTGGTGATACCAGAACATGGGCGACGAGCTTATTCTGCTCGGGACTCTCAAACTCCTTCTCGCACAAGGCAAGGAGATTTTTGTCGTATCTGCGAACAATGAGCGACTCAAGACCTTTTTCAGCCAACCCTGCTTTTCATGAGAGCAGGGTAAATTCATAGATATCTCCCATATTACCTTCGTCGATGAACTTCCTAGAGGATTTAGAAGTTTACGGACCTATATCATCAAGAAAAAACGAAAACAGCTCAAATATTTCTTCCAAGTCGATGCCGTCATTCTCGGCGGATGAGAGATCCTGACTGAGGAATCACCGCATTCCTATCGTTACCGGCTTCAATCCATTCGGCCTGCATTCTTATGGAGAAGGAAGCTCTATATCATGGGCGGCGTACAGATACCAAGGATGTTTTGGAATAAGATCCTCTTCAGGCTCATCCTCGGAGCCACCAAAAAAATCTTTTCAAGGGATTTCAATGAAATCGAACATCTGCAGCATTATGGATTCAAAAATACGGAATTCTTTATGGATACCAGCTACTTTGCCATAGATGACCGGGAAAAATACAAGAAAGAAGCGAAACTGAATTACATCGTCGTAAATATCAACCGTCACGGACGTCTGTTTATGGAAGATTTCATCGAAGACGTGAAAAAATATCTCCATATGGGCTACACGGTCTATTTCGTGCCAGTCTGCGCCGGATGGACGGATGATGATAAAATATATTTTGATACTGTCAGAGATCTCGTAGATAACAAACCGTGGCTAAAGCAAGGCACTGCTCCAGCAGTGTTATTTGAACTCTATGACCGGAGAAAAGACTTCAAAGAGTTCCTCAAACTCTTGTGAGGAGCCAAGAAAGTAATCAGCGCCAGACTTCATCTGTTTTTGATCAGTGAGTTTATGTGACTAGAAACCAAAGCATATCCTTATCAAAAAAAAGTTAGTAAAATGCAGGAAACACTCGAACAAATAGAATTTTAATTCTATAAAATTCTTCATGAAGCAATTCTCCATTATTGTTCCCGTTTATAATGAGAAAGCCTGAATCAAGGATTTCCTGTATTCCTTGTATCATCAAACGAGACAGCCGGATGAAATTATCATCGTCGATGGGAATTCTACTGATGGGACTTTGGAAATTTTGGAAGCAGAAGAAGATGCAGGAAAGATCATCCTTGCATCATTCCCGTGTAATATTGCGCAAGCGAGAAATTACGCAATCAAACATGCGAAGCATGAAATCATTCTCTGTACCGATGCTGGATGTCTTGTTGATCATAAACGATGTGAATCAATGATTCATATCTATGAAACCACAGATGAAAAAGTCGTGGCTGGAATATCTAGATTTATCATTGCCAATGATTTTCAAAAAAAACTAAGATATATTTTCAATCAGGAAGATAATCATATTCTTTCCTCAAGAAATTTTTCCTTCACAAAGGAAGTATGGAAAGATGTCAAATGATATCCAGAATATCTTACTAAATGGTGAGAAGACACCTATTTCAATCTTATGATTCAACGCCATGGATATGATATTTTTATCTGCAAACAGGCAATCGTAAGTCGACACCTCAGTAAAAATTTTGCACAACTCTTTAAAATGTTTCAAAACTATACTCAATGAGATGCTGAAATCTTGGCAATACACCATACGATTCAAAGTCAAAGTATCTACCAAGCATTGATATATTCAGCATTTTTTGTTTTGATATTGATTCTCTTTTTTACCTCTACCTCTCTTTCTTTGCTCCTATTGGGGTTTTGGTTTCTTGTCATGTGAATCAAAAAAAAATATAAAAACTTCCTTTTCAATATACAATTCTACTGTACAAAATTTTTTATTGTTTATGGATTTTGGAAGTGACTTTGCAAATGATTAACTATTACATCAAAAAAATAATTTCCTCCTACCTTCTATTTTATACTGTTTTATTTTTTATTTTCCTCTTTCTATGAGACCACTTTTTTTAGGAACATATGCGAGATATTCTTTTATTATAGATCTTCTCAAAAAGAAAAAATATAAAAATATTTTGGAAATATGATCAGGACTTTATGGGATATCTGACTATTTTTCCACGCATTTTACAGGGATAGATAGCACTACCGCTCCTAGCAAAAATAGATCTCAACGCATGAATTTTATCCATGGGGATGCTCTTGCTCTCAAAGAAAAAGATAATAGCTATGATTTTGTTTTTTCTACAGACATGTTGGAGCATATAGACAACAAACAAAGAATCGTAGCTATAAAAGAAGCTATAAGAGTCAGTAGTACGATGTGTGTCATCGGTTTTCCTTGTGGAAAACTTGCACAATTGCATGATGATCTTCTTTTCAATTATCTTGAAATGAGTGATAAAAACTGGAAAAATTGAAGACATGCTTGGTTGATTGAACATATAGAAAACTGACTTCCAAGCTATGAAGATCTTAATCAACTTACTGAAGACATTTCATGATTGGGGTATTCCTGTTCTCCTGTATGGACCAACAATATTATTGGGTGGAAAAATATTATTTGACTTGAAATGTTGCTTTTGAAATGGTGATATTTTTGACTACTCCTCTCAACTATTTTTGTATGAATTGCAAAAATTTTTAGACCTCGTTTTGTATGCCAACCACAATTGGGGTATCGTGCATTTCTTGTGATCCATAAAAAAAGATAGTATCAGATTATTTATTTTTGATCAACATAATGACAAAAAATATGGGCACAAATAAGATAGTACACAGACTTATGTTTATTGATACCGAAACGACCTGACTCTGAACTACTGATCAAATATTACAATTTGCAGCGATCTTTGGAAGATTTGATGGAAAAAAATTTCACGAGGAAGCGAGAATAAATCAATATATCAATGTCACGACCAAGATAAATTTTTTTGCGCAGAGAGTACACGGCATCAGCAAATCCATGCTTGAACCCTATAATTACATCGATAGTTACATCGATAATTTTATAGACTATATAAAAAAATCGCACTGCGTCGTTGGGCACAATATCGGATTTGATATAAGGATGCTCAGGCAAGATTGTGAGAGAATTGGGAAATGTTGCGACTGGGAAAATATCAAAACCTTCTGTACGATGAAAGACACCAGTCATTTGACTGGGCTCAAAGATAAAAAACGACCAAAATTGAAGCATCTCTACCTTCATCTTTTTGGCAAAGAATTTGACCATGCACATGATGCGATGGCCGATATCGAAGCTACCAAGCACTGTTTCGTAGAATTGGTAAAGAGATGAAAATTGGAGTTATAAAACGCTTCCTTGATTATGAGTCAGGATTCTATATAGGTTAAGTAAACCTAAAACAAAAATATATGGAACGGCATACCTTGTTGATTCTTAAAATCGAAGATCCGCATCCAATACATGCGCTTCTCCAGAGCATTAAAGCTCACAAAAAACATGAAGAAGCCCCGATGATGGTTTCTATCTTATTTCAAAGCATCAGATAGCAAAGAGATCACATTACACGTCATGGACCTCCAATGTCTTTATCCCAGCTTCTTGTATATCTTTCTGATGGATATAGAGGAAAATACGGTAGATGTGTATAAGGGTCAAGGAGCTATGGGGAATATCCAAGACTTCCTTCTCCACTCAATAATCCCTTCTTATGAAGATTTTTACAAGATCTCACTTCTAAACCCCACGTTCAATGACCTCAGGTCACGTAGCAAAGATTCAAAAAATCAGTATTGTAATTGATAATAGGCAGGAAACCTGCCTATTTTTTTAGAAAAAAGCCGTAATATTTCTTACAGGTTTTTTTGGTTTTCTTCTTTTTGGATTTAACTAGTTTTTCCTTCTTCGCCTTCGGAAATCTTTTGGTCTTGTATTCTAATTTCATCGCGGTGACCTTATCTTTGGCTCTCTTACTCCGGACGAGGTTGACTGGGCGTCTGGATTTGGTGTATCTTGCTCAGACTTTGGAATTGTTGTGGTCGAAAATTCTTTTCTCCAAATCGTTGGTAATTCAGGTATAAAGAGTCTTGTCCTTACAACGTAACATGTAGACGTATCGCATGAGAACGAAAAAAATTAAAGTCTGACTTTCTCTACTCTGGGAATAAATCCCCACCCCACGCTCGTGGGTCCCCTTCCCTTTATCAAGGGACACAAATTGGACGCGTTCCGGTTGTTCCCCTTGAGAAAGGGGATACCCTCGTTTATCGAGGGAGGGGATTTTTAAACGCGTCAAACAGAAATTCTTTATTTCTTCTTAGCCTTCTTCACCTTAGTCACCTTATAACTCAAGTCCTCTACTACTACATCCTTGAAATCCTCCAAGCTGGCTTCTTTGCTCTTGCCAAAAAGGTCGTTGACCTTTTGTCGGGCGATGTCGGCATATTTGTCGAAGAGCCCTAATTGCTTAATTTTTGCAATAAACGTTTCTTTATCCATGACCGTAAATTTCGGGGTGGAAGAAATCTTCACATCCTGCTCCGTTCATTTGATGAGGTACTCGCCCTTGTCGTTTTCAGAATCTTTTGTTTTGATATATTCTAGGAATATATTTTTGAGTCCTTCTTCTTGTTTCTCTAGCTCGGAGAGTTGCGTCTTGATGTTGGCGAAATCATCCACCAGGGCCGTGATGGTCTTGAGGGAAAGTGAGCTTACCACCTCTTCATCCGTGTTGATGTAATTGAACAGCGGGCACATGGTCTGATAGTCGCAATAGTTACACAGCGGGCTTTGCTTGGCAGGGAAAATCTTCTTGTTGCCGAGCGCATAGCTTCACTTCGCCGCGTCTATCTCTTGGATGAGATTGATATATTTGTCCGCGATAGCGTCCATCCTCTCCTTGGTCAGGTCTCGTTCATCCTCGATATCAAAATGGAGGAAATACAGCTTGGCTTTGAGATGCTGGAAATACTTCCCATATTTTTGCTTGATGCCGATGCCATACATCGTGAGCTGTTCGATATAGCCGTCCTTGTCCTCCGTCGGGAGTTTCTTGTTGGTCTTATAATCGCTGATGACGAAGGTATCGCCCATCTTATCTAGTCTATCCACGATCATCTTAAATTTGATATCATCCGTCAGGTCAAAGACGAAGTCCAATTCGGTATCGATGATTTTGATATCTGCGAATGGCTGATGCTTGTCATAATATTTGCTGAGGTAGATCGCGCCTCTGTTTTTATAATCGTCTATCGTAAAGTCCCCATGGATGGTCACCTCTCCTTGATGTGCTAGGGTTTCGGCTTCCTTGGTCGTTCGGAGATTTTGGTAATATTGGAGCAATGCTTCCTTGGTCGGAGTATTGAAGACGTTGATATCCTTATAGAGTTTTTCCAAGCTTTCATGGACGATCTTGCCGAGCAGTGTGTCTGCGGATTCGACGAACTCCTTACGAGGGATTTTGTCCACGTATTGGTAGCGGTATTTGAGGGGGCATTGGAGGAAGACTTGGAGCTGGGAGAAGGAGTACATGAGGAATAATAAAACATAAAAGTCTGACTAGAGAATATGTAAGTGAGACTGCTTTTCAATAAAAGCGAGAAAACTGGAGGTGTGTAATTTTATACACTTCTAGAAAATCACTTCTCACATCTTATGCTCGTTTGTTTTGGTACAGCCTTTCATAGGTGGCGTAGTATAGCTAAGATCTCTGATTTCTGCCGAGGTCAAGTGTCAGTATTTTTTTATTATTTTATCTAGAAATTTTTCGTCATCTCTCGTCAATGCTACCCTCTTGGCTATGTTCTGTTTCTGGACAAATTTATCTCCTTTCTTTTCAAAGAATTGGTTGGCAATATAAATATCAGGCGTAAATGGTCAGGCAAATCGACGAATGTAATTTAATCAGGTAAGTTTGCGACCGGAAATAGTATTTGCTTCTAGATCAGTAAAATAGGCAAGTTTCATAAGTTTGAGAATATCTACTCCCTTGATCTTGGAAATAAAATAATCCATAGCTTCGAAAAACTGCCGATCGAAACTTTGTTTGGTAAGAAGCTCCACAGAAGTTTTGAGCGCCTGCGCGATTCTACTCAATACATCCATAGTCGGATTACCTTCGGCATCTTCCATCTCTGAAATGATGCTTTGGGTAGTCTTTGATTTCTCCGCTAGCTCCTGCTGAGACATTCATCTATATTTTCTCCGGTGATATAGATTGATACTAAGTGGTATCTTGGCCTTATAATTGTAGGGATCTTCATCGTTTCGGTACTTAATCCAATCGGGTGTGTAATCTTTTAGAATAGGCATGATGCTAAGGCAAAGAGATAAAAGCGTATGTGTAATTTTTGGAAGTCAGATAATCTTGGACTATCTTCTGTGATTTCTCGATACAGACCGTATAAGCATGTTCTATGTTTTTGGTCGTCTGTTTGGTATCGTAGATTCTTGGCTTGACCAATGATGCAGTAAGAAGAATGAGCTTATCTTTTTCCCGATGAAAGAATGTCCTGGCTACATATCATGTCCCAGCTACCAATATTCTCATCTCATAAATTGATCCTTGTACACATTTAATTGAGACACCATCTGGGCGCTGATGAGCAAAAAATCCTTTTAAATAAAGATAAATCTTTTTTAATATCGCACCTGAACTAATCTGTCTTTGTGTTTCCTTCAATTTCTCTATCAAAAAGCAGAATACATCCTTTCCATCTTCCATGTATGATACAATCTTCATGGTATGTAATTACAATTTCAAAATATATTTTTCTCTAAATAATGATTTTTTTGCGAAAATCAAGTCATTTTATATGTTATAGCATATATTTTGGCGATTTTATTGGAATATGTTTTTTAAACCACCCGAATTCGGGGGAATTAAAAAATCTCAAAGGCATCGAAATCGAGGCCTTTAAAAAATATTTTTACTTGCTTATTTTTTTCTATTCTTTCTTCGCAAAAAAATTGAGAATTAGTCTGATGACTGCCTCTTTCTGATTTTTGTCGCAGGTAGCGACGAGCAAGGTGATTGCCACTACCGTTGCATCATCGATTTTCTTGGAGCCGTCGTGATTATAGAGGCATCCGTTCTTCGCTAGGAACCGCAAGAACAAAAAGGCTCAGATTTTCTTGTTGCCATCTGCGAAAGGATGATTCTTCACGACGAAGTATAAGAGATGCGTCGCCTTCTCCTCTACTGTAGGATATAATTCATGACCGTCGAATGATTGATAAATACTCTGCAAAATTCCTTTGAATTCATCATTTCTCTCAATGCCGAATAATTCTGAGACTTGCTTCTTGGGCAAGAAATTTTTCTTCATTTCTTGGACTGCGTTCTTCGCTTCTTTGTAGCTTAGCTCAGCTTTGAGGGTATGATTGAGTTTAGGAAGTTTTAATTCGCCTGCATCGTATTTCTGGAGCAACACCCATGAATAGGTATAGTGGGTGATGACGTTGAGCAGTCAGGCTGTTTCTTTGTGGGAGAGTCATTTGTGATCTACGTTCTTCTTGATCAAGGCGACGACTTGTTCGAGTTCATGTAATTTGGTTTCTTCAAGTCTTTTCTAATTAAGGGCGAAGCCTTTGACAAGATAGTCTTTGAGGATGCTTGTAGCTCGTATCCTGAACTGAGTGGCTTTGGCAGAATTGACACGGTATCAAACCGAGATAATTGCATCTAAATTGTAATGTTTTACTTTGTATGTTTTTTTATCAGAAGCAGTTACCGAGAAATCCTCGGTAACTTGATTTTCAATCAATTCATTGTTTTTAAAAATGTTTTTAAGGTGTGATCATACGTTATCAGTACTACAACCAAACACACTGGCCATCTGTTTCTGATTCAACTAAACATTCTCCTGATCTACTTTCACGTCTACAACGTATCAATTTTCAGATTGATAAATCGCCAAATTAGTTTTTTCTTCCATTTTTCTAAAGTAAAAAATAAAGTCCTAGGACTTTAGTCATCCGATCATGGAAAAAAACGTACAAATGTAGGAAAAATTAAGTCTGCAATTGCGACCTTGTGTTTCGTACGCGTTCTATGATTTATTTTTCAGACTTACTGTCTTTGTCCTGAACTGATTTATTTACTGTTAGTTGTTCACTGAATTTTTCTTATATAACGGTAGACACTCCACCTATAACTCAACATCAAACACACTTCCGCGATTGCGAGTGAATATGCCGCGCCTAATGGACCAAACTTTGGAATGAGGATCAGATTTGCTGCTATGTTGATGACCGCTATCCCGATCTGGATATAGAGTCTGGTGTATTCTTTACTCAATGCCGTCAGCCCTGCGCCATACACGTAACTCAATGATTTGAAGATGACGATGGCCGAAAGGATTTTGAGCAGGATATCTGTTTCGACAAATGCCGGACCGTAGAGCAACAAGATCACTCGCTTGCCCAGAAAGAAGATGAGGATAAAGAAGGTGATAGATATGAGGATGTTGTACTTGGCGAATGTTCTCATGACTCTCTTGAAACGTAGTGCGTCTTTGGCTGCGTTCACAAGATTTTTGAAAATCGCGAGTGAGAAGACGTTGAACAGGATATATACGTATGCTAATAATCTATACGGTGCGGAGAAAAGTCAGACTTCTTGTGTTCCTTTGAAGAATTTGAGGAGAACCACGTTGACGTCAGAATAGAAATACACGAAGACTCCCCCGAGAAAAAACGGGATAGCCATCCTGGCGATCTTGCCGATAAATTTCCGATCTACCCCGACGCTTCGGGACTGTATCTGGAAATGACGAGTGACGTAAACCCACGATATGACTAGATTAATGACGCTTGCTGTGAGAAAACCATAAAATATTGATTGAATGGTCGGTTTGCTGAGTACAAAGAACAAAGTACAAAGTAACAAGATGACTCAGTTTATAATTTTGAGGTAGGCCTCGTTTTGCATACGTTCCACCGGACGGAAAAACACTCTCACAAACTCTCAGATATTGGTAAGAATAGAGTGAAGCAAAAACACCATAATCAGACCAAAATACACGTGCGAATCTGGTGATAGCTTGGCTACTACGGCAACGACCGCGATGACTATCACGGAAATGATGAGCTTGAGGACAATGGTATTGCTGAAGTATTTTTGTAATTGAGATCAGTCTTTACTAAGTTCTCTGAAGGTGAGATTGCCAAGTCCGAAATCTACGATGAGCACGAAAAATGTACAGAAGGTCATCACGAAGTTGTATGATCAGAATTCGATGACTCCGAGTGAACGCGCCACCCGCAGGGAAATCAAGAAGGTGAAAATCCTCGCAACAAATTCCGACAGCAAAAGTCGGAAGCTATTTTTGGCTACCGTCTGCTTGGGTGAGGTATTGTGGAATAGGAGTGATTTGAGGGACATGGGATGAATTATCAGTAAATTTCTTTGGTGTAACATTGCTCACAGAATACATTGCCTGGATAGTCCTTATCATACACAGCTAGGCACTCAGTTCAACACTTATCGCAATTTCTGAGGAAGAGCTTCATCGGAGGCAAACTTGCCAGCCTGGCAACGAATCTGCTTTCGTAATGCTTTCTTGGGAGCGGGATATTATGCTCACGATAGAAGTCTAATTCTTGCTTGATGAGTCTGTATGGTCTTCATGAAACCTCACAAATGATTGCCTTGTCGAGAATTGTATCATCGACGTCTTTGATATGGTCAGGGAGATCTTTGGCTTGTATTATTTCTATTCACTGAGGAGCGACGACATCGATATCTTTTGTTCTCCATGTGGTCTGAATTTTCTCTCCTCATAAATCTAGAATTGCCTTGGAGATAAATTTTTCTGATTCCAGAAGTGTGATAGTTCATTTTCCTTTCTCGTTGAAGATGCTTTCTTGCCCTGTCGCATCTATTACCTTATATATAGGGAAGTATTCCATAGCTTGGGTATCGTTGAGTGGATGTGGACTATGCGTGAGAGGAAAAGACTCCCCTCGTTCGCCGTCAGCTTTCATTTTTTCTATAACACGAGCTACGAGTGATTCTCGTTCTTTGGGTTGGTATTCTTTATTGAGTAGGACGTTATGTTTAAATTTGAGACCAGAGCTGAGAAATAAATTTGACGATCATCCTGCATCGATTATCCATTCGCTGTAATAGGTATCTACCGGATCAATCTGATACACAAATGCAGACTTATAGCCACGTGTACATCCCATAGCTTCATATATCCATTGTGATCATACGCCTGTCTGATAGCAGTCCATGAGATTGACTCACTTCTCTCCACAAAATGCAGAGTGTCTGATATTCTCACAGTCATTGATGATAGAAAAGCAATCTACGCAATCCTTTGTGTTGATGAGATGGTTGCCGATGCAGTTTTCCGCTTTGGTTTGCCTGGTGGCTGACTTTGGGAATTGAAGCGTGAATGTATGGAATTCTTTTTTGAATTGTTCTATTGCTAAATGACTTCCCATGATTGCATCGACTTTGGATTGATATTCTTCTGGTGTGAGTTGTTGATTTTTGAAGCAATATTTTTTACCTACGAGATTGACGCAGCCAAAGCAATGATCGCAGTTGACGCAATCATATAAAAATGCCGAATCCTTACAGGCGGTTGAAAAATGCGAATAATAGAGTTTGTATCACATCATACATTCCACACAGTCATAGGTATATTGACAGGCTATATTGACGTATCCATCCATATCCTGAAGACCTTTGAGCGGGGAATAACTATAGTGGCATTTTTCACTAAAAGCAATCCCTGCGGAGAGATAACAATCCTTTGAGGCAATGCCATAATTTGAATATTCGCAATTCTCTAAGGTAATAGCATTGGAAATTATCCTCTTGGGAACTTTTCTGCTTAATTCATAGAACTGATCCATGAAACTTCTAGAAAAATCTGGATTCTGACCATATTTAAGCCCGTTTCCACAGTCCTCATTCCGATTTTTGGAATCATAGCCTAGAACATCGACATCAGGAGAGAACATGGAAATCATCATCCTGCCCGTGGCATCACATTTCTTTTTATAGAATTTCCTTTCATTACGAAAAGCTAATCTTCTCATTCTCCTACAATCAGGACATAATGTTGGTGGTGGAATGAGTTTCTTCTCTCACGCGATAACGGGAGAAATTTTATCGAGGATATCGAGATCTTTTTGCGTAATCGCAAATTCATCCGTGCATCGTTTGCAGCTGCGTCGCTCGACGATGGGGTCGTTAGTGTGGGTTGAAATGAATTCGTAGACGTTTTTTTGCATAAGTAGAAAAAAATAAGTAAAATGTTATCATATTAATTTTGATTTTATGCTATTTGACTCGAGATACTCTTTTACATATTCTAATATTTTTTGATGCTCATAATCGAATCGTCTATCACGTATATTTGGGAAATCTTCTAGTAGATATCTAAATCTACGGAATCATTTCCTTTGATTAAATGCCTCCCCTAGTTTATTTTGAATATCTTGCTCTGTGATCTTGTGAGTAATAAATTTTTTCGCCCAGTCCAATTTGTCATAAAAACTAATCTGCTCGATCAGACAATATTCATCTGGATGATTTTTTACATATTTTATATTAATCTCTTCCTCTTCTTCATAATCTAAACAGTAAGAAATAATCTTACCAGTCTTCAAATCGAGATAAGACTCAAATCCATCACCCATATCGTAAAATGCCATTATCAAATCTGATTGATCTATTTGTAGCATAGTTTCATGGAATAAAATTTATAAAATACTGCCAATTTTTATAAGCAACTACTTAACGAATCTTTTCAAAATAGTGATTAATCTTTTGATATCCTTAGCGACTTTTTTCTCCATTGCCTTATTCTTCTCTCGCATTGGGTAATCAGGCTGTTGTTTTTTTAGGTTTTCCACTTCCTTCCAAAATTCATATTCGAGAAAATGGATGTCATCTTTGAGCTGGGATTGAGAAAGTCTGGAAATCGCAATTTTTCATTCATATTTTTCGCGCAAGATGTAATTTAGCTTCAGAGAAATATAGTTAAATTTTGCTCTAAAAAACTTTGGATGTCTGAGAT
>Ga0210016_1001763_pt1 | contig 20044 bp, 19 predicted proteins | sample CryGeyCG2014_300_FD_185454 | JGI IMG/M metagenome (GOLD analysis project Ga0210016, IMG submission 185454) | Groundwater microbial communities from aquifer - Crystal Geyser CG02_land_8/20/14_3.00 (SPAdes) (version 2) | ecosystem: Environmental > Aquatic > Deep subsurface > Groundwater | place... | reverse complement strand
GATTTAACAAAACAAATTAATAAATTAAAAGTCGAGATTCCTTTAATTTGCTTTACCCGGCAATATTTTGGATGTTTTTCGTTGAAAAACATCCTGTCGAATTTTCACTACCGGGCATAAAAATAACGTTTTTAAAATTGTAATTCTTCAACCTTTTCCCAGTTTATTTCGTTAAGAACCGTAATTTTATCATCGCCGACTATATAGAGATAATCGTCAAGATAAATTGCCCTTCTCGCAGAAATATCGCTGACCGCCCGGACCAAGCTCAACCTGTCATTTTTGTAAGAGAACACATAACCTGCTTGGCCAGCCGGCAGGAAAAATATTTCGTGCTTTTTATCCAACAAGAAAGCATGATGGGTATTGGAAATGTCGGACCAGCCCTCGTTTAAAATATATTTATCCAATTCCCGGGGATTTTCGGCTGAGCTGGCATCAAAAAGCGAGATTTTCACCTGCCAATTCTCCTGCCCTACTCCCAGAATCTTATCTTTGCTAATCGGGTGCAGATAAGAAGAGTAACCCGGAATTTTCAACTCTCCCTTTAATTCCGGCTTTTCGGGATTGGATAAATCCAATACATAAAAAGGGTCAATTTGTCTAAAGGTCACCAAGTAAACCTTGTCTTCAATGAATCTCACAGAATAAATTCTTTCTGTAACACCTAAGTCTTGAACCTTGCCTTTAATATTTAAATTGTTGTCCAAAACATAAACATCGTTTGAGCTTTCTCCGCTTCCCATACCCGAGCGAAGCGAAGGGTCGAAAAGAACGAATGTTCTTTGACTGCCGGAAAAGAATCCAAACCTCTGTCCGATGGTCGTGGCAATTCTTAAATAATTCCCGTATTCATCCAAAGCGAATTGGTTTAAGGGAATCCCCGGGATGTTTCCGCTGGCTTTTATTTCAAATCCGTCCAAACCGATTTTTACGATTCCGGTTTTTTCCAGCTCCCTTTTGTGGCTTTTATAATAATCCGACATCCGATTGGTTAATTCGTTTTCAATCCTTAAGGTTTCATCTCCGTCAAGAGAATTTAAGTATTTCATCCATAGGGTTTGAAATTCCGTCATTTTGGCTGCCTGGCTGATATCATAAGTTTCTAATTTTTCCATTTTTTCAATCAACCAGCTCGGAACCAGATCCTTGGCTTTTTCCTTCAAGAAATTAAAGTAAAATTTAATAATGCTTTCATTGAAAGAATAGGTAATAAAAACCGCATTCCCCGACATATAAACCACCGAAGAGCCGGAAGAACCTACGAATGAAATGTTTTTTTCTATTTTGCCGGTGTTCGGGTCTAAAATAAAAGCTAAAAAAGTTACGTCTACAGGTAAGGGCGTTACCGGATGGTAGATATCAACGCATTTAATTTCTATGGCAGTATTTTCCCATGTCAAAGGTTTTATCGGGCAAGGCCTTGCTTCATTAATGTTCTGTCTGGTCACTAAATATATTTTCTCTTTATAAAGCCTGCCGGCAACTATAAAATTATTGTTTTCCAATTTTATCTCCCATTTCTTTTCCGGAGACTTAGGATTTATGATGTCGTAACCGTATATTTTATCGCCGGAAAAAATCACTAAAATATTTTTGCTCAAAAGCAGGTCGCCTGATTTGTCAATATCGGCATCTATGGCTAAATCAGCCGGCGGAAAAGCTTTTATAATACTGGTTTTGGCTTGCGATTCAGGAGGAATGATTCTTTCTTGAATGATGGGGCCTTCCCAAAATGGCCAAAAAGAACTTCTTGAAAAATAAATTTCCTTCCCGTCGGTTTTGACAATATCCGGCTCATCAATGCCCAGCACCTGTACCGTGGTTTCGGAAACCCTTTCCGGCGCCTCTCCTCCGCCTATTCCTTCCATAAGCGGGGCCGCCGGCATGGCGGTTTTTAGTCCACCATCCATGGCAAAACCTGAATACTCTGATTCAGCCGCGCCCTTTGCTAAATAATCCTTGAATTCTTCTTCCGAGGCAAATTTTTTAATGTCTTTTATTTCCGGCGCAGGTTCAGGCAGGTTTTCATCGGGGAAAGAAATTTTAGGAAAATGAATCTTGGGAAAGGAAATCGGCAGGCCGTATTCAATAAAATCACCAAAGATCAGAGTGCTCAATAAAGCAATGAAAAAAACGCCGACAATAATTACAATGGCAAATTTTTTATCAATTTGTTTTTGGGTAAAATTGGTCATATTTTTTAAAAAATTATTTATACTCGAGGAACATTCGTTCTTCACCGAGCTTTCGCGTAGCGAAAGGTGGAGAAGAAGAAATCTTCTTTGACTCCACCCTTTACTGCGCTCGGGTATTTAATTTTCTTCAATTATAACACAAATTACTGTTTTATTCTGGTATTCCCGTCAAGCATTCATTAAATAATCTCACCTGACGGTTATATTCATTAATGATTAATTTAGCCTGCTCAACCAGCAAATTATATTCAGCCACCAGTTCGTTATATTGATTTATTTTTTCCTGATAGACAGAACCCCTCTTTGGACTCATCATCCTTATTTCTGCTTGTAAAGTTTCTAATTCTTTAAAAATTTCATCAATCTTATTTTGGTCATCTGTAATTGTTGTTTTTATGGTTTCATCAGGTGATGGGCAGACCGATAAAGGCAAGCCAAAATGTTGCACTGCCAGCCATGTAGATCTTCCTTCAAAGGTGCCTTTTAAAACCATAACTCCTATTTCTTGATAACGATTGTTTAAAATATTGGCGCGGTGTCCCGGGCTATCCATCCAAGATTTAACTAAATCTTCATCATTCTCAAAATTGCCCAAAGCCAGATTCTCTCCAATCGCAATAAACTGATAACCAACCCTATCAGCTAAATTTCCTACTGTCGCCCCTGAACGAGAATCGTGGGCAAAGTATTGATTTTTTAACATATCCTGAGCTTTCAATTCTGCGCTCAGGTTCAGCTTTGCGTTTTCTTTGAGTTTGGGCAAACCGTATTTTTCTCTTTGGACATTGGTCAATTCAATAACGCCGGCTTTGGTCAAAAAAGATTCCGGCGCTTCTTTAACAGCGCGCAGGGGCGGAGGTGTCGCAATCTGCTTTTCTATTTTTTCAATAAAAAAATTGCCCAATTCTTTTTCAATCTGAGGCAATCTGACAAAAATCTTGAAATAAAAATCCGCTAAATTGTTCCAAAATAAAAAAATTCCTGCCAGAACAATCGCAAAAATAATCAGCAATACTGCAATCCGTTTCATAAAAAATATTTTAAAGTATCTTTAAAATCTGGTTATTTTTTCCTAAAATAATTTTTAATAATTAAGATAGTTATGACTAAAAAAAGCACTACCAAACTAATTATAATCATTAAAAACCAAGGAAAGCGTTTAAGGCAATCTGTTGGGCAATTTTCTTCATTCTCTTTTAGATTTGATTCGCAGGCATTGTTTTCATTGCAAACGGCAAAAGTAGAAAGATTAGCAGAGAAAATCTTTTTCCCAGTTTTATCTAATATCCTTGCTTCAGAAGCATTCGGGTAATAAGGTAAATCAACTTTTATTATTCCTTCTGTTAATTCTTGAAAACCCCCTCTTAATTTATTTGTTTCTGGGTCAATATAATCATAAAATAAACCAGGCTGTAAATTTATTTTAAATGTTTTAAGGATTACTCCTTTGAAAGATTGGATTACCACTTCGTAATTATTCTCTCCTTCAGGTTCCACAAAGTAAAGGTCTTTAAAATACTGAATTCTTTCTGGAGAATCGTAATCCCAAACAATTTCACCATTTTGATAATAAAGATTAAAACGCAAAGTTGCAGCTGCAGCCTTATTAGTGAAAAAAACAAACGACAAGATGATAATCATCAGAAAGGAAAATTTTTTACTCATAAGAATAAATTTATTTTAGATTACTTCCCTAATTTTTTATTAATTATCGCGGTATTAACTGGACCAAAACTGCAACCTATATCATAGCAACCATTCATTATACTATTGCTGGTACTCCGATACCAGCCAGTGGCTTGATAATTACAACCTTCATAAGGAAATCCAGAAGCCGAACAATTCTTCCATATTGTTTTTTTGCAACAATTTGGGCAATTTTTATATGGTGGATGGCCAGCCTCTACGTATTCATCGCATAAACCGGCGAAAGAATGTCCGAGCTCATGAGCCAAAACTCCAGCAGGGCTAGAAACAACTATATGTACCAAATGTTGGGCCTTGATTGACGATGCCCTAAATGTAGAGCAACCATTTATTAAATAAACAGTCTCCGAAATATTTGAACAAGATGTTTTATTAGGAACATTTGAACGATAAATAGTAAAATTTTGAGCACTAAAAGGAGGGAAATTATCTAAAACACTGCTAAATTTACTCACCGCTGAAACCCAATAATCTCCTTCTTCTTCTACGGTCTTAACTACCCAATCGGATTGGCATGATTGTACTTTTCCTTGCCTGTAGTAAAAAACTTCCCCTATTGCGGCTATGAATTCAATACCAATAGGTCCATTGCCGTAAACCTTAGTGCAACTACTGAGACCTTTTTCGCCGCTACCGGAAGCTATTTCTATATTAAAATCCTTAGTCGCTGTTTTGTTTGGCGTAGAAGTATCTGTCACTTGTATTGTAAAAGCATATTGTCCGGTTGTAGCAGGTTGACCAGAAATAACGCCAAAAGATTCTAATTGTAGTCCTTCAGGTAAATTACCCGAAGAAATGCTCCAAATGTAAGGACCTTGTCCACCGGACGCTTCTAATTTTTGGGAGTATCTTTCGCCTGTTTTACCATTAGACAAAGAGGCCGTAGTAATTACTAATTCGCTAGGGGTAGTAGTGGCGGTGGAAGTGGCACTACCAACTGCGGGGCAATCAATTTTCCACCAGCCCTGCCTTAATCCGGTCCAGTCAGCGACCCCAATAAACTGGAAGAAAGTATTAACAATAATCCAGGCAGCGAAGATGATTAAGAGACCGAAGACGACTGAAATGATTAATTTTTTAGCTTGAGATAATAGAGCCGGACCGCCTTTGCCGCCCCCTGGCAGAGCTTCAGCCGGACTTAAATAAGCAAAAACATACATAAACCCACCAATGGCTATCATTAAAACAGCTAAAGGAGGAATAATCTTTGTTAAAAGAAAATCAACTACATTTTTGAACAAGACAAAAAAATGGCAAAGCTGGCAGGCTGGTTCTCCCTCTCCGCCGCAGGGAACTAAACCGGCTGCCGAAACAAGAAGAGGAAAGAAAATTAAAATGCCCAAGAAGATAGTGAAAAATATTTTTTGCTTTCCAAAAAAACCTAACTCCTCCTTGGGGCTAGGTTTTCTAAATGGGGAAGTTGTCATGGTTTGTTTTTGAACTTAAAATGGTGTTTTTTAATTTTTCTGGACGAGGCAATTGAGTAAAATAAAATTTTGGTTTGGCTCCAGCGCTTTGAATTTCAATATCACCAAAATCTAAGAATTCTGCCAAGGGGCCAAAAACTTTTATTGAGATATCCTGAATTTTATTTAGTTCTAATTCGTTGACCGTATGCTTAAAAAAGCCCTCCTGTTTATTCTCAATGACTCTTTTGCTTGTGACGATGACGGTATTTAACGAATAAAGCATAATGTGATAAAAAGCCAGGTTCCACAATGTCAGAAATGATAAAGAAGTCAAAAACCAAAAAAGAGAAGAAATTTTACTATACCAGCTAAATGAATTTACAAAAAAATAAATCGCCAAAGGCAGTAAAATCAACAAGAAAATAATCAGCAGGGGGGCAAATAAGTAAAACCAATGTTTCCTGGTGAACAGAATTGTTTCTTCTCCGACTAACTGTCCTTCAAAGCTATTTTTTGAATAAGTAAATATAGACATTAAGGCAGTGTACTTAATGAAAAAATGTCTTGTCAGTTAATTTTTAAAAAGGCAAGGACAGTAAAAGTAAATAAGACAAAAGAGCCAATTAAAAAGATTAAAGACAAGCTTTTGGGTTTAGTTCCAACGCCAAACCTAATTAAATGGTAAATAATACAAAATGTATACCAGAAATAAAAACCTAAAATAACGCCGAATAAAATTAAAAAAATAGCCATCCTATTAATATAATAGCATAAAATAATCTGTTGGGAAATAAAAATCCGCTAAATTGTTCCAAAATAAAAAAATTCCTGCCAGAACAATCGCAAAAATAATCAGCGGCAATTTAACGCTTTTCATAAAGAGTTGATTCTTTATTCTACCGTGTCCGTCCGTAGCTCGCAAGAACGAAGCCCTCCTCCTCCAAGGCTTCAGAAGGGCGAAGGAGGACCAAAAAACCGCCTGAGAGGCGATTTCGGTTAATCAAAAACATTGGAAGAATTTAGTATTCTAGTTTTATACCAAGCTTTTCGGCAACCTGGTGAAGCCATTTTTCGTGTCTATCAACTTTATGCGATAAAGCAACCATTTCTTCAAAATAAGCATCTGCTTTCTTAGCATAGGCATCAATAGCAGTCATTAAACTATTAACATCTGATTTATCAGCTTTGTTTTCCTGTAAATTATCTAATTTCCCGTCTATATTAGCAAACTTCTCATCTAAATATTGAACTAATTCGCTGAAATCTTTTTCCATATACAATTTAATTATATCTTCTCAAAAACCAATGTCAAATTTTTGTTCCGCAAGCTGGAGGCCGCTGCGGCTCGACTAAACAACACCTTCCCCCGCAACATATCCTGTAGTCCAACAGACCTGCAAATTGTATCCGCCTGTCGGTCCGTCAATATCAAGTATTTCGCCTGCAAAATACAGATTTTTAATTATTTTAGAGCGCATCGTTTTGGAATCAATTTCTTTCAGATCCACTCCTCCGCTTGTCACTATCGCCTGGCTAAAACCAATTAAGCCTTTAACGGTTAATTTTAAGCCTTTCAGCACATCAATAAGTTTTTTGCGCTCTTCTCTGGTTATGGAATTTAATTTTTTATCGGGGCTTATTTTGCTAAACCGCACAATCAAATCTCCTAATTTCCGCGGAAGAAGTTCGGGCAAATAATTTTTAAAGTCCTTATTTCTTTTAAAGTCTCTTTGCAATCTTTTATCCAGCTTTAAAAAGTCTAAGGCCGGCTTAAAATCAATTTTTAAAACTACTTCGCCTGTAGCCAACAACTCCCCTATTTTCTTGCTCAAATCAAGAATAATCGGCCCGCTTAAGCCAAAATGAGTAAACAGCATCTCCCCAAATCTAAAATCTAATTCTTTATTATTTTGGAAAAGCGCAACGCTGACATTTTTTAAACTCACGCCTTGAAGGCTGCCAACCCAATTTTCCTTGGTTTCAATCGGCACTAATGAGGGCGTCGGCTTTATAATTTTATGACCCATTTTTTGCGCCCACAGATATCCCTGACCGGTAGAGCCGGTTTTGGGATATGACTTTCCGCCGGTACAAACTATAAACTTATCTGCCGTAATTTCTTCATTTACACGAGCGCAGCGAAGGGTGGAAAAGCTCGAAGAAACAAGTTTCTTCTCCCGTCTCGCCTCCGGCTCGGCGAACGAATGTTCTTTGAGATTTGCAAGAACAACTTTTTCAATCCTGTTATTCTCCTTTACAATCTCTTTTACTTCCGAATTTAATTTTATTTTTACATTAGATTTTCTTAAATAATTAATAAGCGCATTGACTATGTCTTGAGATTTATCGCTTATAGGAAAAACCCTTCCCCCTCTCTCAATTTTTGTCTCAACCCCGAGATTTTCAAAAAAATTTATTGTTTCTTCGGTTCCAAATCTAGAAAAAGCTGAAAAAAGAAATTCTCCATTTTTCCCAAATTTATTTATAAATTCTCTTGGTTTGTCTGTTTTGTTAGTAATGTTACATCGCCCCTTGCCTGTAATCAAAAGCTTTCTTCCGAGATTTTTATTTTTTTCAACCAGAATAACGCGAGCTCCAAGTTCACCCGCTCTTCCCGCTGCAATCATTCCGGCCGGCCCTCCCCCAATTATCGCTACATCATATACCGAGTTTTCGCGAAGCGAAAATGAAGGTGAAGATGAAGCGACAGCTTCATCGCCTACCTTTGATTTATCTGACTTCATATTATTTTAATCTACCTTGTCCGTCCCAAGCTCGCAAGCGAAGGAGGACCAAAAAACCGCCCGATTGGCGGTAAAATTGACCCCTCTGGTATCCCGTAATATTCTATAAGTATTTAGTCGAAAAAAGATATCAGGTATTGGTCAATTTCGCGCTGGTCAAGGTCGTAAAAATTTTTGCCTTCTTGATGTAATTTATCAGCCAAACCTCTCCCCACAAATCTCCAGTGCCACGGCTCAAACTGATAATATATATTATTTTTCGGATATGAAATAATAAACCCGTATTTGTAAGCGTTTTCTAAAAGCCATTGGTAAGCCGGTGTTTTCTCAAAATTCAAGTAAGTCTCTCCGATTTCTGACATTGTAAAATCAAGGGTTGTACCAAGTTGATGCTCTGAATACCCTTGGTCTGCGATAAATTTATTGGCGCCCGAGCCATAAATCATAGTATACGATGATTTTAATCCGGTCTGTGTGCCGAACGACCGGTAAGCCGAGATGATTTTAATTTCGGTCGTGGCGTTCTCTGCAGCTATCAGTAAATCTTGCAGAAATGGCCAGATTTTCGCATAAATCAAATAATCCTTTTGGGAATCATAAGTATATTTGGGTTCTATTTTAATGAACGTTTCGGGTACGTAATTATCATTTAAAAAATAAACTTTAGAATATTTCTTAAGCAGCTCCGGATCTGTCTGGCTCAATCTTTCCAAGATTCCGACCGTGCCCTGAATGCCCTCAATCTGCGAAGCAAGAAAATCCATTCTGTTTTTCTCTTCATTATATTTTTGTTCAAAATCATCCCGTTCGGTTTTTGCGATCACGAGCTCCCGCTCAACTGCTTGAAGGTTTTTTGTTGTTGAAGCAAAATCCGTTTGGGTCCTTGAAAGCTCACCCTCAAGAACCAGCTTGTTTTTTTTCAGTAAATAATTCTGATATCCAAAATATCCAATCGTTCCCAAGCTTATTATCAATATAATAAGCAAAAATATATGTAATTTATTTTTCTCCATTAAGCAATTATATCACATTTTTAGCGGAATAAAAAAAGAGGGGAAATTCGCAAGAATTTCCCTTAGCTTTTTGTTTTGTTTTGTTTTTTGTTTTGTTTTTTAATGTTCTATATTTAATTTAGCATAATATAAAAACGTGTCAACTGTAAAACTGTGGATAACTAAAAATAGATGATTTTGTCAATCAAAAATCCCGAGAAATACATTTCGTGGATGAGGCTCCGAGAGACGGATGACGTTAGGACCTATTTTATTAACTCAACCATCAAACTCTCAAGGGCAATGCCGTGATACTGCTGTTTGCTGATTTCTTCGTTTTCAGACAAAATATGAACATCAAAACCTACCTTTCTTATCTTTTCCAGATAATCTTCTTTTAATAAGGCTCCAGCTACGCAACCGGTTAATAAATCTTTATTATTTTTCTGTTCTTTTGAAAGCTCCTTTAGCAAAACAATGTCTGAAATATACATTTTCCCGCCTTTTCTTAAAACCCTGTAGGCTTCTTTGAACGTTTCAGTTTTGTCAGGCGTAAGATTTATCACACAGTTGGTTATTATAATGTCTATTGAATTATCTTTAATCGGCAAGTTTTCTATTTCTCCCAAAACGAATTTTATATTTTTAGCGCCGAGTTTTTTAGCATTTAATTTTGCCTTCTTAATCATTTCTTCTGTCATATCTACACCTATAACCTTGCCGTTTTTGCCAACTTTTTGGGTGGCCAGAAAGCAATCAATGCCGGCCCCGCATCCCAAATCCAAAACAGCATCCCCTTCTTTTATTTTGCTAAAAGCTATTGGATTTCCACAGCCAAGACCGAGATTCGCTGCTCCCGCTATTTTCAAATCTTCTTCAGAATACCCTATGCTTTTTGAAATATCTTTACTGTTTTTACAACTGCAGCCGCAGCCAGAACCCTCAATGGCTATTTTTTTATATCCTTCTTTAACAATTTTTTTGATTTCTTTAGGATTTTTCATAATATCTCATCTTACCAAAAAACCGCCTACAAGGCGATTTTTTGAGAACGAATGTTCTTCACCTCTTAAATGCGGGATACGTTTACCGCATTGGGTCCTTTTGGAGAATCAGCTTTTTCAAAAGACACTTTATCGCCTACCTTTAACTCTTCGTAGCTTACGTCTTTAAGCTCATTCTTGTGAAAAAACAAATCTTTTTCTTCACCATCAACGGTAATAAATCCAAATCCTTTATCTGTAAGGTTTTTAATTGTTCCTTCCATAGTTATAAAGTTAATTTAATTAATATTTTAAGGTTTTATCCTAAAGTTTAGTTCCCTGAATAAACTCGACTTTACCCAGTTAAATAAAATCCTTTGGATTTTAATCCCGCCTTGGCGGGATTATTTAACCGGGTGAAATTTTCATTCGGCAACTATCTTGCAGAGTAAGCTTAACATTTAAAAAACATTCAGTCAACTTTCTAAATCAAGAATCTCATCAATGCGAATCTGTTGAACAAATTCAGGAACATGACTCACTAAAATCATAGCTCCCTCATATTTATTAAGCGCAGATGCGATAACCGGCAAATGCCGAAAATTAATATGATTGGTAGGTTCGTCTAAAATAAGAAGTCCGGGTTCTTGCAACACAAGTCTGGCAAAACACACAAGTCCCTTTTGGCCATCAGATAAGCTGCCTATTTTGGTATACATTAAATCGCTGGTTATCAAAAACCCGGCGGCAATGGAACGAAGATTTTCTTCTGTATGCTGTCCGGCAACAAAACCAAGCGAATCATATACGGTATCCTCAAAATTAAGAGTAGAAAAATCTTGGCGATAATATCCAATCTGAACATTCGGGGCAATCTTTGAGCCCTGTGCCTTCCCCAGGGCCAAAGATTCAAGCAGCGCGCTCTTGCCAATGCCGTTTGGTCCCAGAAGAAGCAAGTGCTGATTCTTCCTCAAAGAAATATTGGCTTTACGCGCCACAAGCTTGTGATTTTTCATAACAAAAAAAGAGGTAATGCTTAAAATTTCTCCGCCTATATCCCGTTGCGAGGGAATAACGAATGTCCGAATGGTTTTATCCTCTCTTCGTACATCAACTTTTGCCTCCTCCAAAACTTCCGCTTTCTCCCGCATTTTTTTTGCTACAAAACGCAGATGCCCGCCTTTCTTTGCAAAATAATTTGCTTTATCCTTTTTTTCCTGAATTTTCTTTTCCAACTGCGCATTCTTTCTATTTTCTTTTTCAATTCTAGCAAGAAGCTCGGCTACCAGGTCAAAATAGTTGCCAACATACTGCTCAATCTTACGGGTAAATACGTCTAAATATAAAACACCATGAGTAAAAGCATTGAGAAAATTAGCGTCGTGAGAAATAACAATACATGTCTTTTTATAATCAATAAGAAATTGCGTAAGATGGCTTATGCCATCCTTATCAAGATTATTGGTCGGCTCGTCAAGAAGAAGTAAATCGGGGTTCTGAATGAGGGCAGATGCCAAAAGAAGCCTTGCTTGCTGGCCGCCGGAAAATGATTTGATAATCCTGTCGTGCGGGGCAACAAGATTCACCACCTCAAGCACCTCATCTATCCGAGGATCAATGTCATATATCTTTCCTTTGCAAGCCTGAGCCTTAGCGAGGTTATCTTCGCTAAAACACCTCTCGAAAAACTCGCGTACTGTTAAATGAAGCTGATCCCGGGAAATAGTCTGTCTCGCAGCAGCAACAGTAATTCTTTTTGCGCGATGAACATGCCCTGAATCCGGCTCAACAGTTCCCATAATAAGATTGAAAACAGTACTCTTGCCAGCGCCATTTTGTCCCATCAATGTTATTTTCGACCCCTGCCTAACTGAAAAATCCACCTCATTTAAGATTGGTTTATTGTGTCTATATGCAAAAGACACTTTATCGAATCTCATTATCACTTCTCCTTGAGTCATAGTAAATAATAGCTAAAAATAAGTACAACAACATACTACCTTGTCCGTCCGTAGCTCGCAAGCGAAGCCCTCCTCCGCCAAGGCTTCGGAAGGGCGAAGGAGGACCAAAAAACCGCCTGGGAGGCGATTTTTGGTTAGTTGCGACTAGATGTGTGGGCTTCAGTTTTATTTTCCAAAATTATTTTCTTCCCGGTTTTGTAGGAGAAATGCTGAAGTAATTAAGCAATCCTTGATAGAGTGTATCAGCTTCTTGATTAACTCTGTCTCCAATCCGAACCTTATAATCACTGCCATCGCTATTTTGACAAACCGTGGTTGTTGCTCCTGCAAGATAATAATCAGCTTCGGCAGTATTGGTAATGTAATACGATTCTGTTAATGCCGAAACTAAATGGTCGAAAACTGTCATCCCATAACCGCCATTGTCATAACCTTCGTCAGTCAAACCTAAACTCGAAATTAAAGAATCGTGCAAAGCTATCGCTAATGGTTTATCTTGTCTTTCATTATAGATTACCATCGTTCCATCGTGGCTTGATTCTACCGAACCGTTATGATGGACAGAAACTAAAACATCACATTTTCTACCATCAGCTTGACCGTCTCCATTAACATCAACTAGTTTGCATTTTTCAACAGCTGTATCCGCCCTCGCTTTATTAGTAGAAATAGTCTCATTGCACTCCCTTGACAGAACAACTTTAGCTCCATTCGCTTCTAATTCTCCTTTTAGGACATGAGTCACTGCCAAATTGACATCTTTTTCATAAATCTGACAATCTGAAGGATCGCCATCATCAGCACACGTTGCCGGGTACTGGGCTCCTAAAGTATTTCCACCATGACCAGCATCAAGAGCGATAATCTTACCGGAAAGAGGATTTTCAGTTTGAGCAAAAGTCAATAATCCTCCTGCCGTTAAAGCAATTAAACCGACCGAGGTGATTAAAATTCCTAAACCTATTTTTCTCATGGTTTGCTTTTTGTATTATTATATTATCGACCTTTCATTTTTATTCTACCCTATTTTTACCCAAAACAAAACCCCTCAAAATCGAGGGATTTTGTTATTTCTTTATCTCAAACTAAAATCTTCGGTCACCTAATAATTAAATTCCGTAGAGTGTCTGGAGACCAGTAATATCTGGTGTCTCAAGAGTTCTTTTCTGAGTTTCTCCATAGTCAGAATAGCCATACATTGTTACTGCCGAACAAGTTGAACTATAAATATCAGCTAAACCAACACCGTGCCCCAATTCATGAGTGGCAATATTCTGTAAATCCATCACACTAGTATCACCGAGTTCAGTTTCACTGGTAAGACCGGCATTTCCCCAAGTGTAATCAGTATCAAACATTACATCAAACTCCACAATTGCCTTAGTGGCTGGATTATACCAAACAGTTGTTACAGCAATTACTCCTTCAGTTGGATAGTTTCCGAAAGTAATTACATTCTCATAATCCTGGGCTCCGTAGGTTGCGGTGTAATCAATAGCATAGGTATCGTTCATTAACTCTTTACTTGTGACATTATCCCAACTTTCTGCTGAGGTACTTACAGCACTTGTAACAAAAGTTTCATCCAAAATCTGACGAGGATTTACAGGATTAATAACGTAACTTACTGTACTTGGCCATTTTACTTTTGATCCTGTCAAAAACTTATAGCAAGAAGGTGGTTTTGGAGCTTTGGCTGCTTCTGGTTTGGCAAAATCTTTCTTGTAGTGAATAAATTCTATTTTTTCCAAATCAGGTGCTTTTGATTTTTCTGCTCCTTGATTTGAAATCGCTACCGCTACTCCAGAAAGTGCTAAAACCACTACTCCAATTAAAATTCCTAAACCTAATTTTTCATTTCTTTACGTTTCGATTAAATTTTATTTCGACCTTTGTTCCTCCTTTTCATTTTAACATTAAAACTTCTTTGTTTAAAAATCAAGTCCAAAATGGAGTGTACCAAAAAACCGCCTCTTTGGCGATTTTATATTATTTTAATATTCTGGTAAAATAAAGATAATTAAAATATATTTTAGATATGCAATACAAAATCTTTTTTCTTTTATTTTTTATATTGCTTTTAGCTTTTTCACCCTTTGCTTCTAAAACAGCTAAGGCCTCTGATCAGACAGAAAGGATGAAATTAATCCAGCAAATCCAAATCCTTCAACAAGAAATTCAACGTCTTCAGGCACTGATTTTAAGTTTACAATCACAACAAGAAATTACAGCTGCGTCATATTTGGCAGTAAACCTTTCTCATAATTCAGTTGTTTTAGAGAAAAACACTAATCAACCATATCCCATTGCTTCTATTACAAAGCTCATGAGCGCTGTAGTTGCTTTTGAAAATATTGATACTGGCCAAACAATAACTTTAACAGAAAAAATGCTTGAGCCCTTAGGGTATAGCCCATCTCTTTTTCTGGGCTTAAATGTTAGCGCGAAAAATCTTCTACAAGCCAGCCTTATTCAATCAACTAATGACGCTGCTGAATCTTTAACTTATTTTTCAGGAAAGGAAAAATTTTTGGATCTGATGAAACAAAAAGTAAAAGAGCTCGATATGGCCAATACCGTTTTTTTTGACGCCCACGGATTAAGCCCCGCAAACCGCTCTACTGCCACCGACCTAGCCAAACTCTTAACTTATATTTACAAGAATCATCCAGAAATTTTGAGCATTACCAAAGATAATAATTTTTGGCTTCCCGACCCAACAGGAAGATTACTCAAATTCCAAAATGTAAATAATTTTTATCATCTTCCTGAATTTATTGGCGGAAAAACTGGCTACCTGCCAGAAGCCAAGCAAACATTGGCGTCGTTATTTAATGTAAACAAAGAGCCTGTCGCCATCATCTTACTTTATTCCAGCAATCGCCAATCTGATACATTCACAATTATTAACCAACTCAAAAATTAAAAACCGAGCTGAGCACATAAAATTTATGTGCTCAGCGAGGTGGAAGAAAAGGACAAAGTCCTCTTCGCCCATCCCAAGATCAGGTCTTGGAAATTTCACTTTAGAATTCACTAAGAACAGATCTGCGTAAAACACCCGTTTGCCAATTCTTTCAGCGATTTTTCCGTATATGAATGGGCTGCAACACATTGTCTATCTCATTTATTTCACGGACTATCAAAAACACGCCCACCAGCGTGCGTATTTTTCTTGGCTTTAATTGCTCCCCCTATTGGACGCATTTAGAACCATCGATTGGAGGAAAATCAGGGAAGAAGTGGAAAAAACTAATATATTTTTACTGTTACAGCCAAAAACCGCCCCTCTTAAGAGACGGTTTTATGATAATTAGTCTCTGTTCTTTAATTATCTATTAAACAATTTTACAAACCAACCGAATAAGCTAAATTTGCCTTCCTGGACTTTTATAAAACTTTCAATCCTTGTTTGCTCCTGTTCTAATGTTTGAATTTGGTTTTGAAGTTCTGTTTTATCTCCTTCATTTTGGACATTTTCCATCAATCTGTTTAATTGTTCTAACCTGTTTCGAGTCTGAACCATTTCGCTTCTTAGGGCTCCCAAATTTTTGTAATCAGTGCCTACTAAAAATGTTTTTACCTTGTTTCTCTCCTGAACTTTCTCCATTGCCTGGATTGTTGCTGTTGCAGATTGGTTCTGCTGCTGGGCAATAACTCTCACCTGCTGCCCTATTCCTCCTTCCCTGTCGGCAATCTGTAAAAGACTTTGAACAAAATTAGCTACGGTGCTCCTGTGCTCCGCGGCATTCACCTGCCCAGCCTGATTGTTTATGCTATTTGCGGCAGAGGTTGCATTTTTGGCTGCAGCAAGAGAAGCTAAAGAAAAAATTACAGCAACTGCCAATACTAAAGAAACTATAAACAACGAGTTATTCTTAATTTTTTGCATAGTTTTTTGTGTATTAGTTAATTAAGGGTATGCGACCTTTATTTTTTATATTCTACCACTTCGACGGGTTCAGTGTAAACAAAAAAACCGCCTTCTTGGCGATTTTTTGGTTTGCTTCGCGAGAGGGTTCAGAACCTTCTTTTGAGGGAGGAGAACTAAGACTCCTCCTGACGAAGACGGGTCGCTTTCAGAGGATTCGAGAAAAAATTAATGGTTTTCGATTATCTCAATATCTGCTTGAATTTTATCTGTAATTGCAAGAACATCATCCGCATACCAAGAGTAGATTGGATTTGTTGAACTAGAAAAATATATCATTGCCGCCCTCCATTCTCCATTTTGGGTTTTTAACGCTGCTCCAGAATCTGACAGATACAACCCTGAAGCCAAAAAGGCATCTTTAATATCCCAAGGATCAGCTGATTTTCCAGTAATGGCACTTACCCTGCCCTGATATCTCATCCAAGTAGAAGGAATAAAGTCCGCCGGCCCCATTGCCCCTCCCCAGCCAAAACTCATTGGACAGGTAATTAAAGTTTTATAAGGATCCCTTCCTAACTCTTTAGTAATGCTTAGAAAATCTTGTATATCTCTATCAGGCTTCATAACCTTGGCCAATTTTTTACCGTCATTTATTCTAACACCCTCTCCGGTATTAAAATTTGTTAGATAGCACATATCAAATTTTTCTAATTTCAATTCTTCCTGAAAAATAGATAATAAAAAAGCAGGCCTGATATCAGCCACTTGTTCAACCCATTTTGCAATATCTATAGCTTCGCCAAAAGTAAGAGTATTTGGTTCTCCTATTAATTCGAAATTTTTAGACCTGATTTCAGCTATTTTTTGCTCATTGTTTTTTTGCAGATTGAATTATTTTAAATTCTTTTTTTAAATCTAAAATCCGATTATAAGATTCTATAATTTTCTCTTCTTTAATTTTATTTTCTTTTACGGCATTAAAAATTATGTCCCTAACTTTATATGCCATCTTGTTGTCATATCCACTGGGACTATTATTCAAAACGCTTATTATATCTACTCCTGCATTTATCGCCATTATAACCACTTCATCTAATTTGTAATTATTGCTGATTGCAGACATCTGCATATCGTCAGAAATAATAATCCCCTTAAATCCAATTTGGTTTCTTAAAATATTTTGCAAAAAATATTCAGATAAAGTTGCGGGGTAATTTTTATCAATTTTCTTGTTTATTATATGCGCAACCATAACTGCTTTAAGTAGTCCTTCTTCATTAAGTTTTTGGTAGGGAGATAACTCTTCATTTTTATATGTATCTGTTACATCTGTTAATCCTTTATGACTATCTTTTGTCGCACTTCCGTGCCCGGGAAAATGTTTTTCCACGGTAATAATATTATTTTTTGAATGGTTTTCTATAAACACTCTGGCATTATTAACAACCTCTTCCGGGTCTGATGAAAAAGAACGACCTAAAGCGCCAATAATGGGATTTTTAGGATTGATATTTAAATCAACGACAGGGGCCAAATTCATATTAAACCCTAAATCTTTTAATTCTCCTGCTAATTCCGTGGACTCTTTATACGTAGTTTGTAAAGTTTTATCCTGGCCCATTTTTTCTGCTGAAACAATTGGCAAAAATCCGTATTTCTGTTTTAAGCGATTTACATTTCCCCCTTCTGCGTCTACCGCTACGAATAAAGGAGTACTAGAATATTTTTGAATATCAGAAATAAGTTTTTTCGTTTGTCCATAATTCACAATATTTCTGGGAAAAGTATTTGAAGGAACATCATAATCAAAAAGCACCACGCCCCCTATTTTGATATCCTTAATTATCTTAGAAATATCAGAATTTTCCGGTGCTTCTGTGCCGCGAAATCCTATCATTATCATCTGTCCAATTTTTTCCTTAAGTTCTCCGTCTGCCAGAATTACTTCTTCTAGCTTGTTTACCTCTAAAGGATAAGCAAATTCTGATTTACCATTATAAAATAGAATTCCCCCACCGCTAATAATAGCTAGAGTGATAACAATCAAAAGAAATTTCCAATTTGTTTTTTTCTGAATAACTAATTGCATATTGCTCAATTCTATCAAAAAACCGCCATTTTGGCGACGACGGTTCTAGCATCTTGTTCGGGGTATTTAAATTTGAATAGGGCTCCGCGGGCTGGCGGCCGCTGTGCCCGTATACAGTTTGCTGTTGTACTGGGGTTCGAATTTATCTTTTAAAAATTAAAGAAATTAAGAAAAAGAACGTTGAGGTAAGAATAATTAAAGGGCCGGCTGAAAATCCTATAAATTTAAAAAGTAAAATGCCAAAAAAGCAACTTAAAACGCCGAAAATTATGCTTCCTAAATAATATTGTTTTAAATTTTTACTTAAATTTCTGGCTGTGGCAGCCGGAATAATTACCAATGCCCCGACCAAAAGAGAGCCCACGACTTTTACCCCCAAAGCAACCATGGCCGCGATTGAAAGCAGATAAATAAAATTTTGCTTCTTGGTTTTTATCCCTTCACTTCTGGCTAAGTCATCGGAAATATTGGCCAAAATCATATTAGGATAAATGCGATTTATAGCCAAAAATATCAAAATAGAAAAAATAGCTGAAGCCAAAGCCATAATAAAGGAAATCTCCGAGATGTCTCCGAATAAAGCTTCTAGCAGCTCCGGTTCGGGTACGATTAAAAATCCGATTGCCAATGAGGCGACGAAAACGACTCCGACCAACGCCTCGGTCGGCATAGAAGTTCTTATTTCAAACAGCCAAATTAAAAAAATTCCTAAAAGTAAAAAAACAAAAGCGCCGAAAGAAACATCTAGTCCCAAAAGCAAAGCCAACCCCATTCCAGGCAAAGCCACGTGGCCCAAAGCATCGCCGACCAAAGCCATCCTTTTGGTCAACATCAAAGACCCCAAATAACCTGTCGCTCCGCCGATAAAAATTCCGGAGATTAAACTGAATAAAAAATTTTCCATAGTATTAATGTTTATGGTGTTCGTAGAACTTTACTTCTTCGCCATATAAATTGCGTAAAACTTCTGGAGTTAAAGCTTCATTAGGAACGCCCTGACAAATTGGACATCTGTTTAAACAAATCACGAAGTTGGAAAACTTAAAAACAACGCTTAAATCATGGGTGACCAGCAAAATTGTCAAATTTCTTTTTTCTTTCAGCTGGGCTAATAAAGTATAAATAGTTTCTTCGCCTCCGATATCGATCCCGGTAGTTGGTTCGTCAAAAAGCAAAACATTAGGATTTCCTATCAGGGCCCAGGCAATTAATATTCTCTGAAATTGCCCGGAAGATAACTCCCCTATTTTTTTATTTAAAAAATTAGGGGCCCGCGAACGGAGTGAGTGGGAGGATGCGGCGGGCGGGTTGTAGTCTTTGAACCCCACTGAATTTAAAATTTCTTTTGTTTCTTTTCCCGAAGCCCTTTTCAAATTAAAAAATTCTGCCACGCTCATTGGAATATCTTTTATAAAAGGCAATCTTTGAGGAACATAACCGGTTTTAATCCCCGGCCTCCACTCAATCCTTCCTTTAAAGGGCATTATTCCCAATAAAACTTTGAGAAGCACTGTTTTTCCCGCTCCGTTCGGCCCTAAAATCGTCAAAACCTCTCCCTCTTTTACTTCAAAAGACAGATTTTCCAAAATCTTCTCCCCTTCTAACTCTACGTTTAAATTCTCGACTTTTAAAACAATATTCTTCTCCATAATTGATTTATCTTATCAAAAAATCGCCTCGATGTGAAGGCGATTTCTGCTGAATCAAAACAATATTATTCAGTTAATTCCTCTACTTCTTTTTTACCCTCTTCTAATTCTTCTCTTTGTTCTAAATCTTCTTTTAACAGCAATGTCTGAAATTCTCCCATATGAGTTTTTTCCTCTTTGGCGATATCCAAAAGAATTTTTTTGATATTTTCTTTTTCGGTCATAGCCGCCATTTGTTCATAAAGATTTACCGCATCCAGCTCGGCTAACATCCCGACCCTTAATATTTCTTTGTCTAAATCTTCTTTTTTAATTTTATCAAGATTTTTTTCTGCGGTTCTGGATAAAAGTATTTTATACATGTTCTATTTTTTTGATTTTTTGGACAGGACAAAGCCCTCTTTAGATAATACGTCTTCAAGGGTCAAGTAAAGACCT
>Ga0210016_1001759_pt1 | contig 20057 bp, 25 predicted proteins | sample CryGeyCG2014_300_FD_185454 | JGI IMG/M metagenome (GOLD analysis project Ga0210016, IMG submission 185454) | Groundwater microbial communities from aquifer - Crystal Geyser CG02_land_8/20/14_3.00 (SPAdes) (version 2) | ecosystem: Environmental > Aquatic > Deep subsurface > Groundwater | place... | reverse complement strand
CGCTTAGAGCGTAGTATTGACAGATTGAACTATGGTGTTGCAGACTTATTTAGACGGTTATCCGGTCTAATGTATAAATATCCGGAGCTTAGAGGCATCGACGCACTAAATTATTTTCTAGCTCATTTTGTCACATCATTTACTCGACGATTCAGAAAAACGCATACAGGAGTGTTATCTTACAACATGCTGACAACCTTTGTCGGAGCCATAATATTAATAATTCTACTCCTTCTATTTGGAGGAGTAAACCTCTAGGAGGAAAATGACTTGATCCCTAACGCCTCATTATTGGCAATTATTCTTCCAATAATTTCAGCATTTTTCATCTACACTTTTGGAAAGTATGCTGAAAAGTATGTTGGATGGATAGCAACTGTGGCGGCTTCACTGTCCGTTTGCATGATTCTTTCCATGGTTCCAGACATCATCAAACATAAACCCATACACGACACCTATGCCTGGATTCGCACACCATCACTCAGCCTCAGACTAGGCTTCATGGTTGACGGCCTCAGCTTCTGTATAGCATTGGTTGTTGCAGTTGTAAGCGCTCTTTCATGCCTTTACTCCATTAAGTACATGGAGAATAGTCGTGGGCAAGTAGGCTATTACGCAAACCTGTTGCTTTTCATGTCCGGCATGATTGGGGTAATGCTTTCCGCAAACCTGATTCAATTCTATCTCTTCTGGGAGTTGATGTTAATACCGTCCTATTTCTTAATAGCGTCATGGGGAGTGTCAAAGAAACGGTTAACCATCGGATTCAAATACTTCATATTCACACACATCGGCGCGCTTTTCATGCTCATGGGAATTCTGTCAATTTACGTTTTCACTGGAACCTTTGATTTCGTCGAATTGCCACAAGTCTCATTCGATATCCCTCCAACCAGCATACTCACAGTGTTCGTTCTTTTGCTAATCGGATTTTGCGTGAAAATGGCAATCTTCCCAGTGCACACATGGCTTCCAGATGCACACGCCGAAGCTCCAACTCCTATAAGTATCATGCTTTCCGGTGTCATGATCAAATGCGGTGCATACGCGTTTGCGAGGATTCTTCTTTCCGGGTTTGGTAAAACATTGGTACAGACATCAGATACTTTGGCGATTCTAGGTGTAATTACCATGATTTATGGTGGACTTATGGCTCTTGCTCAAACGGACATCAAAAGGTTATTAGCATACTCCAGCATCAGCCAGATGGGATACATCTTTTTTGGACTGGGAGTGTACTCAACCATGGGGGCAAATGGAGCCATCTTTCACGTGGTGAACCATGCTATTTGTAAGAGTCTTCTCTTCATGTGTGCCGGCGCAATCATACATCAAACAGGAATACGCGACATCAGAAAACTTGGAGGCTTAGCCAATAAAATGCCTGTAGTTTGTGCGGCAGCCTTGATTGGTGCCCTATCTCTGGCTGGAACCCCACCTCTAAACGGTTTCTGGAGTGAATGGATGATTTTCTCAGGAGGCATCTTCTCCGGAAAGATTCTCATCACCACAGTCGCTGTAATTAGTACAGCAATCACTGCCGGATACTACCTGTGGTTTCTGTGGAGAGTATTCTTCGGAACCACTCCCGAAAAACTAGAAATAACAATGAGGGAACCATCTTGGCTGATGCGCATCCCAATAATCATACTGACTGTGCTTGCAGTGGTGATAGGAATCTGGCCTGACATTGTGTTGAGGCTTCTATCAGTTCCCTTTTAGACGCATAGGCGTTAGATAGGGAAACAGCATTTGCGAGAAAAGCGGGAAAGCAACCTGTCACAATCCTCTAAGCACAGCGTCAATGTAAGTTCCTATGTTTAACATTGCTTCGGCGGCCTTTGAAGACGCATCGATATATGGTACGGGGTAGGCTCCGATAAAAATACAGAGAAACGCAAGAACCAAAATAGGAATGAGCATTGATATAGGCGCTTTGGTTGCTTTTTTTGACACTTTCGTAGGCTTTTCTAGCATGATTATGCGAATAAGACGGAAGTAGTAGACGACTGACAGAGCCATGTTGGTGAGCATTAAGGCTGAAAATATTATCATTTCAGCCCTTACTCCAGCTGTGATAATCATCATCTCGCTCCAGAAGCCGTTTAACGGGGGAAAAGCGGCGATAGCGATTGTGCCAATGGTGAAAGCTGCACCTGTCATGGGCATGGTCTTCCCTATCCCTCTAAGTTTTCTTAGATCTCTTGTCTTAGTTTGACGAATGAAAGCTCCAGCACAGAGGAAGAGAAGGCTTTTCATGACTGCATGATTTACTATGTGAAACAAACCCGCGGCTAATCCCTCTGGAGAGGCTATTGCAAATCCGAAGACAATGTAACCCATATGAGCAATAGTGCTGAAGGCAAGCAAACGTTTAAGATCATTTTGCAACAAAGCCATCAAGTTGCCGCCGAACATTGTGAAAACTGCGAAAATCGCCAATGTCATTTGCCAAGCTGGTTGTGCAGAACTGAAAACGAGTAGGAGAATACGAATGAGAACGCACGCTCCTGTCGGCACCATGACGCCGGAAAGCATAGCACTAACAGGGCTTGGAGCAGCGGAGTGAGCGTCAGGAAGCCACGTGTGAAATGGAACGATGGCAGTTTTAATCCCAAAGCCGACGATAACCAACGCTAGTGGTACGTACAGCCATCCCTCAGACGTCGTGTTAGCAAGTCTACCTGCAAGAGCCGCAAAGTTCAACGTTCCAGTCATACCGTAAAGAAAGGACATGGCAAAAAGAATGGTTGCGCTTCCAGCAGCACTCATAATCAAGTATTTGAAGCCAGCCTCTATGGCCTCCCACTTTTGCTTTCGAAACGCAACAAGAGCATAAGATGTCAGGCACATAAGCTCCCAAAAAACAAACAACGTGAAAAAATCGCCCGCGAAAACTACGCCGATCATGCCAGCAACCAAACCTAGCATAAGCGTGTAATACTCTGTCAAGCTGGAATCCCGTTCCATAAACTTTATCGAATAAACAGTAGTGACCAATCCAATTATTGTGTAAAGTAACGTCATGAAAACACTGAACATGTCTATTTGGAGGCATGCTCCAAGAGGAGGATTGAAAGGCAGAGAACCTGTAATCAAGACTATGCCTTTCTCAGACACCTCCAAAGATAATCCGTACAGAAAGTAGGCTGCCACTAAAAGGCCTGCCGACGCGTAGATGCCTTGAACCTTCGGATAACCCTTCTTGTGTATAACCCATCCTATCGCAGGGGTTCCGACCATGAACACGAGAAGGGCATCCAATGGCGGGGTAAACATGTTTAGCCTCTCTCAAACGTTGACATGTCTCCAACTATAGAGGCAATGCGGAAAGGCTGCAGAAGACATGAGAGTGGTTGATTCACCACCTTAGCCGCCTCAGCTTCCGCACGTCTAAAGTTTTGTAATGCTTGTAAGCATAAGTAACAATCACCAATGCTAGAGCAGTAACACATCCTGCAAAACCTATTGACATAATCACGATGCTGTGGCCAAGCGGATCTATATATTCTGGGCTTATGTAAGCAGAAAAAGCAATAAAACTTACGTGGGCTGCGTTCACCAGGATTTCAAGTCCCATAACAAGCTTGATCATGTTCCTCTTTGAAGCAAGACAATACAATCCGATGATGTAGAGGACAACAGCACATGCAATGTAGTAACTAAGCGAAATCACCTTTTCCTCTCCTCAACTCTCAACAACGCCATGCAACAAGCCGCAGCGGCAAACAATACAAAAGCCTGCCCCATCAGATCTAACACCCTATAATTCCACAGAAACCGACTAACTCTTTGACCAATTATCGAAGTATCATTCTCCACAAGCTCTGGTGGCTGATCTGGATCAACATATTTGAAGGCTGGAAAATCATATTCAACTATAAACATCCAAAAAATCAGAATCGCCAAAATCACGGTTGTTAACCCTGCCAGCCTGATTAGGTCTATTTCCATTTCTACGTTTCCTCCTCCCTCTTTGTTAGCATAACTGACACTATAAAAAGAACAATTACCGCGCCCGCGTAAACTAAGAGCTGAAAGACAGACACGTATGGTGCGTTAAGTAACCAAAACAAGGCTCCTATAGTGATGCACGTTCCGCAGAGGCAGATCGCAGCATGAAGCAAATCTTTTAGTTCAACGGTTAACAAGGCTAGGAAGATAGTAAGAAATATCAGACCAATTTGCAGCAGATCACCGATAATCAAAATCCTCTCCACTTAATATCATATCGGAAAGCTTAGATGAGCTCATTTAAAAGATTTCCCGACAAGAAATATTGTAAAGCGCACATAAAAAGGTTAAATAAACCACAGCTTTAAATGATGTAAAAGGATTGTGAAAAAATGTACGCCGACCTTCTAGTTTCCCTGCCTTTCATTTTTATCGTATCAGTCCTTGCGGGATTAGCTATCTATTTGGTAGGATGGATAGTTGCGGCGAAAGGTGAAAAAACTGTGGGCAAGGTCGCTCCGTATGCTTGCGGGGAAGACCTTCCACCACGCAAGTTTCAAGTGGATGTTAGAGAATTTCTCATTTATGCCATTTATTTCCTCATCTTTGACATCTTTGCATTCACTCTCGCTACATCGCTGAGTACGCCGGGTTATTTCCCAGCGGTTTACGCTCTTATCGTACTGATGGCTGTTGTACTTTTGGCACCGTTACGGCGGCGAGGATAAAATGAATTTATTTAAATGGGCTCGGACGAAATCACCTTGGATTATCCATTTCAACACAGGCGGCTGTAACGGATGTGACATAGAACTTGTAGCAGCACTTACGCCAAGATTTGATTTGGAACGTTTCGGAATACTACTAGAGGGGAGCCCGAGACATGCAGATGTTCTTGTTGTTACAGGTCCAGTGACTCTTCAAGTGAAAGATAGACTTGTGCGAGTTTATGAGCAAATGCCAGAACCGAAACATGTAATGGCTATAGGCACATGCGCAATCAGTGGAGCCCCATTCAAAGACTGCTATAACGTCCACGGAGGAATAGACACCGTGCTTCCAGTAGACGCTTACGTTCCCGGATGCCCACCAAAACCTGAAGCCATCATCGATGGAATCGCAAAACTAATTCAAAAAATAAAAGGGAGTAAAGGACATGGAAAAGGAAAATGAAATAGTAGAAAAACTGAAGGATTTTCTTAAAGAAAACCTTGTTAATGTGACAATCCCTAAAAAACGGAGAATTTTCGTTTACATAAAAAAGGATGCGCTAGAAGAAGCTATGGAATATTTGGTGAAAGATTTAAAGTTCAAACATTTGTCCACGATAACCGGGGTAGATTTAGGTAAAGAAATAGAGGTGATATACCATCTTTCTTATAAAGGCTCAATCATGCTTTCAGCAAGACTTGCCGTTTCAAAGAAGAATCCAAACATCCCAACAATTACATATATAATTCCGGGCGCAATTCTTTATGAACGCGAAGTTCATGATCTTTTAGGAGTGAAGTTCGAAGGACATCCAGACTTGTCGCCATTGATACTTCCGGAAAAATGGCCTAAAGGCGTTTATCCGTTAAGGAAAGAACATCAACTTAAGCACCTTAAGGAAATGACATCTGAGAAGAGGGGTGAAAGAAATTGAGTCATGGTTCAATAATTAAAGTTCCTTTCGGTCCTCAGCATCCAGCCTTGAAAGAGCCTGAAAATTTTCTTTTTGAAGTTGACGGAGAAATCGTTGTGGATGTTAAGCCGCGTCTAGGCTATAACCATCGTGGAATAGAAAAAGCCTTTGAACTCAGAACTTACATACAAAACATCTACTTGGCTGAACGAATTTGCGGAATCTGCTCGGATGCACATACTACATGTTATACGCAGGCAATAGAAGAACTACTAAATGTGGAACCGCCGCCGAGAGCCAGATACATCCGCGTAATAATTGCCGAACTTGAAAGAATCCACAGCCACGCACTTTGGGTTGGTATCGCTGCACATGAAATAGGGTTTGACACGCTTTTCATGTACGTTTGGCGAGACCGCGAAACGGTCTTGGACTTGTTTGAGATGATTTCCGGCAATCGGATACATTACGCCATGAACACTATAGGCGGAGTACGTAGGGACATACATGCGGCTATGGTGCCGAAAATCAAAAAAGGCTTAGACTTCTTGGAAGACAGACTTGAATATTATTTGAATGTCGTGCAAACTGAGCAGACTATTTTGAAAAGAACTGCTGGTGTGGGCGTTTTGAAGCCGAAAGATGCTGTGAATCTGTGTGCTGTCGGTCCGACTTTGCGTGCGAGTGGCATAAAGAATGATGTGAGAGAGGATGATCCTTATGCTGCTTATGACGAAGTACCACTGAACGTGATTACGCATGAAGGTTGTGATGTTTTGAGCAGGATACTGGTTCGATGTGAAGAAATGTTAGAAAGCATAAAGATAATTCGTTATGCTCTAGACGGCATGCCTGAGGGAATTATTAGAGTTCGAGTTCCTATGAAGGTTCCTGAAGGAGAAGTTGTTTCAAGGGTTGAAGCACCTAGAGGAGAATTAATTCATTATGCTAAGTCAAACGGAACTACAAAGCCGGAACGCTACAAGGTGAGAAGCCCAACTCTTGGAAACATTCCCGCATTATGCAAGATGCTTCTAGGCGGATACGTAGCTGACATACCAATAGTGTTAGCTGGAATCGACCCGTGTTTCGCTTGCATGGACCGCATGGCTTTCGTCGACATTAAAAAGAACAAAGAATGGATTTGGACCATGCAGCAGTTAAGGAGGAAGTACGCAAAAAAATGACTGGAGAAACAATAGTTTCAATGATAAGAATCCTGGTTTTTCCAGGAGCCCTGTTCCTTTTCGTCTTAGCCTTCTTCTACGAGTGGGTTGACAGAAAATTCTTTGCAAGACTGCAGAACAGATATGGACCATTACACACGGGACCTCACGGCATTCTACAACCGATCGCAGACTTTTTCAAACTGCTCTCAAAAGAGGACATTACGCCGCATGCTTCTGACAAGCTTATGTTTATCTTAACCCCGATCTTCTACTTTGCTTTGCCATTAACAACGCTTTTCGTCATTCCAATCCTAAGTCAAACAAGCCTTGTAGCCTTTGAAGGAGACCTTATTTTCGTCATTTTCGCTTTCACACTTATAATCATAACCGTTTTTCTCGCTGGCTGGAGTTCAATAAATCGATTTAGCACAATAGGAAGCATTCGAGCCATGCTTCAAATGTTAAGTTATGAAATTCCAATGGGTTTAGCTACGGTTGGTCCAGCAATAGTAACAGGAAGCTTGTCAATAAGCAGCATAGTTAAATGGCAGTCACACAATTTTTGGCTGATTTTGTTGCAGCCCCTCGGGTTCGCCGTGTTTACTATATGCCTCCTCGCCGAGTTACAATTCGTTCCCTTCGATATCCCAGAAGCTGAAACTGAAATCGTGGCTGGTTGGAGAACAGAGTTCAGCGGCAGAAAATTGGCGTTGCTTCGACTTGGAAAGGACTTAGAGTTGGTTCTCGCATCCGCTTTAATTACATCGCTTTACTTAGGTGGTCCCCAACAATTCTGGCTGATTCCGCCAATTGTCGCTTTCTTGGTGAAAACTACTTTTGCTGTAATGCTACTCTCCCTTCTAAGAGCAGTATTCGCTAGGTTCCGAATAGACCAAATGCTTTCTGGAATGTGGAAATATCTGCTTCCACTAGCAACCTTACAAATAATCCTAATCCAGGCTGGTCTTGGAGGATAATAATTTGGCTTTTTTGAAAGAGGCGTTGAAACAACTACTTCGAAGGCCAGCCACTTTGAAGTATCCATACGAAAAACTAACCGTACCGAAAGATTTTAGGGGCCGTCCAATTTGGGACATGAAAAAATGTATCGGCTGCGCACTTTGCTTTAATGTATGTCCTTCAGGCGCCATAGAAATGATTGGCAAAGGATTGGAAGCGGAAATTAATCATTATGTTGATCGTTGTATGTTCTGTGGGCAATGTGCAGAGATTTGCCCAGAAAACGCTATTAGAATGAGCGAAGAGTATGAGTTAGCAGACTTTGACCGTTCCAAAATGCTTCACGAGTACAAAAAGCATTCTTAAACGAACAACTAGAAGGTCTTGACGTTAATTGGCGCTCGCCTTCCCACCACTGAATGTTTATTTATTACTTGGTAAGAAAGGTCTGATCGGCGTTTAGCTGATGAATATCAGGGGGACTCTTGCGATTGTAGTTGGCTTAATGCAGAGCGTTACAGCTGCTTTGGTATTCATTTTTGCCTGTTGTCTCTATTTCAACTTTTTTGGTGTTCAAGAACGGTTAAACGTAACGGCGGAATCCTGCCATATCCATGTGTTAGTTCTTCTTGTTTTCGGATTTCTCTCTATTATAAGCGGGGTATTTCTTGTTTATGAATGGTTAGAGTCACGTTAGGAGGGCGGTATACTTGTTGAAAACAAAAAGAGAACTCGGATTTTTCGACGCACTGATGATGGGATTAAGCGGTGCCATAGGTTTCGAAATCTTTGTGCTGTTAGATTATGCCTACTTCCACCTGGCTGGACCCAGCGTAGGATTAGCTCTTTTGCTAGCCGGACTGATAAATCTCATAATTATGTTTAGCTACTGTGAACTTGGTGCAGCCATGCCTGAAGTGGGCGGTGAATATACGTATATAAAGGCTGCTTACAGCGGATCAGTTGCCTTCATATCTGGTTGTTTCAGATGGCTCGCCAGCGTGTTCGGCGCAGCACTTGCCACCGTGTGTTTCACTCAACAACTATCATACATTTTTTCGATTGTTGCTCCCACAGTTGAAAGTTTTGTTTCGGCTCAAACGCCGTTAATCGCCGTATTTGTGGTTATAGTTTTCGTAGCACTAGACATTAAAGGAGTGAAAAAACTCGGAGCTATAATAGTTGTCGTTTTCATAGCAATATTCGCCATTTTTATTGCTAGCGGATTGTTGTGTGAATTGACCCCATTAGAAATTCTTCCAACGCAGCCGCTTGAGGGTTTGCCAAAAGCTTTTGCAGCTACCGTTTATGTGTTTCCGATGTTCTTTGGAATGAGAGCCCTCATAGCAGGTGGTGCTCTCATAAAACGTCCGGAAAAAAATGTCCCAAAAGCGATACTTTTGTCGGCATTATTGATAACGCCTCTCTATATTGGTCTTGCCTACGTAGCTGCTGGAGTTGTCCCGTTGGGAGAAGATTATGATAAGCCTTTGCTTAATCTTGCGGCTGAAATAATCATGCCTGGAGTTGGGGGTGCCCTATTTGCTATTGCTGGGATGGTGGCAAGTTTATCTGCTCTAGGCACATCCTTAATGGTTCAATCAAGCATCGCTCGTGGGATGAGTAGGGATGGATACTTGCCCAAGGTTTTGCTCTCTATTCATCGACGGTTTGGAACTCCATACGTTGCAATAATCACTGGTTCACTTTTCATAATGATTTTGAGCGGGATTGGAGCCGTACCGTTCCTCGGATATGCAGCAAGCTTCGGATCGCTCATAGTCTTTGCTTTCGTTAACCTCTCTCTTATAAAACTTAGAAAGAAAAAACCGTACATGGAAAGACCATTCAAAACTCCACTCTATCCTTTCACGCCCATTGCTGGCATCATCTTGTCAATTGCGCTTCTCGTGTCTCCCATGCTCCTAGGAGAGGAGCCTGCTATAGTTGCATTCATATCCAGTGCTGGGTTAACGGCGTTAGTTCTGATGGCGTATTATCTAAGGATGATTGGGCTGCACCGTCTGCAGATAGCCATAGGAGGGGCAGTTTTAGGCATAGGTGTTTCCTTGGTATTGCTAACATGTTTGGTTGAAGCAGGGGTTATGTCCCCCGTTTTTCCATTTATACCCAGTTACATAATGTTTCTTATCGGCGCAATCTCCATCATAGCAGGCATCTTAAACGCTACTGCACATCTTCAAAAGCAGCCTCCCTAGGTAGTTTAAATGAAATGTTAAAATTTGAGACAGAGTTAACTACTTTGGAAGAATGTCACCGCCTAACCCTAGGTGAACGGTAAAAGAGGATAAGAATGAAGGTGTCTAAATTTAAACTGGCTTTCGTAGTGCTTTTAATAGCCACAATGATTTGGGGAATCGCCTTTTACTGCACCTTTCAGGAATACCGTAAATACTGTGAATTGTTTAGAGAGTTGGAGGAGTTTCCAAATCAATACTACGCTTGGAACGGTGGACTGTACGTCACTATCGCGACTAGTTTATTGCTTATTGTATGGATACCTCTCATAGGGTACTCTCTTTGGGAGAAGGTTTATCCATTTTTGAAACGGAGGCTAAGCTACCAAGAAGTGAAAAGGTTTTATGGCTCTGCCTCGCGATTAATATATAACAAACTTTATGGCTCTGTGTTGCACTACTTCAAGAGTGTGAATCGGAAGGCTAGGTCGAAACTTGCCTTTTGGTCTATGAGGTGTGAAACTTCACAACATGTTGACTCTTTAATTAAAGTGTTTAAATGGGTGGTTTTGCCAGCAAGCCTCTTTTATGTTTTTGCTAATTTCTATTTCTTTGGAAGGAATGCTCTGGACTCTATGTTTTTGGGCATATTGATTTTCTTTTACAGTAATTTCCTTCCAGACCTGCCTTCCATCTTTAGAAGGAGGACTTACCACGATATAAGAGATACAACTGAAGATTTACCATGGTATAAGAGGTATGCTCTTCTGTTGTTTGCTTCACTGTTCATTGGAGCTTTCTTTTGTGGGAAACGGTTAAGATGGAAAACGACAGAAACCTTCCATAACTTCAAATCGTTAATAATATACGGAGCTTTTCTTTTTATACTCAGCTTTTTTGCATTCGCAAACTTTCCAATCTCAGTTGCAGACATTACCGAAATTGTTTCCGTTCCGTCCTACGGTTTAATAGGATACTTGACTCATCTGAAGGTTGACCTGTGCTTTTAGACATACTGAGTTGAAATAAAACAGCGCGCTAGGAGAGATCTACATTTGTTAAAAGCAAAAGAGAGCCAGCAGGTGTATCCTCAAATCATGGGAGAGCTTGTTTCACGTTAACATTTGGCTGAAAGACTCATATTCCTTTTCGGAGAACCATCCTTCCTCTTTAAGCATTTCCAATCCTTCTTTAATTGATTCACGCGATTCTTTTGTTTGCGTTAAGTTAGCTTTTGCACAAGCCTCACTCATTTCACGGTTGAACACAGCGTTTTGCTCCATTAGAAGAGGAAAATTATTCAAGAGCGAAACTATTTTTTTCGAACGTGGCTGAAGTAACTGCTTAATTTTGATCTTGCCTAATGCTCCCTTGAATTTTACTGAAAAACTTACATTGCTTACGATTGATGGTGGAAAATATACGTAACGCTTTCCTGATTCAGACTGATAGCAGGCTAGGTAGAAAGGAAGGTAAATTAATACGCGTTTTCTCCGTTTTTGTGGAACCCCAAGCTTATCGAACTCATCTATAGATTTTTCCCTCAGTTTCGCCAATTTGTCAATTTGCTCGATTATACTTGAAGTTAACTCTTCAAACTTTTCCATTTCTTCCTTGTAGATCCTGATTTTGGCATCTCGTGAAGCCTCGATTTCCACCAAATCCTTCGTAGCTTCTTTGATTTTTGCGTCATGTTCTGACTTTAGCTCAAAAATTTTCAGGTTTTTATCGCCTTTGACTTCTTTTATGTTTTTATTAAGCTCCTTCGCTTTAGTTTCAGTTTCAGAAAGCTGTTTTTTGAGTTTATTTTTCTCCTCTTTCCATCTGTGTTCACTAACATCATCTTTGTTGATTGCACAGGTTTTTATTTCAGCTTCACAATGGTCGATTTCCTGAGTTAACTGCTCCTTTGTTTTTTCAAGCTTTATTTTTTCCTGTTGCAAACTAAAAAGCTCTTCTTCAACAGTCTTTGAATATTCCGTTACTTCTTCATCATATTCTCTACGTATATCCTCAACTTCTTTCGTCATTGAAGCTTTACATTTTTCAATTTTTTTACTGAGTTCTTCTTCGATTTTTTTTATTTCGTTACGGATTGCTTTCATAAAGCTCTCGGTTTTTGCGTTAACGAGTTTCATGCCCGTGTAAAGAGCATCGAGTTCTTCCACAAGTTTTGACTTAAAGTTTTGGAGTTCTTCCATAATAGAGCCAATTGAGGATTCATCAAGCGTAGGCGAAACTATCACCATGTTGGATAGTGAAGTCTTAATTGGTGTAGCCTCAGATAGATATGGGATGAATTCGTCAAGGAATTCACGGTCTGTGATCAGCCCATCTATTACCTTTCCTTCTTCGTTACTTGGACCTTGAAAGTAATTAATATTGCCTGACAGAAATGTCATGTAAGCTTGACGTGTTTTGGAGCTGCTTCTCATGTTATCAAGAAAAACTTGTATGTCTGGAATGGTTAAGTATGCCAGTGTTTGGGAAGCGATGCTTAATCCATCAAAAAGGAGACCTATCTTGTCTTGAGTAACCAGCCAAAACGGATAACAAATCTCTGCAACGAAAGCCAACTTTTCAGGAGGCTGTTTTAAAACGATTCCTCCACCCTTCGCTCTCTCTAGTTCAGCCAAACAAAAAATCGCAGCTCTTTCGATTTTTTTTGTAAATGGTTCCCTACGATTCTCGGACAGAGTAGAGAACGGAAGGATAGACTTTATAGTTCCTTGAGACACACTCTTCACCGTTTACAATCTCGTCTCATAGATTTAAACTAAGATTATTTATAACTTGCGAAGTTGTAAAGTCAACTTTCTAACGTTACACCTTTATTGTTGGTGAGGGTATAATGTTTTGTCGGGTGATGGTGTGAGGCTGTCTCCTGACATAAGGGGCGCTTTTGGGAAGCTTGTCAAGAAGGGCTTAGCAGTCTCCCGCATCGCAGAACTTTTCGACACTACGAGGCAAACGGTGCACAGGTGGCTAAAACGCGCCAAACACGTGGGTAGAGAATCCTATAAAGACAAGCCTAGAAAGCCGAAACCAGCCAAAGTCACGGAGGAAGTTGAGCTGTCCATCCTCAAAATGAGAACCACTTTCAAGTGGCGAGACCGCCCGCATACAACAAGGCTTGATTAAGCTTCCTTCTTTCATCCTGGAGGGTACAGACTGCGTGCAGGGAGTCAGGTTATCCAGAGACCATAAACAATGTTCTCTCAAAGCATGGCGTGAACGGTTATCCACATAAACATAAGCGCTGGAAGTTTTTCAGAGCCGAGAAACCTGACGAACTGTGGCAAATCGACTTCAAAGGTCCATTCAGAGTACACGGTAAGAAGTTCTGGTTTCTGGTGTGCATTGACGATTACAGCAGGTTCCTCGTATTAGCTGAACAGTTTGATCATGACCCGAAAACAAGGGAAGTAACTGCCCTGCTAGAAAAACAGAAGAGGCTTCCGAAGGCAATACTATCCGACCATGGCCAACAGTTCAAAGAACAGTGGAAAAGATGGTGCAGACAACACGGCATTGAGCCGCATTTTGCCCATCCATCCTATCCTCAAGACAAAGGCAAAGTCGAAAGGTGCATACAGAACCTGAACAGAGAGTTTGTATATCATCTGAGAAAGTTTCCTGAATGACTCAAAGGCAAACTACAAGAATACAAAGAATGGTTCAACCATTCACGCTTCCACAGGGCAATAAACACATTCCCCGCAGAACTATACGAGTGTAACGTTAGAAACTTGACTTGACAGAAGTATTCCGACACTACATACGTTACCTTGGATTAGGCTGAACAGCTCTGGCAGAAATAGGAAAATTTAACAGTAATAACTTCAGACTTTTAAATGAAATCAATGTGATAGGACGTTTTTCCATGACAAAGAAGAAGAATGAAAAGGAAATCGTGGTGCGTGCACCGTCTAAACCTGTTATTCATCCGGAAAAGAAGGCTGAAAAAGCTGCAGAAAAAGCTCTAGAGGAGGAGAGATTCGGTGTTTTCCGAATTTCACATAAAGTTGGAAGATACTTTAGCCTTTCAATCTTGGTGTCAGGGGTTTTTCTTCTTTGTTTGTTAACATATGTGACAGTAACTGGTTATGTAGATTGGATTATAATATCGCCTGAAATAACATTTTGGGGTCTTGTAGTTTGGGTTTTTGTGGGCATAGTAAATGTTGTTGGCGGTCTCCTATTAATGGGAAGCGAATAGCAAAGTTTGAGAGTTTATCTTGAGCGAAGCAATATAATTCCGGCAAGAACGTCTAGACCGCCTATGATTGCCATAACATTAATTAATAAATCAGGTTGTAAAATGTTTTCAACAGTTATTGTTTTTGTAATCACTAGGAATGTGAATGTTAAGACTACGAATCCTACGAGCGACACAAAGCCGCCTAGAGCTATTTTGAAGCGTTGTTTACGGGTCAAGTAGGGCATTGCTTTTTCCTCGCATCATAATAGTTACAATGGGAAAATAACATTATCGCTGGTTAAAACTTCTTTCCACACAGAAGTCCATAATCCGTTCCTGAAATAAAGCGTTGGGCAGCAGTTCTCTTTTCTGGAAAATGGCGCCCTGGCCGGGATTTGAACCCGGGTCAAGCGGGCGACAGCCGCTTATACTATTCCGGCATTGGAGGAGAACCGCCTCCCTGTGACCGGACTATACTACCAGGGCTTGCCTAAGCAAGACGCCGAAACCCAATCAAGACGATTGTTCCAAATAAACTTTATTCACTGTAATGGCGCCGGGAGCAGGATTTGAACCCGCGAGGCCCCGAAGGGCCACAGGCTTACTTGCGAGGAACAATGCCCTAAGCAGAAACACACTTTCTCTTCGTCTCAAGGCCTGCGCATTTCCACTCTGCCATCCCGGCTCTTTAAGTCAACTATGGTTCGCTTGTCTTAAAATGTTTTATTTTCGCATTTCCTACTTAACACCGTGCCGTTAGAAGTTTTACATGTAACTTCATAAGATTTTTTAGTGAAAAATCCGAAAGCCTATTTTAAAGGAAAGTCATTAAATAGGAGAGTGTAATGAACAGGGGCCGGTAGTCTAGCTCGGTTAGGACATCTGCTTGACGTGCAGAAGGTCGCCGGTTCAAATCCGGCCCGGCCCACCATACCTTATTAAAAGATAAATACTTGCCAAGATTTATTCGGTTGGTGGGTTGACGTTTGCTACCAATCAAAGATGTTAATAGAGCCTTAACAACACCACACGTTAACCGCATGCTCATAATGATTAACACGATCGTTTTTCTGTTGCCTTGGCTCTTTGCTTTTGGTCTAATAGACAACAGCTTTGCCATGGACGTAGATAACAGATTTGCAATGTCACCCTACTATATTATTCGCGGACAAAAACTTTACACGCTTTTCACCTCAATGTTTCTGCACGCTGGCTGGCTTCATCTGATTGGGAATATGCTTTATCTCTACATTTTCGGAGATAACATTGAAGATGTCTTCGGACACATGAGCTACCTAGTTTTCTACATCCTTTGTGGTTTAGCAGCAAGTTTGACCTATGTAATGAGCCTTGAAAGTTTTATTCCAACTGACTTAGTTGTCGGGGCTTCTGGAGCAATTTCAGGAGTGTTAGGCGCATATCTTGTGCTCTACCCCAAGGCCAGAATTTTGACGTTAGTTTTTCCAGTAATCGTGCCCATACCAGCAGTAATCTTCATAGGATTCTGGTTTTTAATACAATGGCTTAACGTAATTTTTGTAAGTGGAGGAATGGTTGCTTACTGGGCGCATATCGGTGGCTTCATCGCGGGAATGATTTTGGCTTTAGTCTTTGGACTGAAGAGGAAAAGGGCGAGAGAAGCACGTCTTCGTTTATAGCTGCATAGACTATGGGGTCTGTCCGTTATGAGTTCTTCATCAGCATAAGTTCAGACTGGGACGGCTACATCATCCCCCAAAAGATTAATGGAGAACAGCCAAATAAGCTTTCACGTAGGCTACTGTCTTATCTTCTCGGAAAGCGCCTTTATTGTCCCCGAAATTGCTAAAACGTGTACGGCCACTGGTTTATCACGTATTTTTGTTATTGAAGCCAATGCTGCTCTAACCATGTCAACAGTCGTGTGTACGGTGCGTAGAATGGCAAGTTTTTTCTCGACATCATAATCAATCAAGGCTAAGCCTGTTTGACTTGCACCACATTCGCCATAAAGCCTTAAAACAGCGTCCCAAACAGCACTCATAAATTCCGTTGAGCCAAACATTTCATCCGAATCTATTGTCAACGCTAAATAGCGGGCTCTCGTCTTTTTCAGCAATCTTTTCCTCTCCGAATCAACCTTATTCCAGGGGCAACAAAATTTGGGCTTAGCTTTTCTCTGTTTCTTTTGACAATTGCTAATGGATTTTTTGAAACCGTGTTTATGGCTGAACACTTGTCCAAGTCGAAAAGCGATGTTAATGCTGCCATTTCTCGCGGTTTTCGGGTAAGCAGTTCGTTTGAGGCTCCACTTGAAATAACTATTGGAACGTGAAAGTCTTCTGCAATTGCTACTTCTCTTCTCAAACTTGACAGAAGCCTGATTCTTGCTGGTCCTTCCAGTGTAAGCAAAGGTTTTATGTCTATTTCTAAGGAACCTAAAGCGTTAGAGGCCAATTCAGCTTCTGCCTTGTCGAAGAATCTTTTTCGGCGATTACAGCCAAGAAAGTTTAGGAGGTCTACACGGCGGTCTTTGGCTGCTTGCCTTGCAACCTGTTTGGATTCGCACACTACAACGATTATTTCAAATCTTCTCCTCAGCTTTCTTAAGCTTCTAATCAGTTCATTTGGTGTTCTTGGTTTCAAATCCACACGTGAGGCAAAACCAATTCTGTTTTCTTTGCAAATGTTTTGCAGTTTTCGGATTTTTTCTTCGGGAAAATTTTGTGGAAGCGGTATTGCTATTAGACCGTATCCAAGTTGAGAGGTTTTTTTTATTATGCGTGTAACTTGTTCATCATTGCCCAAATCAGGGCATAAGTGCAAGTCGGCGTATTTTCGTTTCATGGAAGCATCCCAAATTCTCTGCAAATTTCCATTATTTCTTCTAAACGGGATTTTCTGAAGTGTATTCGGAAATGTATTGGGTCGTCTGAACGAAGCTTGAGTTCATTTAAATATGCAGATTGCTTGTCAAGCCTGATGAACAGATTTCCCTTGTTTAAACGTTGTTTAATCTCGTTGTTCAAGAGTTCTTTTTCTAAGCTACTTAAACCCGAAGCAAGTTTTCCAAAGATTGCCTTAACTGCGTCTCTCTTCTTAATTCTGGTTGCAAGAAGAACTATTGGATTTCCATAATATCCTTTCAGATTGGTTTTCTCAAAGACAATCTCGTCAGCCAATTCTGTCGGCAATATGTTGTAAACGGCTTTCACGACTTTGTCTAGGTCTTCTGTTGCGTGGACAAAGACTCGAACATCGATGTATGCTATGGGCACTTTAGAAGACAAAACAATCATGCTATTCTTAGCTGCGCTTAGCTTTTAGATTTTCTTCTTTTTCTTAGGCTTAGACGCTTTCTTCTCGCTTTTCAAAAATCTTTTGATCGTGTTGACGTTTTCGTCGTGGATTGTTTTTCTTCTAGAATCGATTGGAATGCTGAGTTTTACGGCTTCTCTGAGGCTTAATCCAACTTTTTTCAGTTCTTCTCTGCTGAAACCTTTTCCACAGCGTTTTTTTCCGCCTTTTTTGAATATTATCGGCTTGATCAATGTCATAGGGGTTATTTTTCTCCTCTAGCTGCTTTTCTGCTTGGTCTAACTTTTTCTGCTCCGCGCCCCTTTCTTCTCAAACCTCTAATTTTTTTGCCAGCGCTTGTTAGACCTCTGAAAACCCTCTTGTGATGTTGTTTTTGAGCTATCCAATTGACTTCTTTATCTGCCTTTATTGCTGGATGATGCGGATCAACCATTATTATTTCAAACCATTTTGAGCGTCCGTCTTCGGCTACCCAATAAGAGTTTAGAACTTCAAGGTTCGGAAATTTTTTTCCCGTTCTTTCTTCTCCGATGAGTCTCATGTTTTTGGCTGGCTTGTATTTTTTGACGCCCATTCGTTTTGGTCTTCTTCCAGCCTTCGGTCTCTTTTTTCTTAATCCGCCTCTTCTGACGCGGACACGAACTACTACGTAGCCTTGTTTTGCCTTGTAACCCAATCTTCTGGCTCTGTCTATTCGTGTTGGCTTTTCTATGCGGACTATTGCTGACTGTTTGCGCCATTTTATCAGTCTTTGGCGCATCAGTTCCTTCACGTAGGATTTTTCCGGTTTTGCCCATGCCTCGGCTATATATTTGTATGCCATTTTTTCACCTCACTCTTTAGTTTATGGTTCAGCCTACGCGGCTACATCCCAGCGGACTTTCATCCGCCAATTGTTTTGATTCATAGCATCTTACAATGAAATAAACTTTTCCAGCTAAAGAGGAATGTTTGAAAAATTTAATAGCGTGTAGAGCTTTTGTAGAAATAGCGGTGTAGAAGCATGGAAAAAAAAGTTGTCATAGTCATGGGTTCCGAAAGAGATTTTGAGATTTGCCGTGAAATAGCTAGGCACTTAAAAGGTTTAAAGCTGGGTTGCGAGTTTCGCGTTGCCTCTGCTCACAAGACTCCACAGAAAGTTTTGCAGATTCTAAAGGAATATGAAAAAGAAAGGGTTGTTTACGTTACGGTTGCGGGAAGATCCAATGCTTTAAGTGCTTTCGTTGATGCGAACACCACAAAACCCGTTATTGCCTGTCCGCCATACTCTGAAAAATTTGGTGGAGCAGACATATACTCATCCCTTAGAGTTCCAAGCGGAATAGGCTCTGTTGTGACCATTGAACCTGAAGGAGCAGCGATTGCAGCTGCAAAAATTTTCGCCATGGAAGACAAGGAATTGGCAAAACGCATAAGAGCTTATCAACTAGCAAAGAAAGAGCAGATTGAAAAGTCTGACGAGTCTGTTAAAAAGTTGAAGTAGTGCAACAGCCATGGGTAGCGTAAAAGACCTAGAAGTTGTTAAGAAACCGACAAAGGATGCTATGGGTGTTGGAAGGTTTCATTTTTCAGACCGCTACTCGGTTTTTGATTGGGGTGAGATGCCCGATCATATTGAAGGTAAAGGTGCATCCTTGTGCCTTATGGGAGCTTACTGTTTTGAGAGGCTTGAGAGAGGGGGTATAAACACTCATTTTAGGGGATTGGTTACGCGAGATGGAAAACTCGTTAGTTTTGAAGAGTTAGAGCAGCCAACATGCATCATGGAGTTTAATTTAGTTAACGTGTTTAAGCCAAAGGCGTACGTAGAAAATGGAAAACTTGAATATGATTATAGTATGTTCACGCAGAACCTCAGAAATTGCTTGATTCCGCTTGAGATAATCTATAGAAACGGACTGCCCAAAGGTTCGTCTATCTTCAGAAGACTTGAGCGTGGCTTAATCACTGTTGAAGAGTTGGGCTTAGACCACTATCCGAAGCCTGGAGAGCGGCTTTCTAAGCCTATTTTTGATGTGAGCACGAAACTTGAGGAGAAAGACAGATATGTTACATGGGAAGAAGCACAAAAAATTGCTGGCTTAACGGATGAGGAAGTGAAAGAGGTTAAGACTCTGCTTTCAGAAGTGGATGAAACAATAACGCATATGGCGTCAAAGGCTGATTTGGAAAATGAGGATGGAAAAATAGAGTTGGCTTTTGACGTTGAGAGAAGGCTTATGATTGTGGATGTTGTTGGGACGCTTGACGAGTGCAGATTCGCCTATGACGGATCGCCCGTCAGCAAAGAAATAGCCAGACAATTCTATCGAAAAACAGGTTGGTATAGGGATGTTGAAGAGGCGAAGAAAAGGGCGGAAACCAAAGGTGTTAAAGACTGGAGAAAACTTTGCAGGTCTAGTCCACTGAAACTTGACCCAGCCTTGAAAATAATAATGAACGAGATGTATATGGCTGCCGCAAACGAGCTGACAGGTAAGAAATTGTTTCATGCCCCATGTCTTGTAGAGCTAATCAAAAAATACAGGGATTATGTAGTACAAATCAAGTGACTATTTCGTGTAGTTGGTTTGTTTTCCATGCTCTTCTGATTTCTAATGCTATGCGGTCACCCATGCTCATCGTCTTCTTGTATTTCGCGTTTGCATATTGAG
>Ga0210016_1001758_pt1 | contig 20057 bp, 20 predicted proteins | sample CryGeyCG2014_300_FD_185454 | JGI IMG/M metagenome (GOLD analysis project Ga0210016, IMG submission 185454) | Groundwater microbial communities from aquifer - Crystal Geyser CG02_land_8/20/14_3.00 (SPAdes) (version 2) | ecosystem: Environmental > Aquatic > Deep subsurface > Groundwater | place... | reverse complement strand
GGATTGAGGATTGAGGATTGAGGATTGAGGATTGAGCATGGATGAGCGGGATGTTAAGGGCGTTAAAGCGCAAAGCGTGGAAGTGGGGGCAGGATTATCTGAATCCCGCATCCTGCCGCCTGCCTCCTGTCGCGTAAAAATTTGCGGTATCACCCGCGCAGAGGATGCGCTCGCGGCAGCCAGGAGCGGTGCGGATGCTATCGGGCTGGTGTTTTATGAGCAGAGTCCGCGCCATGTAACTATCGGGCAAGCGGCGCGGTTAGCCGCCGTATTGCCGCCTTTTGTCAGCGTGGTCGGATTGTTTGTCAATGCAACTGCCGAGTTTGTGCGCGAGGTGCTGGCATCGGTTCGGCTTGATGTGCTGCAATTTCATGGCGATGAATCCCCCGAATTTTGCGGGCAATTCAATAAACCTTATCTCAAGGCGATTCGCGTCAAGCCAGGGGTGGATTTGTTACAATGCGCGGCGGATTTTCAGCACGCACAAGGTTTATTGCTGGATGCGCATGTCGAAGGCATACCGGGGGGCACGGGCGCACGCTTTGACTGGCGCTTGATCCCGGGGGATTTTCCCTTGCCGCTGATTTTGTCGGGTGGGCTGGAGGTGGAAAATGTAGCAGCAGGTATCCGCCAGGTTCAGCCTTATGCAGTGGATGTCTCCAGCGGGGTCGAGGCGAGTAAGGGCGTAAAGGACGCAGCGAAAATCGCGCGTTTCATGCATGAAGTGATGCGAACAAATTACAAAGGGTTGAACGAGTAAATGTATAACTATCCAGACAGCACCGGACATTTCGGTCAATTCGGCGGCATGTATATGGCCGAGACGCTGATTCCCGCCGTCGAAGAATTGACCGCGCAGTATCTGCATTTTCGTGATGATGCCGATTTTAAAGCCGAACTGGCTTATGAATTAAAGCATTATGTCGGTCGTCCCAGCCCCATTTATCATGCCAGGCGCCTGTCTGAACACCTGGGCGGCGCGCAGATTTATCTGAAACGCGAGGACTTGAATCACACTGGCGCGCACAAGATCAACAGTGCGATGGGGCAGGCACTGCTTGCGCGTCGCATGGGCAAGAAACGGGTGATTGCCGAGACCGGCGCGGGGATGCATGGCGTGGCGACGGCGACGGTGGCGGCGCGTTTTGGCATGGAATGTATCGTGTATATGGGTGCGGAAGACATCCAGCGCCAGGCGCCCAACGTGTTTCGCATGAAGTTGCTGGGCGCGAAAGTTGTGCCAGTGACCAGCGGCTCGAAGACGCTCAAGGATGCCTGCAACGAGGCGATCCGCGACTGGGTGACCAATGTCGAGAGCACTTTTTACATCTTTGGTACGGCGGCGGGGCCGCATCCTTATCCGATGATGGTGCGCGATTTCCAGAGCATCATCGGCGTGGAAGCCAAAATTCAGATGCCGGAAATGATCGGTCGCCAGCCGGATGCGGTGATCGCCTGCGTGGGCGGTGGCTCGAACGCGATTGGGCTGTTCTATCCCTATATCGAAGAAAAGGGCGTGCGCATCATCGGCGTGGAAGCGGGGGGCTTTGGTCTGGCAACGGGCAAACACGCCGCGCCTTTGACGGCTAACGCCAAAATCGGCGTGCTGCACGGCAATCGCGTCAACCTGATGCAGGATGAAAACGGTCAGATTACCGAGACGCATTCGATTTCCGCCGGGCTGGATTATCCCGGTGTCGGCCCTGAGCATTGCCTGCTCAAGGAAATGGGGCGCGCGGAATATGTGGTCAGCACGGACGACGAGGCGATCGCCGCATTTGACGCGCTGTGCCGTTTCGAGGGCATTATTCCCGCGCTGGAATCCAGTCATGCCTTGGCGCACGCAATGAAAATCGCGCCAACCCTGAGTCAGGATACGGTGCTGCTGGTCAACCTCTCCGGTCGCGGCGACAAGGATATGAACACGGTGGCACAGATCAAGGGAATCAGGCTATGAGTAACCGTATACAAGCAACCTTTGACCAACTCAAACAACAAAACCGCAAGGCGCTGATTCCTTTCGTTACCGCAGGCGATCCTTCGCCTGAACTCACCGTGGCCTTGCTGCATACACTGGTTGCGGCGGGAGCGGATGTGTTGGAACTGGGCGTGCCGTTTTCCGACCCGATGGCGGATGGACCGACCATTCAGCGCGCTTCCGAGCGCGCGCTCAAATTGGGCGTTTCGCTGCGTTCCGTGTTGGGCCTGGTGGCCGAGTTCCGCCAGCAGGATGACATCACGCCTGTGGTGTTGATGGGTTACGGCAATCCGATCGAGGCGATGGGCTGGGAGTTGTTCGCGCAACGTTGCAGTGATGTCGGGGTAGATGGCGTGCTGACAGTGGATTTCCCGCCGGAAGAAAGCCATGATGCCTTCCTGCATCTGCAACGCCATAATATTGCGCCGATCTTCCTGCTTGCGCCGACCACCACCGAGGCGCGCATCGAACAGGTTGCCCGTCTGGCTCGCGGCTATGTGTACTATGTGTCGTTAAAGGGCGTGACGGGATCGGGCAGCATTGACTTATCCGCCATTGAACAAAAGCTGCCGCAGTTGCGCCGTCACATCAAGCTGCCTATCGGCGTGGGCTTCGGTATCCGCGATGCTGCCACCGCAAAAGCGGTAGCGAGGCTGTGCGATGGCGTGGTGGTGGGCAGTCGCATCGTCGAGGAAATCGAGAATTCGACAGAAGCCACGGTACTCGACAAGGTGGGCGCGCTGGTTAAGGAATTGCGCGCCGCCCTGGATCAATCGTAAATCAAACAATGCAGTAGCCTGGGTTTGCGGCTTTAGCGCGTAATCCAGGCTGCGACCCGCTATAGATCAAGTATGGGAGGAGAAAAAATGAGCTGGTTTCAGAAATTATTACCGCCAAAAATCAAGCGCCGTGTAGGCGATGCCAAAAAGATCGTGCCGGAAGGTTTATGGAGCAAATGTCCGTCTTGTCAGACGGTGATCTATCACTCCGATCTGGAGAAAAATCACGGCGTATGTCAGACCTGTAGCCACCATCACCGGATTTCGGCTCGCAGCCGTCTGGACTGGTTGCTGGATGAGGAAAACCGTTTCGAGATTGGCGCGGAAGTGCTGTCTGTTGATACGCTCAAATTTAAGGACAGCCGGACTTATTCCGAGCGTCTGATTGCCGCCAAGAAAAACACTGGCGAAGATGATGCGTTGGTGGTGCTGCAAGGCACGATCCAGTCCGTCCCGGTGGTGGTTGCCGTGTTTGAATTCAGCTTCATGGGCGGCTCGATGGGCTCGGTGGTCGGCGAACGTTTCGTGCGTGGCGTGCAAGTCGCACTGGGGCAGCAATGTCCGTTCATCTGCTTCTCTGCCAGCGGTGGGGCGCGGATGCAGGAAGGCTTGCTGTCATTGATGCAGATGGCCAAGACCTGTGCCGCGCTGACGCAACTTTCCGAAGAAAAACTACCGTTCATCTCGGTGTTGACCGATCCTACCATGGGCGGCGTGTCCGCCAGCTTCGCCTTCATGGGTGACGTGGTGATCGCCGAACCGGGGGCATTGATCGGCTTCGCCGGCGCGCGCGTGATCCAGCAAACCGTGCGTGAAACCCTGCCGGAAGGCTTCCAGCGTGCAGAATTCCTGCTCGAACACGGCGCGGTGGACAGGATTATTGATAGACGTGAAATGCGTAATCAATTGGCCACCTTGATGACCCTGCTGACCAAACAACCGGCGGCCAGTGAGGTTGCCGCATAGTGTTTTACTACGCCCTGAAAGTCGCCCTTTCCGCCATTCTGATTGTGGCGATAACGGAAATAGCCAAGCGCAGCAGCGGCTTCGCCGCCCTGATCGCCGCCTTGCCGCTGACTTCCTTGATGGCATTCGTCTGGCTGTATGTAGAGGGGGGTGCGGCGGCGCGCATCGGTGAACTATCCGGTCAGATATTCTGGCTGGTGTTGCCATCATTGGTATTGTTCCTGCTGTTGCCGCTGCTGATCAAGCAGGGCATGGGCTTCTGGTTGAGCCTCGTGCTTTCAATGGCGGCAACGGCTGGATGTTACCTCGTGATGTTGCCCGTTCTGCGCAAATTCGGCGTGCAGTTGTAATTAACATAACGGAATATGCCCTCTTCATTAACTGACTGGCTCACCTATCTTGAATCGCTGCACCCCAAGACCATTGCGCTGGGGCTGGAGCGTGTGGCTTGCGTCAAGCAACGTCTGGCGCTCAACCCTAATTTTCCGGTCATCGTGGTCGGTGGCACCAACGGCAAAGGCTCGGTGTGTGCGATGCTGGAAGCGATGTTGCACGCCGCCGGATACCGGGTCGGCTGCTATACCTCGCCGCATTTGCTGCATTACAACGAGCGGGTGCGCGTCGGCAAGCAGCCGGTGAGCGATGCGGAGTTGTGCGCGTCGTTCGAGGAAATTGAACGGGTGCGCAAAACACCTGTCTCCGCTCTAGTGCTCCCCTTGAAGGGGCGGGAACAATCGTTAGTCGCGCCAGAATTATCTGCAATCCCCCTCACTTATTTTGAATTCGGCACACTGGCGGCGATGCAGTTGTTCAGGGCGCACGAGGTGGATGTCGTCATCCTGGAAGTGGGGTTGGGCGGTAGGCTGGATGCGGTGAATGCCTTCGATGCCGATTGTGCGGTGGTGACCAGTGTGGATATAGATCACACCGATTATCTGGGCGAGACGCGCGACGCGATCGCCTTTGAAAAGGCGGGTATTTTCAGGCCGGGTCGCGTGGCGATTTGCGCGGACCGAGAGGTGCCAGCGGCGTTGCGCGACCACGCCGAGGCCATCGGCGCGGAACTGTGGTGTATCGGTAAGGAGTTCGGTTTTACGCCGCATCAGGGGCAGTGGGACTATCGCAGCCGGGTGGCTGCGCGCAGTTCCTTGCCGCATCCGGCGTTGCGCGGGGCTTTTCAGTTGAGTAATGCCAGTGCCGCACTGGCGGCGCTCGATGCGCTGAAGGACAAGTTGCCAGTGAGCATGGCGGCGGTGCGACGTGGGCTGACCGAGGTGCAATTGGCGGGGCGCTTCCAGTTTGTGCCGGGCAAGCCGCAGTTGATTCTGGATGTCGCACACAACCCTCATGCGGCGCGCTCGCTGGCGCAAAATCTGGCGAATCTGCCACCTTGTCCGCACACTTATGCGGTGTTTGCCATGCTCAAGGATAAAGATATGGCAGGCGTGGTGGCGGCGTTGAATCCTTGTATTGATAGCTGGCTGGTGGCCGGGATAGATGCGCCGCGCGGCGCGACTGCGCAGTTACTTGCCGCCGTGTTGCATCAAGTTGGGGTGCGCGGCTCGGTCACCATTTTTTCCAATACGGCAGATGCACTCGCTCATGCCTGTAACGTGGCGGGTGAAAATGATAGAATCGCCGCCTTTGGATCGTTCTATACGGTGGCGGACGTACTCGCGTCACGCGCAATGCGCGTCCAATGATTTGAAATAAAAGCATTTTTCTGTTTTGAGCGGAGCTTGTTCAGGCGGGAAATTCTTGCGGTGCTTCTCTCGTCATTACAGGTTAAACCATGGCAAAGCAACAAACTGAAGAAGAATTGAACATCAAGCGCCGCGCTCGTCGCCGCCTGATAGGCTCGATTGCACTTGCGCTGGCGGTTGTGGTGATACTGCCTATGGTGCTGGACAGCGAACCCAAACCTAGCGGACAGGATATTGAATTGCGTATTCCAAATGCCGACAAGGCGGGCGATTTTATTCCCGGCATCGCGCCTTCTGCAGTGAATGAAGTGACTTCACTGGATGAGCAAAGCGCGCCTGTTGACGCATCTTCCGTTGCCGCCGCTACTACCGAGTCTGCGGTAAAGTCTGTCGCAACGGTTGCCGCCGTGACGAGCAATAAGCCGACCACCATTGCCAAGCCGGTAGCAGTGATACCTCCTCCCATAATCGCCGCCCCCGCTAAAGATAAGCCTGTGATATCAGCGGATGGCGCATATCTCCTGCAAGTAGGTGCGTTTGCTAATGCCGCGACGGCCGCGAATGAAGCCGATAAGCTGAAAGCGTGGGGTTTCAAGGCTTATACCGAACAAATCAGCGGCACGACAAGGGTGCGCGTTGGGCCTTACGGGGATCGCAGCAAGGCGGATCAAGTGCGGATTCTGTTGGAAAAGCACGGTCTGCATCCCGTTATCAAGACAGCTGAATGACGAGTTTTGATTATGCGGTGATAGGCATCACGCTGATCTCGCTGTTGCTGGGATGGTGGCGCGGCTTTATTCACGAGGCGTTGTCGCTGACGGGTTGGCCTGTGGCCTTCGTGTTAAGCAAATTGTATGCCGGTGAGATCGAGCATTGGTTGCCCATCAATCAGGCGGAGACGCGAGTGATATTGGCATATGTGCTGGTATTCATTGTGGCGTTGCTGGGGTGGGGGGTGTTCGCCTGGCTCATATCCAGACTGGTCAAGGCCGCCGGGCTGGGCGGCATGGATAGTGTGCTGGGCGGGTTATTTGGTTTGTTGCGCGGGGCGCTGGTGGTCTTGGTGCTGGTGTGGTTGGCGGGTTTTTCTGGCCTTCCCGAACAGGGGTTCTGGCGCAACGCGCAATTTAGCAGAACCGCAGAAGATGTCGCATTGCTGACCAAGGCGTGGCTGCCGGACAATATCGCGCAGCATATGCGTTACAGAAATCGTCGTTAACTTTTAGGAAATTATTATGTGTGGCATTCTCGGAGTGGTCTCGCATATACCGGCCAACCAGTTGTTGTATGACGGTTTGCAGGTACTACAGCATCGCGGTCAGGATGCCGCCGGCATTGCGACGATGGACGGTAACACCCTCCATTTGCACAAGGGTAATGGCCTGGTGCGCGACGTGTTCCGCACCCGCAACATGCGTGCCTTGCAGGGTAACGCGGGCATCGCTCATGTGCGTTATCCGACCGCCGGTTCCGCTGTGGATCATAACGAGGCGCAGCCGTTTTATGTGAATTCGCCGTTCGGTATCGTACTCGGGCATAACGGCAATTTGACCAATGCCGAAGAGCTGAAAAAACAGTTGTTCGTGCAGGATTTGCGTCACGTCAATACCAATTCCGATTCCGAAGTGCTGCTCAACGTGCTGGCACATGAACTGCAATCCAAATCCAAGGGCTTGCGGCTGGACAAGACGGCCATTTTTGCCGCCGTGTCGGGCGTACACCAGCGTTGTCGTGGCGCATATGCGGTGGTGGCGATGATTGCCGGTTACGGCTTGGTGGCGTTCCGCGATATTTATGGAATTCGTCCGCTGGTCATCGGCATGTGTGATACCGATTGCGGTCCTGAATATTTGATCGCCTCGGAAAGTGTCGCGCTGGACACCTTGGGGTTCAGGTTTCTGCGCGATGTCGAACCGGGTGAGGCGGTGTTCGTTGATTTGGAAGGAAAATTGCACAGCCAGCAGTGCAGTGACCGGCACAAACTTAATTCCTGCATCTTTGAGTATGTTTATTTTGCCCGCCCCGATTCAGTCATAGACGGCGTGTCGGTGTACGAGTCGCGCCTCTATATGGGCGAATATCTGGCAGACAAACTGGCGCGCATCTGGCCGGATGTGAAAATTGATGTGGTTATTCCGATTCCCGATTCCAGTCGCCCCAGTGCGTTGCAATTGGCGAACCGCCTCAACATCCCGTTCCGCGAAGGCTTCGTCAAAAACCGCTACATCGGTCGCACTTTTATTATGCCCGGACAGGCGATGCGCAAGAAATCGGTGCGGCAAAAACTGAATGCCATCGGTATGGAATTCAAGGGTAAAAACGTGTTGCTGGTGGACGATTCCATCGTGCGAGGTACGACCAGCCGCGAAATCGTGCAAATGGCCAGGGATGCCGGCGCGTTGAAGGTGTATTTTGCCTCTGCTGCGCCGCCTGTGCGTTATCCCAATGTGTATGGTATTGACATGCCCAGCCGCGCGGAATTGATTGCGACTAACCGCAGCGACGAGGAAATTTGCCGCGAAATCGGTGCGGATGCGCTGATCTATCAGGATTTGGAAGATCTTAAATTGTCGGTGCGCAAGGCTAATCCTGCCATCGTGGATTTTGATGCCTCCTGTTTCGACGGCATCTACATCACTGGCGACATCACCCCGCAATATCTGAATGCGATCGAGGCGCGGCGTAACGGCGAAAAGGATAACAAGCCGGAAGATGATGACCAGATGGAGCTGGAACTGGCGATGAGCGTCTCATCTATGTGAGACAGTCGTAAGAAATAGGTTTTGTAGCTTGGGTTTGTCCTGAAGGGTAAACCCAACCTTGCCGATAGTATGAAGTAGAGGAGTCTAAGCAAATGCACGAAGAAAATTATCAACCTGACACCTTGGGCATCCGTGCCGGAACCGTGCGTAGCCAGTTTGGCGAGCATTCCGAGGCGCTGTTTTTGACATCCAGTTTTGTTTTTGAGAGCGCAGCGCAAGCGGCGGCACGCTTTATCGGAGAAGAACCGGGCAATATTTACGCGCGTTTCACCAATCCCACCGTGACCATGTTTGAGCAGCGGCTGGCCGCGCTGGAAGGGGCGGAGCAATGTGTCGCCACCGCTTCCGGCATGGCGGCGATTTTGGCCTGCGTGATGGGCGTATTGAAGGCGGGCGACCACGTTGTGGCATCCGTCAGCCTGTTCGGCGCAACGGTCAACCTGTTCAACAACATTATCAGGAAATTCGGTATCGAGACGACCTATGTTTCCGCCAGCAACGTGGCCGAATGGCAGGCGGCAGTGCGTCCCAACACCCGGCTGTTCTTCCTGGAAACGCCGTCCAATCCACTCACCGAGATTTCCGACATCGCGGCCATTGCCGCCGTGGCCAAAAGTCGCGGTGTGCTGTTGGCGGTGGACAACTGTTTCTGCACGCCCATCCTGCAACGTCCGCTCGAATTGGGCGCAGACATCGTGATTCATTCCGCTACCAAGTATCTCGACGGGCAAGGCCGCGTGCTGGGCGGTGCGGTGCTGGGCAACAAAAAAACGCTGGAAGGGGTGTACGGTTTCCTGCGTACGGCGGGTCCCACCATGAGCGCGTTCAACGCCTGGATATTTCTGAAAGGCATGGAAACGCTGAAGCTGCGCATGGATGCGCATTCGGCGGCTGCCTTGCAACTGGCTCAATGGCTGGAAGCGCAGCCCAATGTGGTGCGGGTGTTTTATCCGGGCTTGCCCTCGCATCCGCAGCACGAACTGGCGATGCGCCAGCAAAAAACCGGCGGCGGCATCGTGGCGTTTGAAGTCAAGGGCGGCAAGGAAGCCGCCTGGCGCGTGATAGACAATACCAAAATGCTGTCCATTACCGCGAATCTGGGCGACACGCGCACCACCATCTGCCATTCCGCCAGCACCACCCATGCGCGCATCAGTGCCGAGGCTCGCGCGGCGGCTGGCATCAGCGATGGCCTGATCCGCATCGGGGTGGGTCTGGAGGCGGTTTGCGATATTCAGAACGATTTGGCGCGGGGTTTGAACTGCTGATGGATATTCTCGCCGCGCAGCTGGGAGGCTTGCTCAAGTCGCATGGCTTGATGCTGGCGACGGCGGAATCCTGCACCGGTGGCGGCGTGGCGCAGGCTGTCACCGCCGTGGCGGGCAGTTCGGCGTGGTTCGAGCGCGGCTTCGTGACTTATTCCAATGTTTCCAAGCAGCAAATGCTGGGGGTTGAGCCAGCGACGCTGGCGCAACACGGCGCGGTATCCGAGGCGGTGGTGCGCGAAATGGTGGCGGGGGCATTGCGCAACAGCAACGCAGAAGTGGCGCTGGCGGTCAGCGGCATCGCGGGGCCTGAAGGCGGCACACCCGACAAGCCCGTCGGTACGGTATGGTTCGCCTGGGGAACAAAGTTCGGCGTGACGCATGTGCAACACCTGCAAGTCGGCGGCGACCGTGCCGAAGTGCGCGCCCGGTCGGTGCGCATTGCGCTGCAAGGCACGATTGATTTGCTGAACCAGCGTACCGAAATCGCTTAAATATTCCTTCCCCCTTGCGGGGGAGGGTTAGGGTGAAACTCGCACAGCGACGAACTGTACCCCTCTCCCTTTGGGAGAGGGGGGACGGGGGTGAAGGAACGGGCATGGAGAGTTTCATCATCAGGGGTGTTTACTTTTCCATGCCCGTTAGGGTGGAGGTAGAAACGTATAATTTACCAACTCATTTTTGTATCATTTGCTCGCCAAACAGTAAGATTGTAAATTAAAAGAACGTTCGTTCTGTTCGGATTCAATTCGGTATGCCATAATCCGCGCACAATTTTTTAAGGAATAAGAAAATGGATGAGAATAAAAGCAAGGCACTTTCGGCCGCGTTGAGCCAGATCGAAAAACAATTCGGCAAGGGTTCGATCATGCGCATGGGTGCTGGCGATGTGGCGAAGGATATTCAAGTGGTATCCACCGGTTCGCTGGGCCTGGACATCGCGCTGGGTGTGGGCGGTTTGCCGCGCGGGCGCGTGATCGAAATCTACGGCCCGGAATCGTCCGGCAAGACGACGCTCACCCTGCAAGTCATTGCCGAAATGCAAAAGCTCGGTGGCACGGCCGCTTTCATTGATGCGGAACACGCGCTTGATCCCCAATACGCGCAGAAGCTGGGCGTCAAGGTGGAAGACCTGCTCATTTCCCAGCCGGACAACGGCGAACAAGCGCTGGAAATCACCGATATGCTGGTGCGTTCCGGTTCGGTGGATGTGGTGGTGATTGACTCCGTTGCCGCGCTGACACCCAAAGCCGAGATCGAAGGCGAAATGGGCGATGCGCAAATGGGCTTGCACGCACGTTTGATGTCGCAAGCCTTGCGCAAATTGACTGCCAATATCAATCGTTCCAACACCATGGTCATCTTCATCAACCAGATTCGCATGAAGATCGGCGTGATGTTCGGCAACCCCGAAACCACCACGGGCGGCAACGCGCTCAAGTTTTACGCCTCGGTGCGCATGGATATCCGCCGTATCGGTGCAATCAAGAAGGGCGACGAGGTGGTCGGCAACGAGACCCGCGTCAAAGTGGTCAAAAACAAGGTGGCTCCGCCTTTCCGCGAGGCATTCTTTGACATTCTGTACGGCGAAGGTATCTCGCGTGAGGGTGAAATCATAGACTTGGGCGTGCTGCACAAACTGGTCGAAAAAGCCGGTTCCTGGTATAGCTATAACGGCGAAAAAATCGGTCAGGGCAAAGACAATGCGCGCGAATTTTTGCGTTCCCGTCCCGAAATGGCGCGCGAAATCGAGAACAAGATACGCACGATAGTCGGCGTGACACTGATAGATGCCGGACAGCCGCCTGTAGGCAAAGCGGATGCAAAGGCGAAGGCAGCCGAATAACTTTGGCGGGACATCCAGGTGAGGGAAAAGCCTGAATTAACGCTGCGCACCCGCGCCTTGCAGTATCTGGCGCGGCGTGAATACAGCCGCGCCGAGTTGCGCGGCAAATTATTGGCGCAGCTTCAAAAACAATCCATGCCTCCCGATGATGGCGGTTTTGAGCAATTGGCGGATGACGCGCCATCGTCTGATTGGGAAGTTTCGCTGCACGAACTGGATGCCCTGCTGGATGATCTGATCGAACGCGGCTGGCTGTCGGATCGCCGCGCCGCCACACAGTTATTGCACGCCAGACGTGGCCGTTTCGGCACGCAGCGCATCACCCACGAATTGCGCCAGAAAGGCATTCCTCTCGAACTGATCGAACAAGCCTTGCCCGGTTTGCAAGACAGTGAGCTGGCGGCCGCACGCAGCGTGTGGCAGCGAAAATTCGGCAAACCACCGCAGGATGGCAAAGAAAAAGCCAGGCAAATGCGTTTTTTGCAATCGCGCGGCTTCGGTTTTGACGTGATTTTCAAGGTGTTGCACAGTGAGCTTGAATAACGGGAAGTCTTGATATCTTTAGGCTATATCACAGTTAAATAGTGGTGGTCACGCAAGCCTTATGAATACTAGGCAATGATAGCCACCATAAAAACGTAAGTTATTGATTATTAAAGACAATATAAATTATACATTTAATTTCAACAACTAACGATGACATAGCCTATCTTTATCCCGGCTCCCGTACTGCGATACGGGGCAGGAATTTGCGCCCAGGCACATTGGTGTCAATAGCACGCGTGGATAGGGTGTGAAACGATCGAACATCTGTTTGGCGGGGAGGATTGCGATGCCGGTTGAGTGGATTTTCAAGGCCGCGCTGGCAGCGGTGGATCCCTGTCACGCGGTGAGCCAAGCACTGCGGGTCGAGCACGGGGTGTTGCAAGCGGACGGGGTGGTCTATGACCTTGCCGCCTTTGATCGCATCCTCGTGGTTGGGGCGGGCAAGGCGGGGGCGGGCATGGCGCAGGGCGTTGAATCGCTGTTGGCGGGCAAAATGATGGAGGGGCTGATCATCGTCAAGCAGGGGTGCAGCGTGCCTTTGTCTGTCATCGGGCAGGTCGAGGCGGCGCATCCTGTGCCGGACGCGGCGGGCGTGGCGGGGACGCGGCGTATCTTGCAGATGCTGCAAACCGCCGATGCGCGGACGCTGGTCATCTGTCTCTTGTCGGGAGGCGCTTCGGCTTTGCTGGTAGCGCCTGTCAGCGGCATCACGCTACAGGACAAGCAGCAGGTGACCCGGCTGTTGCTTGAGTCGGGGGCAGGCATCTGCGAGTTGAACGCGGTGCGCAAACATCTTTCCGGCGTGAAGGGCGGCAGGCTGGCCGAAGCCGCTTATCCCGCGCCGCTGCTGGCACTGATTATTTCCGATGTTATCGGCGATGCGCTGGACGTGATCGCTTCAGGGCCTGCGGCGGCGGATAATTCGAGTTTTGTTGATGCTTGGGCTGTGATAGGCAAATATGGCTTGCGGGATAAATTGCCTCGGCGTGTCGTGGATTATCTGCAACAGGGCCTTGCCGGAAGGGCACCCGAAACCGTCAAAAATGGCGATACGAGCTTGAGCAGGACTCGCAATGTGATTGTCGCGAGCAACCGGCAGGCATTGGCGGCGGCAAAGGCCGGGGCGGAGCAACTGGGGTTTTCCGCCGCAATCATTACCGACGCGCTACAGGGTGAGGCGCGCGCGGCGGCACGCTGGCTGGCTGATCGGGTGCGTGCTGAATTGGCCGACATGCAGCCGGGTGATCAGCGCTGTTTGATCAGTGGCGGTGAAACCACCGTATGGGTGCGCGGCAAGGGCAAAGGCGGCAGGAATCAGGAGCTGGCACTCGCTTTTGCCTTGGCCATCGAGGGCTGTCAGGGCGTGCGTTTGCTGTCAGCCGGGACGGATGGTGGCGACGGCCAGACCGATGCGGCGGGTGCAAAGGTCAATGGCGAAACGGTGGCGCGGGCGCGGGGGGTGGGAATGGAACCGCGCCGCTATCTGGACGAAAACGATTCCTATACCTTCTTTCGGCAATTCGATGCCGCATCGGGCGCAGACAGCCATTTCAAGACCGGGCCGACCGGCACGAATGTCATGGACATACAGATTGTGTTGCTGCATAAACCGGCATAACCCATTACGTCCCCACTTGGGGTACAGCCGCCAAAGCCCCTCGTGGTATGATGCGCACCTTGTCCGGCGCGTTCAGAATTCGCTTCGAGTAGCGCCTGTTGCAACGTAATCAGTGATGGATGTAAAACATGAAAAGCAGTGAAATCCGCCAGCAGTTTCTCGATTTTTTCGCCTCCAAAGGACATACCGTCGTGGCCTCCAGTTCGCTCGTCCCGACTGACGACCCGACGCTGTTGTTCACCAACGCGGGGATGAACCAGTTCAAGGATGTGTTTCTGGGCTTCGACAAGCGCCCCTATACGCGGGCGGCCTCAAGCCAAAAATGCGTGCGCGCCGGCGGCAAGCATAACGATCTGGAAAACGTTGGCTATACCGCGCGCCACCACACTTTCTTTGAAATGCTGGGCAATTTCAGCTTCGGCGATTACTTCAAACGTGAGGCGATAGCTTATGCGTGGGAGTTGCTGACGGAGGTTTATAAGCTGCCAAAAGACCGCCTCTATGTCACGGTTTATGCCGAGGACGACGAGGCTTACGACATCTGGACGAAGGAGTTGGGGCTGGAATCTTCTCGCGTGATCCGCATCGGCGACAACAAGGGCGCGCGCTATGCGTCGGATAACTTCTGGATGATGGGCGACACCGGCCCTTGCGGCCCTTGCACCGAGATTTTTTACGACCACGGCGCACATATCCCCGGCGGCTTGCCCGGCACGCCGGAAGAAGACGGCGACCGTTACATCGAAATCTGGAACAACGTGTTCATGCAGTACAACCGCGACGAGGCGGGCGTGATGCACCCCTTGCCCCGCCCATCGGTAGATACAGGCATGGGGTTGGAGCGTATCTCGGCGGTGTTGCAGGGGGTTCATGCCAACTACGAAATTGATTTATTTCAAGCACTTATCAAGGCGGCCGCGCGTGAGACGCATTGCGCCGACCTGGATTCGCCCTCGTTAAAGGTGCTGGCCGACCATATCCGTGCCTGTTCCTTTTTGATCGCCGACGGCGTGATTCCCGGCAACGAAGGGCGCGGCTATGTGCTGCGCCGCATCATCCGCCGCGCCATTCGCCACGGCTACAAACTGGGCGCAAGAGACGCGTTCTTCTACAAACTGGTCGCCGACCTGGTCGAACAGATGGGCAGCGCCTACCCGGAACTGGCCGCCGAACAAGTGCGCGTCAAGGGCGTACTCAAACTGGAGGAAGAGCGCTTCTTTGCCACCATCGAAAACGGCATGGCGATACTGGAAACCGAACTGGCGGTCATGGCGCAAGCGGGCAATACCGTATTCAACGGCGACCTGGCGTTCAAGCTGCACGACACTTTCGGCTTCCCGCTCGACCTGACTGCCGACGTGTGCCGCGAACATGGCGTGACGGTGGATGTGGCCGCATTTGATGCGGCGATGGCGCAGCAGAAGCAACAGGCGCGCGCGGCGGGCAAGTTCAAGATGGCGGCGAATCTGGAATACGCAGGCAAAACCACGACTTTCCATGGCTACGACACGCTGGAACACAAGGGCTGCGTGCTGGCCTTGTACAAGGACGGCGTTCCCGTCAACGAGCTGAACGAAGGCGAGCAGGGCGTGGTGGTGCTGGACGATACGCCGTTCTATGCCGAGTCGGGCGGGCAGGTGGGCGATTCTGGCGAGTTGAAGAGCGTACACGGCATCCTGGCGGTGGAAGACACGCAGAAGATACAGGCGACGGTGTTCGGTCATCACGGCGTGGTTACGACCGGGAAATTGGCGGTGAACGATGCCGTCAATGCCCGCGTCAATATCGCCGCGCGCCGCGCGACGGAGCGTAACCACTCCGTCACGCATCTGATGCACAAGGCCTTGCATGAAGTGTTGGGCGAGCATGTCCAGCAAAAGGGATCGCTGGTTGACCCCGACAAGACGCGCTTCGACTTTGTACAAAACCAGCCGATGACCTCGGGCGAAATTCGTCGGGTGGAGGCGCTTGTGAACGCCGAGATTCTCGCCAATGTCGCAACCCAAGCGCGGGTGATGAGTATCGTTGAGGCGCAACAGACGGGTGCGCGGATGCTGTTCGGCGAAAAATACGGCGACGAGGTGCGCGTGCTGGATATCGGTTCGTCGCGCGAATTTTGCGGTGGCACGCACGTTGCGCGCACGGGCGACATCGGCCTGTTCAAGATCATCTCGGAAAGCGGCGTAGCGGCGGGGGTGCGGCGCATCGAGGCGGTAACGGGCGAGGGCGCGCTGGCGCGGATCCAGCAGCAGGAACAGCAGTTGCAGCAAGTCGCCGATACCGTCAAGACCCAGCCCAGTGAGGCGGCGGCGCGCATCGTGCAGATTCTGGACAACGTGAAGTCGCTGGAAAAAGAGCTGGCTGCGCTGAAATTAAGATGGGCTGAGGCGCAGGGCGACGAGTTGCTGATGCGGGCGCAGGAGGTAGGCGGCCTGCAAGTATTGGCGGCTGAACTGCCGGGTGCGGATGCGGCGATTTTGCGCGAGACGCTGGACAGGCTGAAGGACAAACTCCACTCCGCCGCCATCGTGCTGGCCTCGGTGACGGACGGCAAAGTGACTCTGATCGCCGGGGTCACTAAAGATCAAACGGCCAGGGTCAAGGCGGGCGAACTGGTCAACTTCGTCGCCCTTCAGGTTGGCGGCAAGGGCGGCGGCAGACCGGACATGGCGCAGGCGGGCGGCACGCAACCCGAACATCTGGCCGCTGCGCTGGCTTCCGTCCCCGCCTGGGTTCAAGGCAAGTTATAAGCTGGCGCGTGCTGGCAGCACCGCGCCGTGGCGTTGATGTGTTGCCACACGCCAAATTAGAACGGCAGTTTCAGGTGCGGTGCGGCTTGCTGGAAGATGCGGCGGAAGTCGTTTTGGATGCGCGTGAGTGCTGCTGTTGTATCGGCTTCAAAGCGTAGCATGATGGTGGGCGAGGTATTGGAAGGGCGTGCCAGGCCGAAGCCGTCAGCGTATTCCACGCGCATTCCGTCCAGGGTGATAATTTCCAGTGCATCGCAAAATTGTGCGGTCTGTTTTAATTGTTCTACTAACGCGTGATGTTCGCCTTCGGCGGTGTGGATGTGCAACTCGGGTGTGCTTAAGGAATCAGGCAGGGAATTGAGCATGGTGCTGGGATTGGCGACCCGGCTTAAAATTTCCAGCAGGCGTGCGCCGGTATAGAGCCCATCGTCGAAGCCGTACCAGCGTTCCTTGAAAAATACATGCCCGCTCATCTCGCCGGCCAACAGCGCGCCGGTTTCTTTCATCTTGGCCTTGAGCAGCGCGTGGCCGGTCTTCCAAAGCGTCGGTTTGCCGCCGTGCTTCTGTATCCAGCCGAACAGGTTGCGGGTGGATTTAATGTCGAAAATGATCTCTGCACCCGGATGGCGGCTCAGCAAATCGGCGGCAAACAGCATCAACTGGCGATCCGGGTAGATGATATTTCCGCCTTTGGTGACGACACCCAGCCGGTCACCGTCACCGTCGAAGGCTAGTCCCAGCTCGCTGTCGTTGTCGCGCAGGGCGGCGATCAGGTCTTGCAGGTTTTGCGGGTCGGAAGGGTCGGGGTGGTGGTTGGGGAAATGCCCGTCCACTTCGCAATACATCTCCTCTACCGTACAGCCCAACTGGCGGTACAGCCGGGCGACATGTGCGCCCGCCACGCCGTTGCCGCAATCCACGGTGATTTTCATCGGGCGCGCCAGATGGACATCGGAAACGATGCGCGCGATGTAGGCGGCGCTGACATCCTGCCGGGTATAGCTGCCATTGCCGTGTGTCAGGTCGTTCTGTTGGATGCGCGTGCGTAGCGCGAGTATCGCGTCGCCGGACAGCGTTTCATCCGCCAGCACGATTTTCAGGCCGTTGTAATCGCGCGGGTTATGGCTGGCGGTGAGCATCACGCAGCAGTGGGTATTGAGCTCGAAAGCGGCAAAATAAGCGATGGGCGTTGCCACGCAGCCGATGTCTATGACGTTGATGCCACTGCTCTGGATGCCGCGCGTGAGTGATTCGATCAAGGTCGGGCTGGATAAGCGACCATCCCGTCCTACGGCGATGGTGTGTTGATTGCGTGCAGTCGCTTCGGAACCGATGGCGTGACCGATCGCCTCGACGATTTCAGGCGTGAGGGTTTTGCCGACGATACCGCGTATGTCGCAAGCCTTGAAGATTGTTTTGGGTATGTCTTGCATCTTGTCGGTACTCATTTAGTGCTGCGGCGTGACGCGGCGGATTTTTTTCCACACCAGGTCGGGCGTGAGTTGGTTCATGCAGTTGAAATGCCCCAGCGGACATTCGCGTTTGAAGCAGGGGCTGCATTCGATGTCCAATTTGACGACTTGCGCCTGCGCGGACAGTGGCGGGGTGAATTGCGGGCTGCTCGATCCGAACAGCGCCAGCATCGGGCGATCGAGTGCGGCGGCCAGATGCATCAGACCGGAATCGTTACTGATGACAAGCTGAGCGACCGATAACAGTGCGATGGCATCGGCAAGGTCGGTGCTGCCGCACAGATTGCGGCAAGTCTGATTGCCGCTGCTCTGATTGCCGCTGCTCTGATTGCCGCTGCTCTGATTGCTTAGGGCGACGATGGTTTCAGCCACGTCCCTGTCCTTATTTGAGCCAATCAGCCAGACCGCGTAACCCAGCTTGTGCAGGCGTTGCGCCGTCTCGGCATAGTAGGCCGCCGGCCAGCGTTTGGCTGGGCCGTATTCCGCGCCGGGGCAAAATACCGCGACAGGCTGGGCTAGCGTGAGTCCGAGCTTGTTCAGCGTGGCATCGCGTTGTGCTGCGGTAACAGTCAGTTTCGGGTCCGCCAGCGGATGGGGAATCTTGCCGTCAGGCGTTTCGGCCAGTTGTGCGAAGCGTTCCACCATCAACGGTAATACGGTTTTATCCAGGCGGCGGGCATCGTTGAGCAAGCCGTAGCGCGCTTCGCCGACAAAGCCGGTGCGCAAGGGGATGCGGGCGAACAAAGGGACGAGTGCCGATTTCAGCGAATTGGGCAGCACGATGGCCTGATCGTAGTGTGCCGCGCGCAGTTGTTTGCCGAGTTGATAGCGCGCGGCAAGGTGCAACGCGCCGTGGGGGAAAGGATTGACAATCACGTCATGCACCTCCGGCATGGCGTGCAGCAGCACCGCTGTCCAGGGCGGGGCGAGGACGTCTATCCGACAGCCGAGATGGCGTTGCTTGAGACGCATCAGCATTGGCTGCATCAACATGCAATCGCCTACCCAACTCGGACCGACAATTAGTATCTTATTCATAGCGCAGGACAACCCAACACACGCCGTCATTCCCGAGTCGCTGGGAATGACGGCGTTCATGGATGAGCCGATTAGTGATGACTCTTGGGCAAATCGCCCTTGAATTTGTAAAGTGTCCCGCAATACGGGCAACGCGCCTCACCACCATTTTTCAATGGAATCATGACCTTGGGATGCGCGTTCCATACACTCATGTTAGGCATCGGGCAGGACAGAGGCAGATCATGCGCTGTCACTTCAATGTAACGCTGTGTGATGTCTTGTTTGCTCACGATGCCACTCCTTAAACGTAGTTCAACCAGTCGGTATGTTGCGGATGTTTGCCCGCGACACAATCAAAGAAAGCCTGCTGCAACCGGGTAGTCACAGGGCCGCGTGAACCTGAGCCTATGGTGCGGCGATCCAGTTCGCGGATCGGGGTCACTTCGGCGGCCGTGCCGGTAAAGAAGGCTTCTTCCGCGCAATAGATTTCATCGCGGGTGATGCGCTTTTCGATGAGTTCGATGCCCATTTCGCGGGCCAGCACAAAAATGGAATCGCGCGTAATCCCTTCCAGGCAGGAGGTCAGATCAGGCGTGTAGAGCTTGCCCTTCTTGACGATGAAAATATTTTCGCCGGAACCTTCTGCAACAAAGCCTTCCACATCCAGCAACAGTGCTTCATCGTAGCCGTCGTTCGATGCCTCTTGGTGCGCCATGATTGAATTGCCATAAGTCATGACAGACTTGGCGCGGCACATGTTGGCGTTGACATGGTGGCGGGTAAAGCTGGAAGTTTTGACGCGTATACCTTTTTCCATGCCTTCCGCGCCCAGATAAGACCCCCACGGCCAGGCGGCAATCGCCACATGAGTAGAAAGCGTCTTGGCAGAAATGCCCATCGCTTCCGATCCATAGAAGCAGATCGGGCGGATGTAGCAGGATTTAAGGTTGTTGGCGCGCACTACTTCGCGGTGTGCCTCGATGATGGTGGCCTTGTCGTAGGGCATCTTCATCTGGAAGATGTGCGCCGAATTGAACAAACGGTTGGTGTGGTCTTCGAGACGGAAAATGGCCGTGCCTTGAGCGGCCTCGTAGGCGCGCAGCCCTTCAAATACGCCCATGCCGTAGTGCAGGGTGTGGGTCAATACATGGGTAGTAGCATCGCGCCAAGGCACAAGTTTACCGTCATACCAGATAAAACCGTCGCGGTCGGACATGGACATATTAGAATTCCTTTGATGAGGTCAATTGCAAAGCGCAGATTCTAGCGTTTTCCGGCGAGTTTATGAAGCGGAACAGAGAATATTCTGAAAAAACAGACCACGGTTTACCTCCGAAGGAAAAACGATGGCG
>Ga0210016_1001752_pt1 | contig 20085 bp, 15 predicted proteins | sample CryGeyCG2014_300_FD_185454 | JGI IMG/M metagenome (GOLD analysis project Ga0210016, IMG submission 185454) | Groundwater microbial communities from aquifer - Crystal Geyser CG02_land_8/20/14_3.00 (SPAdes) (version 2) | ecosystem: Environmental > Aquatic > Deep subsurface > Groundwater | place... | reverse complement strand
CGGAAGCCCTGTTTGATTTAATGCAGCAACTCAACGAGCAACTGCAAACCAGCTTTGTTATCGTAACCCACGATCTCGAACTGGCAAAACGCATGGAACGCCGCTTGCAACTGGTGGACGGGGTACTGACTTAAAAAGAGGCGGATTGATTCGATTTTGTCATTTTCGTAAAAGTAAAAACCCTTTTTAATCAAGGTATTGGATTTAGTACCGTATATCAGTACGGGACAGGCTACACCGAGAATGGCGAATAAATCAGCGCTTCCCTAATCCAGCTTGAACCGCCCCCTTTGAAAAGGGGGATTTAACCGCTGCCCCCTCGCCCCCCCCTTTTTTTCCAAAGGCCATGTTATGGGGATAAGAAATCATAAATGACCGCTCATCACGATTACACATCCACCCCATCCCCACCCCAACCCTCCCCTTGAAGGGGAGGGAGTAAATTCCCGGTCAGGGGTGAAGGAGCGCCATTCCTTCGACCCCAACCCTCCCCTTGAAGGGGAGGGAGTAAATTTCCCCCCTTAATGAGAAGGACAGGTAAATTTTCTCGAACTCCAAGCCGAACCGGGAGTAGATTCCCCCCCCTTCAAGGGGGAGAGCGTTAGCGAGGGGGCAATGAGGCAGGGGATGGGGGGCTGGGGTTGACAGCCCAATCCAGAAACGGGGACTGAGGGAGATTTGAAAATAAGGAGGCGATAATAGCGACCTAGCCTACTCGAAAGACACTTAATCAGGACGATTTACTACTATTTATCGAGTGACAGGTATTGCTGGTATAAATCTTCGCCGATGGGGCGCTGGTCGGAGTCTTCGGCATATTCGGCAATTTTCAAATCCTCCTGCACGACATGCTGGATCAGCCATTTATTGAGGAAATGCAGCAGGTCTTCGGGAAACTCTTTGTGATGGCTGATCTTCGCCAGCATCATATCCAGCTGCATTAACAATTCGGTGTGGATGAGAGCATGATCGCTCACCCCCGGATAGCCGATCTCATGCATCAGATTTTCTTCGCTGACGAAGTGAAATTCGGTGAATTTCTTCAACTCCTGCATAATCCAGCGCACTGTCTGTTCCGGCTGATGGGTCTTGATGGCGATGTCCAGCTTGCGACACAACAGCACCAGAATGCGATGCTGGGTATCTATCAGATCGTTACCTAGCTCCAGCTCTTTTTCCCAATGGATGTACATCGTTATTCCTTAGTTGTTACCCCGTTATCGGCAGACCGGGCGAAAACTTTATAGGCCATTCAAACAGAATGCCGCCGCCGTCTGGCGCGCCACTTCAATATCACGACCACCCGCCAGATAATGCGTACCGCAATATAGCCCGCTATCGCCAGACCGATGGCCAGCAACGGCAAACCGATCAGCAACGGTTTGCCGAGCTGCTCCAGCGCCCCCGTCCATTCTGCCAACCCGCTATGCCAATGCAACTGCGGTAAGGCCAATTGCACTGTCACCCGCCCATTTTCCGCATCGCTCACCCAGATGCCTGTCCTGTAGGCCAGCAGGTACAGCGGCAGGATGGTAAGGGGATTGGTGTAGAGCGTGACAAACAGCGCAATCGGCAGATTGACGCGCAGCGATACCGACAGCAGAGCCGCGCCCAGCATTTGCAACGGTCCCGGTATTAGCCCGCAAAACAAGCCAGCCGCCACGCCACCCGCCACCGAACGACGGTTCAAGTGCCACAGATTGGGGGCTTGCAGCCAGTGACCAAAGGGCTTGAGCCAACGGTTATTTTTAACCGCCGCGTGATTGGGAATAAACCGATGTAAAAACTTTCGCATGACGGCATTCTAGCCGTGCAGTACGCTACGCGCATGGTTCTCTTTACCCTTTTCTTCACGCTCGGTGTGTGGCTGCTGCAACAGCAGGCCGCACTGCCCGATTTTGGCTGGGCTGCGCTGCTGGCAGGATTACCGCTCGCGCTGTTTATTCCGGAAAAATCATTCGCGCTCAAGATTAGCCGTGCGCTGTTGATCGCCGCCCTGTCCTGTGCTGCGGGCTTTTATCACGCCGCCTGGCAAGCCGAACAACGGCTTTCCGTCAGCTTGCCTGACGAATGGCAGGGACGCAACATCGAGGTGATCGGCGTGGTGGCTCAACTCCCGCACGCCAACGAACGCGGCCTGCGCTTTGGTTTCGATGTCGAGCACACCCTTACCCCTGACGTTCAGGTTCCACGCCACCTCTACCTCAGCACTTATTTCAACCCGCGCACCCCGGCGCTGAAACTTCACGCGGGCGAACGCTGGCAATTCACGGTGCGCCTGAAACAACCGCACGGCAGCAGCAATCCGCACAGTTTTGATTTTGAACTTTGGGCGCTGGAAAACCAGGTACGCGCGGTCGGCTATGTCCACGAAAAAGGTAACAATAGCCGTCTGGACGCGCTGGCCGACGGGGTGTTTTACCGCATCGAGTCGTGGCGCGAAGCGGTGCGCGACAAGTTCAACGCCACGCTGGGCAACGCGCCTTACGTCGGGGTGCTGACCGCGCTGGCTATCGGCGATCAAAACAGCATCCCGCAAGCGCAATGGCAGGTTTTCACCCGCACCGGAGTCAATCATCTGGTCAGCATTTCCGGTCTGCACATCACCCTGTTGTCCGGCGTGGCCTTTGCGCTTTGCTACTGGCTGTGGCGGCGCAGCACCCGCCTGACCTTGTGGCTGCCGGCGCGCCGTGCCGCCGCCCTCGCCGCCTTGCTGGTGGCGACCAGTTACGCGCTGCTGTCCGGTTTCGGCGTTCCGGCGCAACGCACCGTTTATATGGTGGCCGCCGTAGCCTGCGCACTTTGGCTAAAGCGCAATTTTTCGCTCAGCCAGATACTGAGTATCGCGCTGCTCGGCGTGTTGATTCCCGACCCCTGGGCGGTGCTGTCGCCCGGTTTCTGGCTGTCGTTCGGCGCGGTGGCGCTGATTCTTTACGTCACCGCGCACCGCATCGGTCACGCGCTCTGGCTACCTGAAGAGGGTAACAGTTGGATGCAGATGTTCAATTACCCGATGCGCGTGCTGCGCGAATACGCGACCGTGCAATGGGCGATGAGCATCGGGCTGATTCCGCTGTTGCTGGGACTATTCGGGCAAGTCTCGCTGGTCTCTCCCATCGCCAACGCCTTCGCCATTCCGCTGGTGAGTTTAATCGTCGTGCCGCTCGCCTTGCTGGGTGCTGCGTTGCCGAGCGACGTGCCGCTGTGGCTGGCGCACATCGTCATGGACGGGACGATGGTTCCGCTGCAATGGTTGAGCGCCCTGCCCGATGCGGTCTGGACACAGCACGCACCGTCCGCCTGGAGCGTCGTGTTGGGCATGGTGGGCGTATTGTGGATACTGTTGCCCGGCGGCTTTCCGGCGCGCTGGCTGGGCGTGTTGCTGCTGTTGCCGATGTTCCTGAATGCCCCGGAGCCGCCGCCACAGGATACCTTGCGCCTGATCGTCTTCGATGTCGGACAAGGCTTGTCGGTCGCGGCGCAAACCCGGCATCACGCCCTGCTGTATGACACCGGCCCCGATTTTTCCAATGATGCCGACAGCGGCAACCGCATCCTGGTTCCCAGCTTGCGGGGCATGGGCATCAGTGAGCTGGACGGCATGATACTCAGCCACAACGACCTGGATCACACCGGCGGCACAGCTTCAGTGTTGCAGGCCATGCCGGTCGGATGGGTCGCGACTTCGCAGCCCATAGACCCGCTCAAATCCGTATCGGCTATCCCGTTCGCGGCACGCCCCTGCCGGGATGGCGTGAACTGGAACTGGGACGGCGTGCAGTTCGACATATTGCACCCGGAACGCAATACCGCGAGCAACGATGCCGCCGACAAAAGAAAATCTCACGACAACGACCAAAGCTGCGTGCTGCGCATCCGTGTGGGTCGCCAGCATGTCCTGCTGGCGGGCGACATCGAGAAGCGCAGCGAACAGCGCCTGTTGGATAAACACCCCGAGCAGCTCCCCGCCAGCCTGCTGGTCGTGCCACACCACGGCAGCCTGAGTTCCTCCGATGTGGATTTCATCGCCGCCGTTTTGCCCGACTATGCGGTGTTCACCACAGGCTACCGCAACCCATTCCACCACCCCAAGGCAGAAGTCCAACAACGCTATCTTGATAGCGGTGCCCAACTGCTGCGCTCGGACAAGGACGGGGCGATTCTGGTCGAGATGAACGCGCGAGGCCTGTCCATCGAACGCTACCGCAAAACCCACCGCCGTTACTGGACACACTTTCCCCAGGAAGACTGATGACTAGACCGAATTGCATAGGCAATTTGGCATATTGTTCCCCCGCACAAAAGCTGCAAGACTACCCCCCGCTTTGAACGTTGAAGTCAACATTATTTTCCCTTGCCGGAAAAGTTAAAACGGAGGTTCAAATCATGCAAGAATCACAACTGCTGTATTTATTGATGACATTGTCCATCGGACAAACTGCTGAATTACCGCAGCATCCCCCATCCCCCCAAATAACTTATAACCAGTCAGCCCGTAGGATTTCTCCCAATCCATCGGCAACGCTCCCCCTGCATTCGCGCCGCCACGCGCAAAGCGCGCCTCACCCGCAAATGACCGGCATGAATTCAAAAGTCACTCGTCTGCCAGACAGACCGCACACTGCCGAGGCCGCCAGTCGGTCTGTCGTCTTCAACGAAAAACGATGAACAAGCAAGCGTTGCCCGATATGTCCAAAAAATCTTATCGTTCGAAACATCACTCGTTTGCCTGCCTGCTGATGGGCACTATGCTCCTGAGCGGCCTGACGGGATGCGCTTTCAATTCGACCAGGGTCTATGACGGCTATGCCGTCAAACCCATGTCGGGCGACAAGGCGCAGCAAATGAGATCGCTGTTCACCGGTTCAGACAAACCGCTGATCCCGGAAAGCTGCTTCGGCATTGTCGCAAATACCGATACAAAGACTTGCACTGAGCAGCGTAACCTGGCGGTCAGTTTACTGATGATGGAGTCGAATGCACTCTGTACCGAACACCTCAAAAGCATCTATGGCAATGAAGCCGCATTAAATATTTCCACAGGCACGCTTGCCGCCTTCAGCTCGGGGTTAGCCGCCATATCAACGGGCGGGCAAGCGGCGGCACTATCAGCCCTCTCCGCCTTCTCCAATGCTGAACGCTCGCTAGTCAACGAGACCGTTTACCAGAATCTGCTCACCACAGCCATCGCCACCAAAATCGGTGAAATGCGTACCACCAAGGCCACCGCGCTGATGAACCATCAACGTCTCGCTATCACCAAATATCCGGCAGGCACAGCGATACTGGAGATACAGGACTACCACGAATCCTGCTCCTTCATGAAAGGGCTGGAAACCGCGCTCAAGGAAGGCAGCCAGACCACGCCGGAATCAAAACGCATACGACTGGAAGCAAAAATTGAAATGCTGAAAAGCCAAATTTTGGCCTATACCAGCACACGCGCATCGGCAAATGAGTCCAAAACGAAAGCTAAAGACGTGTTTTTGGACACCCTGCAGGATCAATTTAAGCAGCTCAATCAAGAGATCAAATTACTCTCTCCGGTATCGTTACCTTGAGCGAAAAAATAAGCTGCAACTGCCTGTGCCAAGATCATTTTCCAACCGAGAGTACACAAAGGTTTAATCATAAAAAATAATTAAATTCAAGAGGTTGCAATGAGCTCCTATCTCAGCAGCAATAATTTTCCCTGCGATTCAGATCAATCCAGGCAGTCATTGTCAGACAAACTCGCCGCAGTATTACAAGGCGATTATCACGGTGATTTCTTTACCTTATTCGCTGACTATCAGCGCATTCTGGCAGACAACCAGCGCAGCGCGGAATGGCCTACCCTGCACGACAAGCTGCAAACCCTGTTTATGTGTGGCCGCGCAGCGCCGCTGGATGGCCCAATGATAGGTATTCCGGTGTGTATCCGCGACAGTGATTTTTTCCGCAAAATTGCACGACAGTTCGGCAATGACCGCTCGCTACTCGCCAGCGTCGAGGTGTTGGCAACCGCCTGGAATGCCACCTTCGCCGATACCGGCCTGTGGATGGGCAAAACGTTCGAGCCTGTTTCACGCGCAACGGTCAAGGACAAGTGCAAGGACGATCCGCTGGTGATGGCGGCCTACAACGAAGCAATCACACGCATCGGCCGCAACTTCTTTCGTGAACCGCCCAAACACAACCTGCTTCAAGCGGTGAGCATACCGACCCTCACCCAGGTATGGCATCTGCAAGATCGCCCCACCTCGGCAGCTTCCACGGGTTTTACCGGCACGTTGCTACAACAAAATCTGGCTGCCGAAAGGGTTATCCCTTACAGTAAAACTGGCGGGATATTCCTCGCCGACCTGGGAAGTTCGGTTGTCCCGGAAATGCGGGGCAAACAGGTTTATGGCCTCAATTATCGCTGGCCTAATCTGCATCCCGCTTTCCCGATGTCCTGCCTGGTGGATGAACTGGTGCAAATTGATGAAGGCATTTATCTCGGACAACTGATTTATGCCACTCGGCATTTCAGCCTGGGCACACTGGAAATTCCCTTTATACCCGGCAGCAACGGCATCCAGTTGGGCGAACCCTATGAGCCGCATCGCCACCCACCTTGTCCCGATTACGCCTATCAGAATAACGGCTATTTTCTGATGATGGATCCGGCTTATGCCAAGCGCATCTATGCCGACACCGCGTTTCCCCAGTTGCGCCCTAGAGCCGGCGAAAGCGGCTATCAGGAACTGGGCTACGCCCGGCAAAATTCGCCCAAAAGAAACGCTACCCCGACCTTTAACTGGGTCTCTGACTGGCAAACCACGGATGCATTACGGCAAAAATTTACCACCCTGCTGACCACCGCCTCGCCGAGAAGCGACGATGGCGATGTCCATAGCCTGCTGCACGAGGATGAATCCGTATTGCAGATGCTGCAACGCCTCAGCGTCAATATCTCCGTACAGACCAATCTGGAAGACAATCTCGAACACTTTGACCCTCTGCACAGACTGTTCCGCGCCGGTATCGCGCCCACAGTTAAGAACGGTCTGTTTCAGGGTGTCGGAAATCAAGGCTACAACATCCGCGCCACAGGACAAGCATCGCACGACTGGTACGGTGAAGCGGAAGTGAGCCGGGGATTCGACTATTACCACGGTGCAACGCTGAACCTGCATTGCGGTTTGGCCGACAAATTCAAACCTGATCTCAAAGCAAAACATGACGAGGCGCTGCTGCTACCCGGCCTGCTCGGTGTCCGGCTGGGCGGCAACAACCTGTCCGCCCCCGACCTTCTGGACATCATCTGGCACAGCATCGGTAAATACGTCTTCCCCTGGGCGGGCAAGTCATTTGAAAAAATCTCGCCACGCAAACTTTCCATGTTGCTGGACGAAAGCGCCGATCTGGCGGAACGCTATCCGGCACGAGTAGCCGAACTCGGCCTCCATCTCGCCAGTGCGCCGCACTATATCGCCCTGAAAAAAGATGCCGAAGGCCAACTCACCGGGCGCTACGCGGCGCATCTGAGCCACAGTTGGGATCAGGGCATGAGCGATGCAGATAAAGCCTTTTGGCAACAGGAAGCCGACCAACGCTGGGTAATGGGCTACAACCTCCAGGATAAGCGCATCCTCGCTGCGGACACCCTGATGAAGCTCGCCGACATGAACTACCGCACCCCCGATGCGGCACTACAGCAGGCATCCGAGGCATCCGGTTCCCCCTTTATACGCCAGGGTTACGCCTTTCTCGGCGTGGCCGATCAGGAGTCCATCCTGCCGATCAACCACGCCCTGCCAGGCAAAACGGGCATTCCCAAAAAAAAACGCGTTTTCCAGTTTCACTATCGCTTCCCGATGATAGGCGGCCCAGCCCCTATCGGGCTGTGCCTGGATGAATTGGTGGAAATCGCCGACGGCCTGTTTCTCGGCCAGCTCATTTATTCAACCGCGCTTGCACTGCCGTTCAATTCCGGCATTGAACCTGGCCAATACGACTATCAACTGTTCGGCTATTTCCTGCTGCTGGACGACGACTGGGAACGCCACCGTCAGGCGATTGGACTCGATATCTTAAGGTAAAGCTGCAATCCCGTATTTTCCTAAGGAGAAACTAATTTATTCGATTTTGTCGTTTTCGCAAAAGCGAAAACTTTTTAATCAAAGCGCTGGATTCCGGCTTGCGCCGGAATGACGAATAAATCAGCGCTTCCCTAAAAAATTCAAGGAGAAACATCATGCAAATAGACTTTCACCACGCGACCACCTATGTGGTCGCACGCGATGCCGGGTTCAGCCACCCTGAAGCGGACATCATCGCCTACGCCGCTCAATATGTGGATGATGCGACCAGCACTGGCACGGTCAGGTTCGACAACCGCGCTGTTTACAACCGCATCAGTTCCGCCCACAAGATGCTCGACCCCCGCAATACCGAGGAACTCGCCAATCACTATGTCTGGATGAGTTTTCACTTTCTGCCCGGGAATGGTGGCTTGTCGTCAGAACAGAATCCAGACGGCAGTTTCATAGACAAGATCGTCTGCACCCCCAACAGCCCGATAGCCCAGGAAATGGTGCGCGATGCGATACTGGAAAAGCATCGCCCCTACGGCCTGCACCGCCTAGGAATAACCATGCACGTCTATGCCGACACTTGGGCGCATCAGGGCTTTGCCGGGGTGTTGCACAATATCAACGAAGTGGATGATGCCAAGGAAACCAGCAAGTCCGGCATCTTCAAAAAATCCCTGGGCGGCATATTGAGCAACTTTCTGGATGATGCCATCCCGCCGCTGGGACATGGCCGGGCGCTGGCTTTTCCCGACATGCCATTTCTCCAGTGGCAATATCTGGATGGGCGCGGCAAGCTGATCCCGCGCAATAATCCGGCTGATTTTATCGAAGCCGCCGAACAGATGTGCAAGGCGATGCGGCGTTACCAGTTGGGCGATCCGACCGCCGCTGTCACCGGTCTGACAGCGGCGACACGCGCACAAATCGAAAGCATGTTTGCCGAGATCGTGTTTGAAGACGGTGAAAAACGTCATCAAAAATGGCTGGATGCGATACGCAAAGGCGTGTTCACCGTTTGCGGCAAGGTAGACCTGGACGACTATTTCTCCCGTGGCAACGACTCATGGAAAGCCGATGCGCTGGGAACGAGCTTTGACATGCCGGTCTATCCCTACCAATCGCACTTTCTGGAAAGCCACTGGAAACATTTCCACGACGCAATCCAGGCGCACCGCTTCAACGTGGTTTACAACATCCTGCCCAAGTACGGGATTTGCGCGGCGTGATAAAGCCTGGACTGAGGATTCGGCGCGCGGGGGGTTATGCGCTGCGTTCAGGTAGCGCGGTCAACTGCCGTTTTCAGGTTCAAACTGCTGCGTGCAGTGAGCCAGTTGCTCATCCGACATGAAGCCGCAGGTCAGTTGCGGCTTCAGTCCCAATTTAACGGCCTTGTCCTGCCAAAGCGGGTTGTAGGGCAACAGGGTGACCTCCCTGATGTTGTGATCGCGCAGAAACTGGCCGATGGCGGCGAGATTTTCGGCGGTGGCGGTCATGCCAGGAACGAGAGGAACGCGGACATGCACGGGCAGGGCGGTCTCCCGCGTAAGGCGCGCCAGATTGTCCAGAATGGGACGGTTGGATTGGCCGGTCAAGCGGCGGTGTTCCGCCTCATCCACGAGCTTCAGGTCGTAGTAGATACGGTTCAGGTAAGGCAAAACGAGCCTCGCAAAGCTGTCGTAATGAAAAAAACCGCAAGTCTCGATCGCGGTATCCACGCCCTGCTGCCGCAGGCGTTTCAGAAACTCGCCGATAAACACCATCTGGAAAGTCGGCTCGCCGCCGGAAACCGTGACCCCGCCGCCGGTCGAGTCATAAAAAGGGCGGTCTATCAGCACACGGTAGAGCAGTTCGTCCAGTTCATACCAGCGCCCGCCCTGCGCCCATCCGGTTTGGCTTTCCCCCTGACACACACCACAATCAGGCTTGCCGCCCTGCCCTTCGGGGTTTTGACACCAGACGCAATGCAGCGGACACCCCTTGAAAAACACCGTGGTGCGTATCCCCGGTCCGTCTTCGCTGCAATCGCGCTTGATGTCGAACACCAACCCGCGCAAGGTCGCGTTCATTGCGGCGGGGCGAGCATTCGTTGCACATCCGCGCCGATCGCGCCCAATTTGAACAGATGACCGACATTGCCGGTGAGTTGCACCAGGTTTTTCAACAACAGGCCGACGATGTCCACATTGGGCTGGCCGATCAGCCCCAGAATGGTTTCCGCGTCCTTGAAGCTGATGACCAAATCCACCTCGCGCGTCAGGTTCTCGGCCTCCGACTCGTTCATGGCGCGGGTTCGCACCACGGCAAGGGGATCAAGGCATTGCCCCCAGGGCATGTTGAGATACAACTTGTCGGGATCGGGGCAAAATTCCAGCAGCACGTTCATGTCGTCGCCAGCACGGCGGGTGCGAATCAAAAACCACCCCTGATAATAGCGTTTGCCGCCCGGCACCAACGGGTCGGTGATCTCGAAGTTATCGGCAAAGAAGGCTGCCGCACGGCGCGACTGCGCTTCGTCCAGCAGCCCGTTGCGCAAAATCACGCCAAATCCCAGATGCAGCGCCAGCGCCAACCCTTCGGCGACCAGATGTCCGCCTGTCTGTGCAAGTATTCCTTTCAAATAAATATCGCTTTGCATCCCGGAATGCAGGGTGCGGAAAACACCGGGGGCAACTTGAGGGAATCCGGCATGCATGATTTTCTCCTTTTAAGTAGGGCGGGCTATGCTGTCGGGCGCAACCCGACCTACAGACTATGCACCGCGTGCTGTTCCACGCCATCCTTCAACGCAAAATTGGCGCGGTCTATGATCTCGCGGCGCATTTCCGGGCTCAAGGTAACGTAATAGGCCGAGTAGCCCGCCACCCGTATCATCAAATCCTTGTAAGGGGATAGTGCCGCCTGTTCCGCCGCGCCGCCCCGCATCGCCGCCGTGGCAGCCTTATCCGCCGCCACCAATTCGGTGATGGACGAGACGCACATCTGCACCAGCACGCCGTTGTTTTCCATGAAGGCCTTCATGTAGCGGGCAAACAGTTCGGTGTCTTCCTCGCGCTGCGCCAAGCCTCTGGTGGTCAAACTGAGGTTATAGGTATAGCCGTTCTTCACCGCGTCGCTGTCCACCGCAGCCACCGATAAAATATGGTCGAGCGCCATCACGGGCGAGCCGTCGCGCTTGACGATGCCAGGACAGGGTGTGATGCCGGAAGCGAAGGCGCGCCCCGCCTGACGCGCATTGGGCGTGGCCTGGGTCAACATGCCGAAACCGGCATGGTTGGTCATGGACCAGTAGCCGCACAGATAACGTCCGCCGCGATGGTTACGGTAACGATAGAAAACATCGTGAATCATGCGCGTCAGCATCCTGCTGTATTTCACCGCCAGACTGTTGTCGTACACCCCGTCGTTGGCCACCCCCGCGCCGTAATGCGCGGTGTGCGCGATCGCCGTGCCAATTTCCTTGAGGCGCGCCGCAGTCAACAAAGGCAAGTGCGTTGCATCGTCGGGATGAAACCAGTGGCGCAATTTTTCCAGTATCGCCTGCCAGTCGTGGGGTTCGCCATTCGCTTGAACGACGGAAAAATCGGCTTTCATCGCGGCCAGCAATTCCAGGGCAGTCACTTTGCCGCCGAACACCAGCTCATCCAGTATGCAGAAGCTATCTATCACATCCGCCACCCCGATGATCGCCACCCCGGATGAATTATATTTCGCCCCGCCTGCCGCCACGTCGCGAAATTTTGCCCCCCTGTCGCCCGGCAGATTGGTAGGACCTGTGAACAGCCCGGACAAAAATGGCGAGGCGCGATCACGCGCCATGAAGCGCCCCAGATAATTGTTGTTCTGTACTGCATGGCGGGCCATTTGATCCAGCTGGAAGCGAAACGCGGTGATGAACTCATTCATACTCTTCATCTGAACCAGCGGCTTGCTGGTATAGGCCGCCTGCCCGTCGAACAGGTTGGGCGCGTTTTCCCCCACTCCGTCGGAGCGGTGCTTGCCGCCAAACAGCGCCAGTTCCAGCACTGCGGGCAACACGAAAAGCGTGGAGCCGGAATTGCCGTAGTGCTTGCCCGGCGCGTTCTGCTCGATGCAGCCGATGGAGGCGTAATCGCAGGCATCCTGTAATGCTTCTTCCTCACTGATCCCGACATGGTCGGCATAGTAGGCCGCCATACTCTTGATGACCGGCATGTCGCCGTGCAGCGCGGGCGTGGCGCGGGTGGTAATGTTCACCTGACAAACCCGCCGCAAATAGGCATCCATCACCCCGGGCGGCAGCGGCTCACCCTGCGCATCGCGATGGTGGACTTCGGCATGATAGCGGGCATGGACGTTGGGGTCGCGGATACTCAGCAATTCCGTCGCCTTGAGGATGATATAAGTCATGTCGTTGACCGCGTCCACCACCTGACCGTTCTCAACTTTCGTGCCGCCCACCGTCAGCGCCTGGTTCGAGCCGCTGCCCGCAAACAGCGTTTCCGAACCCATTGTTGAAAGCGGGACGTGGTCGGAGCAGCGCAAAAAGAAATGGCAGACCAGTTCGACGGCGCGCCGGGTATAAGCCTCGCGCGCCGCCTCGTTGTCCAATGCCTGCCATTCCTTCAGGTAATAGGGGTTGAGCAACTGGTCCAGCCGACCGATGGAGAAGCCGAAATTGGTGTTTTCCTGCAACAAAAGGTGGTAGCAAATCCAGATTGCCGCCAGCGCCTCGTGCAAGGTTTCGGCGGGATGGGCGGGAACCTTGCGGCACAGCGTCGCAAGCACCGGGTTTCCCGCCTGTTCCGCAGCCTGCGCCAGATGTTCGGCATAGACCATCGCCCCCTCGAAAGTCCCGATGACCCCCTCCAGAAACTGCCGCTGCGCCGACTTATCCGCCACGGCCAAATCCGAACGCATCTGTGCTGCAAGCCCGCTCAAACCATACTTCAGCAGCCGTTCCCAATCCGGCACGGTATGCGAGACACAGGTAGATTTGTCCGACAAATAGAACGCCACCCGCTCCATCAATTCCTGACACTTGGGCGTTTCGCCCGCCTGCTTGGCGAGCGCGGGGTCTATGGATACCCCCTTGACTTCGTCAAGGGCAGGAAAGTCTGCGGTGTCGTATTCCGCTGCGCGCGCCGCTTCGGGCACGGGCAATTGCCGGTTCAGCCAGAACGGGAAAATTTCCTTGTTTAAACGCGCCGCGACTTCAGGGCGGATTTTGAACGGATTTTGCGGGCGGGTGGCGACGGATTTGAGTTCCGGCCAGATGCAATAACCGATCGTGTCCATATAGACCACGGGACCTACAAAGCTCGTGGTGGTTTGCCCCGGCATCAGGTCGGAGTCTCTCACCAGCGCGGTTTTATGCTCGAAAATATGGCGGATGGCCTTGGCTCGCCGCACCCCGGGAGAGGCATCCGGCGCGCTGCGCAAATATTCGGTCAGCAGGCGCGGCAATTCGTCGCAGATTTCCGGCAGCTCGGTAAACAGCCGTTTCCGCCAGACCTTGACCACCGGAAAATCCTCCAGGGACAAGCGGCTCAAGGACAAATCCCGGAGCGTTTTGACACAAGTAAAATCAGTATTGGCAATCGGGAACAGGCCAGTCGGCGTAACACTCGCGCCACTGCCCTGCAAATTGACCCGAAGATGTCCTGCCAGGTTAGGGATAGTCATACTCACCTCACGGATGCGAAATTGTCTGAACCAAGGGATTGCGCCGGTATGCCACCCATGCAAAGCTCGCATAACGGCATGAGCGCATAAGCTATCACCACACCCCTGTCAAAACAATAGACCAAAATGCATAGATAATTTGGCCATAACAGGCATGACAATGATGCCCCCCAATTTTCCCTCGCTTCGCTCTCCCCCACATACGGAGGAAGGGGTAATCGAAACGCTGCGCGAGTTTCACGTTAACCAGGAAACATTGCCTTTGCTGTGCTACCCTCACGCCATGAAAAATCTCAGCCATCACCTCGCTTCTCTCTCCGTCACCGCCTGGGTCGGCAGCCTGTGGGCCATCGGCTATCTGGCCGTGCCTGTGCTGTTTTACGCGCAACCTGACCGGCAACTGGCCGGTTTTCTGGCTGGGCAGATGTTTGTCAAGGCGGGCTATCTCGGAATGATTTGCGGCACTTATTTGCTGGCGTATTACTTGGCGCAATCGGGACGCGCTGCATTACGTCAGGGAGTTTTTTGGGCTATTGCCAGTATGTTGATGATTACTTTGATTATTCAGCTTGGTATCCAGCCCGCCATGAATGACTTGAAAGTACAGGCTTTACCGCTGGATGTGATGAACAGTGCCTTGGCAGGGCGATTCAAGAGGCTGCACGGCATCTCCAGCATCGCTTATTTGCTGGAAAGTATGCTCGGCATTTATCTGCTTATAAAAATAAATTATTTCAATATAATCAAATAGTTAACTATATTTCTCCAACAGCGCCTCGAACTGTTCCAGCGGCACGGGCGGGCTAAACAGGTAGCCCTGAAAATGCGTACAGCCCTTGTCCCATAAAAGTTGGCGCTGTTGTTCGGTTTCCACCCCTTCGGCGATGACATCCAGACTCAGGCTTTGCGCCATGGCGATGATGGTGCGCACGATAGCCCGGTCGCTGAGATTAACGGCAATATCTCGCACGAACGAATGGTCAATCTTGATCTGATTCAGCGGCAGGCTTTTGAGATATTGCAATGACGAATAGCCCGTGCCGAAGTCGTCCAGCGAAAATTGCACGCCGCTTGCGTGCAGCGTATTCATGGTGGCGATGAGTGCTTCGGTATTTTCAAACAATAGGCTTTCGGTCAGTTCCAGCTTGAGGCGTGCCGGGTTGATGTCGTATTGAGCCACACAGGCCAGCACTTGAGCCGCAAAATCAACTTGGCGAAACTGTTTGGCACTGACATTCACTGCCAAAACTAAATCCTTCGTCAATACATTGTCCTGCCACGCCCTGAGTTGCGCAGAAGCTGTTTCCAGAATCCACTGCCCGATGGGGAGTATCAACCCGGTTTCTTCTGCCAACGGGATGAATTGATCCGGCAACAGGAGCCCGCGTTCGGGATGCATCCAGCGTATCAAGCCCTCAACTCCCAGCAGACGATGCGCACTATCCACCTGTATCTGGTAAAACAACTGAAAGTGTCGCTTGTCCAGCGCACGACGCAATTCAGCTTCAAGGGTGGCGCGTTCGTCAATCGCATCCTGCATCTCCGGCTCGAAGAAACGCAGCGCATTGCGGCCTGAGTCTTTTGCCTGATACATGGCGATGTCCGCACGTTTCAACAGTTCTTCCATCTCGCGATGCCGGCCACTACACATCGCCACGCCGATGCTGGGCGTACTGATACATTCTTTGTTGTGCAAGGGATAAGGCTGGCCGAGAGAGCCGAGAATTTTCTCGCCGATAACTTCCGTTTGCGCTGCGGCTTCAAGTTCCAGCTTGCTCAGTTCCACCAGCATCACCACAAATTCGTCACCGCCCAGGCGCGCCACGGTGTCATCTTCGCGCACACAGGCAAGCAAACGGGATGCTGCCTGCTTCAGCAGCGAATCACCCGCATCATGTCCCAGCGTGTCATTGATAGTTTTGAAATTATCCAGGTCTATGAACATCAGCGCACCCCGTCTCCCGCTGCGTGCGCTGGAAATCAGGGCTTTCTGTAGTCTGTCCAGCAGCAAACGCCGGTTGGGTAGCCCGGTGAGCGTGTCATAAAACGCCAGTTGTTTGATTTCTTCCTCGGCAGCCTTGTGTTCCGTGATGTCCAGGTAAGCCCCGATATAATGGCTGACCTGACCATCGTCTCCTCTGACGGCGGAGATATTGAGCAAATTCGGGAACATTTCGCCATTCTTGCGCCTGCACCAGTTTTCGCCCTGCCAAGTCCCCGTGCGCCGTATCGCCGCCCACATCGTCCGGTAAAAGCCCGCAGGGTGTCGGGCCGATTTGAGCAGATGCGGCAACTGTCCCACCACCTCGTCGGCGGTATAGCCGGTAGTCTGGGTAAACATCTGGTTCACCCGCAAAATCACCCCCTGGGCATCGGTGATCAGCATACTGACTTGCAAGTTGAAGGCGACCGCCGCGATACGCAATTCGGCTTCCGCTTCGCTCCTTGCCTCGCTGTCTTCCTCCGCGATACGCATCTGAATCAGATGCAGCATGGCATATCCGAAAAACTTGCCGAAATGCGCCATCATGGCGAATGTGTCATCCGGCGCAATCGAGTACAGCAGGTACAGATCGGACACAAGCAGCAGCACGCCCATCAGCGCAACGCCCTCAAATATCGGATGTTGGTGACGTTTACGCCAATAAACGGCAATCACTCCCGCCCAAAGCAACAACAAGGGCGCTTGCACAACACGGGCGACTGCCGGCAACCCACCCTCCACAACGTGCGGCAATGCAAGTGACAAAAGCATCAAGCCTAGCGTCAGCGCCGTCATTCCTGCCGCGAACCGGGCAGGAGACAGACTGCACTTGCCCCTCATCAACCAAAAAACCCATGCCAGGGCAAGTGGTAACACATAGCTGGCAGGTATCCAGCTTGCCGCAAGCAACGTCGCGGAATAAGGGTTTACCCCGGAAAACCAGCCACTCCATTCAAAGCTGTTCAGGATATGCAGCCACCCCGCTGCTGCGGAGAAACCAAAACCGATGACCAGATAATTACGCGCGCGAGGCTCGATGGAATGCCGCTCGCCCAGCAGGAACACCGCCAGCAACAACGACAAAATCCCGTTGCCGATGTCGAGCGCGAGATGCATGTCCTCAAATTGTTCTTCGCCCACCCCCGCCAAAATCAGGATAGCCAATGCGTAAAACCCCAGAAACCCCAATAAAATATTAAGGTATCTGGGGCGCAGGCGGCTCATCGCTTTCACTGGCAAAATGTGTCCGGCAGTGGCTAGGCCAGCGCCTTGATGACATCCTCGACGACCTTCTTGGCATCGCCGAACACCATCATTGTTTTATCCATATAAAACAAGTCGTTATCCAATCCAGCATAACCCGTTGCCATGGAACGTTTAACCACCAGCACGGTGCGCGCCTTGTGGACTTCGAGGATGGGCATGCCGTAGATCGGGCTGGATTTGTCGTTCTTGGCGGCGGGGTTGACCACGTCGTTCGCGCCGATCACCAGCACCACGTCGGTATCGGCGAACTCGTTGTTGATTTCGTCCATTTCCACGACTTGCTCGTAAGGCACTTCCGCTTCGGCCAGCAGCACGTTCATATGCCCCGGCATACGCCCCGCCACCGGATGGATCGCGTAGCGCACCTTGACACCTTTTGAGGTGAGCGCATTGGACATCTCCTTGATCGCGTGCTGGGCGCGCGCCACCGCCAGCCCGTAGCCCGGCACGATGATGACGGAGTCGGCATTGCCCATCAGGAAAGCGGCATCGTCCGCGCTGCCGCTGCGATAGGTTTTCTGTACGCCATCGTCGCTGGCTGCCGCTGCTTCACCCCCACCAAAGCCGCCCAGAATCACGTTGAGAAAGGCGCGGTTCATCGCACGACACATGATGTAGGACAGGATCGCGCCGGAGCTGCCCACCAGCGAGCCGGCGATAATCAGCATGTTGTTGTTGAGCGTAAAGCCGATACCTGCGGCCGCCCAGCCGGAGTAGGAGTTCAACATCGAGATAACCACCGGCATGTCCGCGCCACCGATCGGCATAATCAGCAACACGCCCAGCAGCAACGCAATGGCAGTCATAATCAGGAAAGGGGTCCAGGAAGGACTCAGGAAAAAGGCGATGCCGAACCCCAACATACTGATGCCCAGTCCCAGATTCAGCCAGTGCTGACCGGCAAATCGCAAGGGTTTTCCTGACAGTCTGGCAGACAATTTAAGGAAGGCAATGATCGAACCGGTGAACGTGATCGCGCCGACGAACGTGCCGATGAACAGCTCAATGCGGTTGCTGCTGTGCAACATTTCGCCCGGCAAGGCAATGCCGTAAGCGACCGGATTATTGAACGCCGCCATCGCCACCAGCACGGCAGCCAGCCCCACCAGCGAGTGCATTGCCGCGACCATTTCCGGCATTTGCGTCATCTCGACGCGACGGGCGACCACACTACCGACCGTGCCGCCGACCATAATGGCCAACACAATCAAACCAACGTTATGCGTCAAACTCAAGGTGGTCAGCACGGCAATCGCCATCCCGATCATGCCGAACATATTGCCGCGACGCGAAGTCATCGGCGAACTCAAGCCTTTCAAGGTCAGGATAAACAGCACCGCCGCGACCAGATAGGCCAGGTAAACAGAATTGGCAGACATTTATTTTCCCTTCTTCTTGAACATGCTCAACATGCGTTGAGTGACCAGAAAACCGCCGAACACATTGACCGCCGCGAGTGCCACCGCAACCAGCCCCAGTATGGTGCCGATGTCCATTTCTTCAGGCTTGGCCGCCAGCATTGCGCCGACGATGATGATGCCGGACACCGCATTGGTGACCGCCATCAGCGGCGTGTGCAGCGCGGGAGTGACATTCCAGACCACGTGATAGCCGATAAAAATTGCCAACACAAATACGGTCAGATTCATAACAAAGGGATCTACTACACCAGACATGTTTTTTCTCCTTTAATGGGGGAAGCGGAAAGCGAAAAGATCAACACTCCGCATCCCGCTTTATTTAGCGGCTGGGACAAACGGCGCGCCGTCACGGCACAACAGGGTTCCGGCGATGATGTCGTCTGCCAGATCAACCTTCATCGCGCCGCTCTTGTCGCATAACAAATTCAAGAAATTCAATAGGTTACGCGCGTATAACGCACTCGAATCGGTCGCCACCAGCCCCGGCAGATTGGTCTCGCCGACGATGGTCACGCCGTACTTGACGACCGTTTTGCCCGCTTCCGACAAGGGGCAGTTGCCGCCCGCCTCGACCGCCATATCCACGACCACCGAACCCGGCTTCATCTGTTTTACCGTCTCTTCCTGCAACAACACGGGCGCGGCACGACCGGGAATCAGCGCGGTGGTGATGATAATGTCGGCCTGTTTGGCGCGTTCGGCGACCAACACGGCCTGACGCTGCATCCACGCAGCGGGCATCATGCGCGCATAGCCGCCCACTCCCTGGGCAATTTCGCGCTCTTCATCCGTCTCGAACGGCACGTCTATGAATTTTGCCCCCAGCGACTCGACCTGTTCCTTGGCGGCGGGGCGCACGTCCGACGCTTCGACCACCGCGCCCAGACGCTTGGCGGTGGCGATTGCCTGCAAGCCTGCCACGCCCACACCCAGAATCAGCACCCGCGCGGCTTTCACCGTTCCGGCGGCAGTCATCAGCATCGGCATGAAACGGTCATACAGATTCGCGCCCACCAGCACCGCCTTGTAACCGGCGATATTGGCCTGCGAAGACAGCACGTCCATCGCCTGCGCGCGCGAGGTGCGCGGCAGTTTTTCCATGGCAAAGGCGGTCACGCCCTGTTGGGCAATCGCTTCCACTTGTTCTTTCAGATGCGGGGCAAGCAGGCCGATCAGCACCGTGCCACTCGCCATTTGCGCCAGTTCGTCGGCTGTCGGCGCTCTGACCTTGAGCACGATCTGCGCCTCCTTATACAGCGTGGCCGCATCCACCAAGGTCGCGCCCGCCGCCGCGTAATCGGCATCGGGGTAATGCGCGCGCGCGCCCGCACCCGTTTCGATCAACACGTTATGACCCGTTGCCAGCAACTTCTTCACCGTTTCCGGTGTCGCCGCAACACGCGTTTCGCCTGCACGCGTTTCCGCAGGTATGCCTATGCGCATGAATCTCTCCCCAGAGTAAATTTTTCTTATTCGATTGATTAAAGCATTACAACCAGACGCAATTTTTCGCGCCGGAGATTATAACCGCACTATGACAATAATAACCACGCTGTCACGCGTGACTGTTAGCCCCAAGTAGTAATGTCCGCTTTCTCCCAAGTAGAAATGTCCGCTGGTGCTTAAACTCACCCCTGTTAAAAACAGTGGCGGATATTTTGAAAATGGACATACTCATGAGTCAACAAGAAAC
>Ga0210016_1001746_pt1 | contig 20153 bp, 18 predicted proteins | sample CryGeyCG2014_300_FD_185454 | JGI IMG/M metagenome (GOLD analysis project Ga0210016, IMG submission 185454) | Groundwater microbial communities from aquifer - Crystal Geyser CG02_land_8/20/14_3.00 (SPAdes) (version 2) | ecosystem: Environmental > Aquatic > Deep subsurface > Groundwater | place... | reverse complement strand
CTCCCACATGCAATCTTCCGCGTGGGCACAAAGAACTAGTCCATCCCGCACATTCGTGGATTTAGAAACGGAGTAAAGCAATGAGCATTGCACGCATCGGCATTCTTACCGTTTCCGACCGCGCCAGCCGCGGTGAATACGAGGACAAGGGCGGCCCCGCGATGCGCGCGTGGTTCGAGCGCGTGCTCACTTCGCCATGGGAGGCAGTGGCGCGGGTGATCCCGGACGAGCAGCCGCAAATCGAACAGACGCTGATCGAATTGTGCGATATCGAAGGCTGCTCGCTGGTGGTCACCACCGGCGGCACCGGCCCGGCCCTGCGCGATGTCACGCCGGAAGCGACCGAGGCGGTATGCGAGAAGATGCTGCCGGGCTTCGGCGAGCTGATGCGCAGCGCCTCGCTCAAGTTTGTGCCCACCGCCATTCTGTCGCGCCAGACTGCCGGCATACGCGGCAAGAGCCTCATCGTCAACCTGCCGGGCAAACCTTCCGCCATCGACGATTGCCTGAATGCGGTATTCCCCGCGATCCCGTATTGCATCGACCTGATCGAAGGCGCCTATCTGGAATCCGATCCCGTACAATGCAAGGCATTCCGCCCGGTGCACGCCAAATCGAAATAGTACGGGTACGGCCGTTGATTCGCTTTGACCCGAAAACAGCAGTTGATCACGCGGAGACGCGGAGAGCGCGGAGGAAATTCAAAGAGATATGGCCGCAAGTCATGATCGCCTAATTGGTGAAGTGTATATTTTGCGATGCGCCCGTTGGTTTTGGCATCAGCGCGCTGCGCGCATGAGCCTACACCGCCACTTCGTCGTCCCGCACTCGTCGGCATCGCCGCACCGTGTCGCGGCCGCGGATTGGTTTTACTCCGCGTTCTCCGCGTCTCCGCGCGAGAATGCTTTTCCTGGATTCAAGAGAGAGAAAATGAAGCATTCCGGATTTAACTTTTTGGTTCTGATCGGTCTGTTGTTGGGGGCGGCAGCGCTCCCGGCCTCCGCCGCCGAAGTGCGTGTGGCGGTGGCATCGAATTTCGCCGCGCCGATGGAACGCATCGCAACGCTATTCAAAAAAGAAAGCGGGCACACACTGAAAATCAACTTGGGTTCAAGCGGCAAGTTGTCTGCGCAGATCAGAAAAGGGGAGGCGTTTGATGTGTTTCTGTCCGCCGATGAGGAGACGCCCAAACGCCTGATGCAGGAAGGGCTGGCGGTCGGCGGTTCGCGTTTCGTCTATGCCACGGGGCGACTGGTGCTGTGGAGTGTGCAGCCGGATCTGGTGGACGAGAACGGCGCGATTCTCAACAAAGGCAATTTCTCCAAACTGGCCATCGCCAATCCGCGCTTCTCGCCCTACGGTGTCGCAGCGCAGGAGACCTTGACCAAGCTGATTATATGGAACGCGATCCAGCGCAAACTGGACAAGGGCGATGATTTGACGGAAACCTATCGGCTTGCCGCGACCGAACGCGCCGATCTCGCCTTCATCGCGCTGTCGCAGGTGATGCGCGAGGGCAAGGTGCGCGAGGGTTCATGGTGGCTGGTGCCGTCCACGATGCATCACCCGATCCGCCAGAGCGCGGTGCTGCTGTCCGGCGCGCAAGATGAGGTAGCGGCGAAAGCCTTTCTGGTCTTCCTGAAAAGCACGAAAGCTGTGGCGATCATGCGCGGCTTTGGCTACGAGTTGCCCTGATTCCGGGTTGCTGCCGCCGACTTTTTGGGTGCAGGTAAAACTGAAGAATTCATCTACAAACGGCTAGTTGCAATCAGAGGTTGGATTCGTAATCAATACAGATCCAGCACGATGGGGGAAATTTAGGCTAACGGCCATCAGTCTGCAGGCCATTGCAGTCGCTCACAGGTAATCTGATTCGGTTGACTGTTAGGGCCTGCTTACCGGTTTTTCGACAGGCTCCTTTCTACCCGTTACGGCTCCTCGTTTCTAATTGAGCCTGGCCCCTTTTCACTTCTTTTCACTCTTTGCTGTGGGCGGCGAAGAGCTGAGTAAATCCGCCAGTTTGACTGGCGTACAGGGCTACAACCCTTTAGTATTCCCGGCTAGCCGCAGTATAAGTGGCAAGGGGAGACGTAATGCAACAAGAAGAACAACAGTTCCTGAACGACCTCGACAAAAAATTATGGACGGCGGCCAACAAGCTGCTGCCGATGCTCGATGCCGCCGTGTACAAGCACGTCGTGCTCGGCCTTATCTTCCTCAAGTACGTATCGGATGCCTTCAAGGAGCGTCGCGAAGAATTGCAGGCCGCGTTCGCCGATTCCAAGAACGACTACTACCTTGGCCCGGACGGCGCCGAGCTGACCGAACAGGAACTCGAAGCGCGCGACTACTACACCGAGAAGAACGTGTTCTGGGTGCCCGCGCTGGCGCGCTGGGACTTCATCAAGGATCACGCCAAGGTCGCCAACGGCACCGTGCTCAAGGTCAAGAACGGCAAGACCTTCGAATACAAATTCAACGGCATCGGTCGCCTGCTGGACGACGCGCTTGAAGCTGTCGAAAAGGAAAACGCCAAGCTCAAGGGCGTGCTGGAAAAAGACTACGCGCGCAAGCAGATCGACACCGCGCTGCCCGGCCTGATCGACCTCATCGCCGAAATCCCCTTCAAGCACCACACGCTCAAGGCCAAGGACATCCTCGGCCACGTCTACGAATACTTCCTCGGTCAATTCGCGATGGCCGAGGGCAAGAAGGGCGGGCAGTACTACACGCCCAAGAGCATCGTCACCACCATCGTCGAAATGTTGGAGCCTTACAAGGGCCGCGTGTACGACCCCTGCTGCGGCTCCGGCGGCTTCTTCGTGTCGTCGGAAAAATTCGTCGAAGAGCACGGCGGACGCATCGGCAACCTCTCCGTTTACGGTCAGGAATCCAACCCCACCACCTGGAAGCTGGCCTCGATGAACATGGCGATACGCGGCATAGATTTCGATTTTGGCAAGGAACCCGCCAGCACCTACAACCGCGACCTGCACCCCGACCTGCGCGCCGACTTCATCATGGCCAACCCGCCCTTCAACATGAAGGAATGGAAAGACGGCGTGAAGGACGACGACCCGCGCTGGAAATACGGCATCCCGCCCGCAGGCAACGCCAACTTCGCCTGGCTGCAACACATGATCTACCACCTCGCGCCCAACGGCAGCATGGCGCTGCTGCTTGCCAACGGCTCGATGAGCAGCAACACCAACAACGAAGGCGAAATCCGCAAGGCCATCATCGAAGCCGACCTGGTCGAATGCATGGTCGCCCTGCCAGGCCAGCTTTTCACCAACACCCAGATACCCGCCTGCATCTGGTTCCTCACCCGCAACAAATCCGGAAACCCCTCGCCCGCAAGCGGGAGAGGGGCAGGGGTGAGGGCAACACGCGAGCGCAAGAACCACACCCTGTTCATCGACGCCCGCAACCTCGGCTACATGAAAGACCGCGTGCTACGCGACTTCGCCGCAGAAGACATCCGCAAGATCGCCGATACCTTCCATGCCTGGAAAATGGCCCCGGCTAATGCGACCGCCATTCATGGCGGGAGTGCCGGCAATGCAGAAGCAGTTGCCGGCCAAATCCGCACCTATCAGGACGTTGCCGGCTTTTGTAAGTCGGCAACGTTAAATGATATCCGCAAGCACGATTACGTCCTTACCCCCGGTCGCTACGTTGGCGCGGCGGAACAGGAAGCGGATGGCGAGCCGTTAGAGGACAAGATGGCGCGCCTCACCGCAACGCTGAACGAACAGTTCGCCGAGAGCGCCAAGCTGGAAACCGCCATCCGCGAAAACCTCGCAAGGCTGGGGTACGCACTATGAACGATGAAATCATCGCTATTGTTGAGGACACATTTGACCCGGAAGAAACCGAGCTTCCCTTCGGCAAGCGCTGGGGTGGAGAGCTCTTCAGGCTTTCTGCGGAACATATTGCCGCGCTTCAAGCTGGAAAAATCATCGCGCTTGATGTCATGAACGAGTATGTAACCTTCATTGCGCTGGAGAAGCCTGCCAATGGCGAATGAACTGATGCTGATAAACCAAAACTGCAACCACTGGTTGCAGAATTCAGTTGGGCCAATAACCTTATGAGGCCGGAACATGGCTTTTGATCGGATGAATTTCGACGGACTCGTCGCCGCCATCGAGCGGACTCATTCTGCCTTGGCGGAGCAAGCCAGCAAGGCCGTCAATATCAGCCTGACTCTGCGCAACTGGTTCATCGGTTATTACATTCAGGAATACGAGCAATCGGGAACGGATCGCGCCGCCTATGGCGAACAGATGTTGGAAAGCTTGGCTGAACGCCTGCAAAGCGGCGGGCTCAAGCGCGTGGAGGCGCGTGAACTGCGCCGCTTCCGCCAGTTTTATCTGGCCTATCCGCAGATTCGGGAGACAGCGTCTCCCGAATTGGCAGGCGGTTCGGCTGCACTGCCGCACATGCCGTGTTTTTTTCATTTGCAGAGCACGGGTAACAAATCAGACGGGAGAATAATATGTCCGAGCTAAGTATTGAAGCCTTGAGGCTGGCAATTGCCGCATTGGAACAGGGATTGATCGAACACCAGCAATACCCGCAGTTGCTCACGGTTCGCGATGGTGTCATCCAGCGCTATGAAATTGCGATGGATGTGTCCCGGCAAATTCTGATTCGCGTTCTGAAAGAAGTTTTCTCCATCGAAGAAGCCAGCGCCAAAAAGGACACTTTCCGGGAGGCGGCGAAATACGGCCTGATTGCTGATGCCGAAGCGTGGCTGGGCCACCTGGCAGCGCGTAACCGCACTTCGCATACCTATGATTCGGCCATCGCGGATCAGGTGTTTGCCCACATCCCTTCATTCCTGCCCGATGCCCGCGATTTGTACCGGCGTCTGCTGCCCCATGTTGCTTGATATTCGCCCCGATCATTTGCGGATGGTTTTAGACATCCTGCAAAAGCACGTGCCGCAATACGAGGTATGGGCTTTCGGCTCGCGCGCGAAGTGGACGGCCAAGGACTACTCCGACCTCGATCTGTGCATCGTGTCGGACCAGCCGCTGAGTTTTTCCCTGTTGGGCGCGCTGGCGGAAGATTTTTCCGACTCCGACCTGCCGTGGAAAGTGGACGTGGTGGATTGGGCGACCGTCAGCGAGTCGTTCCGCAAGATCATTGCGCGGGATAAGGTGGTGGTGCAGAAGGCGGGGATGAGTGAGTGGTCAACAGCTCGTGTGGCGCAAGTCGCCACAATAAATTCCGAAGCAATCGGGCGGGATTGGCCATACTCTCATGTGAGTTACATCGACATCTCATCTGTTGGTGAGGGTCAAATGGAGGCGCCGCCTCAACGGTTGAACATTGCTGATGCACCAAGTAGGGCAAAGCGTCTTGTTCGGAAGGGCGATACAGTTATCTCAACCGTTCGCCCCAATCGCCGTTCAATGTTTTTCGTCTCTAATCCAAGTGACGATTGGGTTGTATCCACCGGCTTTGCTGTATTGCGGCCCAATACTACAAAAATTGACCCTCGCTACCTATACACCTGCATATTCAACCAAACGTTCACGGAGTATCTGATTGGTCGAGAGAAAGGGGCGGCATATCCTGCTGTCTCACCCGAAGACATTGGTAATGCTGAAATCGCGCTCCCTCCTCTTGAGAAACAACGTGCCATCGCCCACATCCTCGGCACGCTCGACGACAAGATCGAACTGAACCGCCGCATGAACGAAACGCTGGAGGCCATCGCGCGGGCGATCTTCAAGTCGTGGTTCGTTGACTTCGACCCCGTCCGCGCCAAAGCCAGCGGCGAGGCGCCCGAATCCATCTGCCGCCGCCTCGGCCTCACCCCCGACCTCCTCGCCCTCTTCCCCGACCGCCTCGTGGATTCCGAACTCGGCGAGATTCCGGAGGGGTGGGATGTTCGATCAATAGGAGAGGTAATTGAACGTTTATCTGTTGGGAAGAAATACGAGCAAAAAACTGTTAATCCAACTGGCAATATCCCGGTTCTAGATCAAGGTAGAAGCGGAATAATCGGATACCACGATGATGAGCCTGGGGTAATAGCTTCCGGGGATAATCCCGTTGTGGTCTTTGCCAACCACACTTGCTATATGCGTCTAATCAATTTTTCATTTTCGGCGATTCAGAATGTCTTGCCCTTTGTAGGTAAGGGTGTCGCCACGATATGGGTTTTTTACGCAACATTAGGAAAACAACTCTTCATAGAATACAAAGGCCACTGGCCAGATTTTGTTATTCACAAACTGGCTGTGCCAGATTCAAAGTTGACGAATGAGTTTTCAAAAACAGTCCATGCACTGTTGAAGTTGGTTTGGAATTTGGAGCAGGAAGCGGCTACGCTTGCAATTTTGCGCGACACACTTCTCCCCAAACTTCTCTCCGGCGAACTGCGTGTGCCGGATGCCGAAAAAGCACTGGAGGCATAGCAGCTATGACCGTGACATTTGAACAAATCACCGCTTGGGCAGCCTCCGGCGAATCCGACACGCTGGAGTTCAAAAAGTCCACCGCCGAGAAAGTCCGCGCCTGCCGCACGCTCTGCGCTTTCGCCAACGGTCAGGGTGGGCGCGTGCTGTTCGGTGTAACGCCTGCGGGCAAGGCTGTGGGGCAGACGGTCAACGACCGCACGCTGGAGGAACTGGCGCAGGAGTTTCAGGGTTTCGAGCCGCCGCTATTCCCTGCCGTGGAGCGTGTAGCCGCCGCGCACGGCCTGGAAGTGCTGGTGGTGAGCGTGGCGCACAGCGCGCGTGTGCCGGTGGCGTTTCGGCGCGGCTTACGAGCGGGTGCTGAATACCACGCGGGCGATGCCGCGCGAAACGTATCAGCGCTTGTTGCTGGAAGAGTTGCACGCCACCGAACGCTGGGAGAACCGGCCCGCCGAGGGTTGGGATGTGGCGCGGCTGGATGTGCGCGAGATGGTGTTGACGCTGGAGGAGTCCATCCGCCGTGGCCGCATGGAAGACCCCGGCACGCGCGAGCCGCTGGAGATCCTGCGCGGGCTGGGGCTGCTGGTGCAGGGCGAGCGCCTGTCGCGCGCGGCGGCGGTGCTGTTTTGCAAGGACGAGACGCCGCTGCCGGATTTTCCGCAGTTGCAGCTCAAGGTGGCGCGCTTCAAGGGTGCAACGCGCGACGAGTTTCTGGACAACCGGCAGTTTCACGGCAACGCCTTCGCGCTGATGCGCAAGGCGGAGCGCTTCCTGCTCGAATCGTTGCCGGTGGCGGGGCGCATCGTGCCAGGCCAGATGGCGCGTGAGGACACGCCGCTGTTGCCGGTGGAGGCGTTGCGCGAGGCGCTGGCCAATGCCTTTGTGCACCGCGACTACGCCATAGGCGGCGGCTCGGTCAGCGTGGCGTTGTACGACGACAGGCTGGAGATCATTTCCATCGGCGACTTGCATTTTGGCCTGACGCCGGAGGCGCTGTTGCGCGAGCACGAATCGCGTCCGTGGAACCCGATGATCGCCCAGACTTTCTACCGGCGCGGCATCATCGAAACGTGGGGGCGCGGCACGCTGAAGATCGGCCGTTTGATGCGCGAGGCTGGGCTGGAGCCGCCGAGCATGGCGGTGCGGGCCGGGGCGGTGGTGGTGACGTTTGATCTGCCACAGGAAGCGCCGGGGAAAACGCCGGGGAAAACGCCGGGGAAAACGCCGGGGAAAACGCCGGGGAAAACGACAGGGAAAACGACAGGGAAAACGCCTGACCTGATCTTGGAGCAATTGCGCACCTCGCCGACATTGACGCTGCCAGAGCTGGCATTGCACTTGGGCAAATCGGAAAGTGCGGTCGAACGCGCAGTTCGCAAGTTGCGCGAATCCGGTCGCATGGAACGCGTCGGCCCCGACAAGGGCGGCCATTGGAAGGTGCTGGACGACTGATGGATGATGGAATGATTACCGAAGACCACCTCGAACAACTCGCACTCACCTGGTTCCGGGATTCAGGCTGGGAATATTGCTACGGCCCTGACATTGCGCCGGATGGGACAGCGCCCGAGCGTGCTGACTACCGGCAGGTGGTACTGGCGGTACGGCTGCTCGATGCGCTGCGCCGCCTGAATCCGGATATTCCCGAGGTAGTACTGGACGAGGTGGTGCACCGGGTGGGCAAGCTGCACGAGCCTTCGCTGATCCAGAGCAACCGAGTCTTCCATGAGTTGTTGCTGGATGGCGTGGCGGTGGAGGTGGAAGTTGATGGCGTGAAGCGCGGCGACCGCGTGCGCCTGATGGATTTCGAGCACCCGGAGAACAACCGCTTTCTGGTGGTGAACCAATTCACCATTCAGGGCATCAAGCAGCCGCGCCGTCCTGACCTGGTGTGCTTCATCAACGGCCTGCCCATTGCGGTGCTCGAACTAAAAAACCCGGCCACCGAGCAGGCGGACATCTGGTCGGCATTCAATCAACTGGAGACCTACAAGGCGGAGATCGCCGACCTGTTCGTGTTCAACGAGGCGCTGGTGATTTCCGACGGCTTGCTGGCGCGCGTGGGCTCGCTCACGGCTGATCGCGAGCGCTTCATGCCCTGGCGAACGCTGCGCAGCGAGAACGATAAGCCGTTATTGGAATTCGAGCTGGAGAAGGTGGTGCGCGGTTTCTTCGCGCCCGACCTGCTGCTGGATTACTTGCGCTATTTCATCCTGTACGAGCAGGGCGAGGACGGCATCGTCAAGAAGATCGCGGGCTATCACCAGTTTCACGCGGTGCGCGAGGCGGTGCGGGCGACGGTGATCGCGGCCACCGGGCCGCTGCCCGATGCGGCGGAGCTGGAGCGCGCGACATACAGCAAGGAGGTGAAGCCCGGCTCGCGCAAGGGCGGCATCGTGTGGCACACGCAGGGCTCGGGCAAAAGCATTTCGATGGTGTGCTTCGTCGGCAAGCTGATGCAGCAGCCGCAGATGCAGAACCCGACCATCGTGGTCGTGACCGACCGCAACGATCTGGACGGGCAGTTGTTCCAGACATTCACCGGGGCGCGTTCGCTGCTGAAGGAAACGCCGCAGCAGGCGGAGGATAGAGATGCATTGCGCACGCTGCTGGATGGGCGGCCTTCCGGCGGGATCATCTTTACGACGATGCAGAAGTTCGCGCCGGGCAAGGACGAGGACGTATTCCCCAAGCTCACCGAGCGCACCAACATCGTGGTGATTGCCGACGAGGCACACCGCTCGCAGTACGGCTTCAATGCGGTGCTGGACAAGAAGACGGGCAAATACAAATATGGCTTCGCCAAGCATCTGCGCGATGCTCTGCCGCACGCCACCTTCGTCGGTTTTACCGGCACTCCGGTGGAGCGCGACGACAAGGACACGCGCGCGGTGTTCGGCGATTATGTCAGCATCTACGACATTCAGGATGCGGTGGATGACGGCGCGACGGTGCCGATTTATTACGAGAGCCGCCTCGCCAAGCTGGACATCAACCAGGCGCAGATCGAGCAGCTCAACGACGACATCGAAGAAGTGTTCGAGGACGAGGAAAGCGCCGCGACGCGCGAAGCGGCCAAGACCAAGTGGGCAGCGCTGGAAAAACTGGTGGGATCAGAGCCGCGCATCAAGCAAGTTGCGAAGGACATCGTGCAGCACTTTGAGGCGCGCACAGCGGCGGTGGAAGGGAAGGGCATGATCGTGGCCATGAGCCGCGAGATTTGCGCGCATCTCTACAACGCCATCGTGGCCTTGCGCCCGGACTGGCACAGCGACGATCCCGCGCAGGGAGCGATCAAGGTGGTGATGACCGGGTCGGCGGCGGATGTTGAGTTGCTGCGCCCGCACATTTATAACGCCAGCACCAAGAAGCAACTGGAGAAGCGTTTCAAGAATCCGAAAGACCCGCTGAAACTGGTGATCGTGCGCGACATGTGGCTGACCGGCTTCGACGTGCCGTGCCTGCATACGATGTACGTGGACAAGCCGATGCGCGACCACAACCTGATGCAGGCGATTGCGCGGGTGAACCGCGTGTTCCGCGATAAGGAAGGCGGGCTGGTGGTGGATTACATCGGTATCGCCGCCGAGCTGCGCAAGGCACTGAAGGTTTACACCGAGAGCTGGGGCAAGGGCATGCCGACGCTGGATGCCGCCGAAGCACTGGCCAAACTGAAGGAATACCTGGAGGTGGTGCGCGACCTGCTGAACGATTTCGACTACGCGGTCTATCGCACCAAGGCGACGTCGTTGCTGCTGCCTGCGGCCAACTTCGTACTGGGGCTGGAAGATGGCAAGAAGCGCTGGTTCGACGTGGTGCTGAAAATCACCAAGGCGTTTTCACTATGCGGCACGCTGGATGAGGCGATAACCTTGCGCGAGGAGATTGCGTTTTTCCAGGCGATTAAGGCAGTAATTGCCAAGGCAACGGAAACCGACAAGAAACTGTCGGAAGAGCACAAGAATGCAGTGCTCAAGCAGATACTGGACAACGCCGTGCTGGCCGAAGGAGTGGAAGATATTTTCAAACTGGCCGGACTGGAGCGGCCCGACATCGGCATTTTGTCAGATGGCTTCCTCGAAGAAGTGCGCAATTTGCCCCAGCGCAACTTTGCCGTAGAACTCTTGCAAAAGCTGTTGAACGATGAAATTAAATCTCGTAGTCGGACTAATGTGATCCTAGAAAAAAAATTCAGCGACCGTCTGCTGGCTGCGCTAAACCGATATCGTAGTCGCGCCATCGAGAGCGCGCAGGTTATCGAAGAATTGATTGCGATGGCGAAGGAACTTCGCGAGGCAGTTAAGCGCGGTGATGAGCTCGGCCTTAACGAATCGGAACTTGCTTTTTATGATGCATTGGCAGATAACGAAAGTGCAGTACGCGAGTTGGGTGACGACGTCCTGAAAAAGATCGCGCACGAATTGACCGACAAACTTCGCAACAGCACCACAGTCGATTGGCAGAAGCGCGAAAGTGTACGAGCACGTTTGCGTAACCTTGTGAGGATAACGCTGAGACGATACAAGTATCCGCCGGACAAGCAAGAAGAGGCGATCAAGTTGGTTCTCGATCAGGCAGAGCGGTTATCTGAAGAGTGGTCAACACCTTAAGGGGAATACACATGAAGATAAATACAACCAAGACTGAAGCAACCGCTCAATATTTATAGAAGCAGACGTTCGCAGCCAACTGAAGCAAATTGCTCACCACAGTCAGCAAAGGCCGGATTACTGTCTTTCAGGTAGGGTATTCAACCAACATGCGTTTTCGATGGATTGTGCTGCGCGGCCAATTTTCAACCACGATGATTGAGTTTCTGCGCAACCAGAAAGAACACGATTCCAACCTCGGATTGTAAATAGCCCTTGAAACCCTCTGTCCATTTTTGCCGGTTTACTTGTTTTATAGGGCTTGCTCTGGCGCTGCTGACACCGGCCAAAGCGGAGGAGCTGACCATCGCCGCGGCTGCAGATCTCAAATTCGCCATGGCGGAAGTGGTGGAGAATTTCCGCGTGCAGCATCCCGCCGATAAGATCGAGGTGATCTATGGCTCCAGCGGAAAATTTCTGACGCAAATCGAAAACGGTGCGCCATTCGATCTGTATTTCTCCGCCGACATTGCCTATCCGCGCGAACTTGAAAGCAAGGGGCTGGTCGCGGGCACGGCGCAACCTTATGCGGTGGGGCGTATCGTGCTGTGGAGTCTCAAGCCTGAACTGGCCAAAGTGACACTGCAAAAGTTGCCGCAGGCCGCTATCAGCAAATTTGCCATCGCCAATCCGCTGCATGCGCCTTACGGCAAGCGCGCGCAGGAAGCGTTGCAGCATGCGGGCGTGTGGGAAGCCATGCAAGCCAAACTGGTGCTGGGGGAAAACATCGCGCATACCGCCCAATTCGTCGATTCCGGCGCGGCCGAGGCGGGCATCGTTGCGCTGTCACTGGTATTGTCGCCCGCCCTGCAGGGCAAAGGCGCGTGGACGCTGATTCCTGCGGACTGGCACGCGCCGCTGGAGCAGGGCTTCATCATCACACAACGTGCCGCGAAAAATCCTTTGGCAAAACAGTTTGCCGACTACATTACCAGTGAATCGGCACGCGCCGTGATGCGCCGTTACGGTTTTGTGTTGCCCGGCGAGGCAGAAAAATAAATGTCAGATTCCGACTGGCTGGCGCTCATCACCACTCTCAAACTCTCCGCGCTCACCACGCTGGTGTTGCTGATTCTGGGCACGCCGCTGGCCTGGTGGCTGGCGCGCACACGCTCGCGTTTCGCCGTGGCGATCGAGGCGGTGGTGGCTTTGCCGCTGGTGCTGCCGCCGACGGTGCTGGGTTTTTACATGCTGGTGGCGCTGGGGCCGCACGGCCCGCTCGGCGCTCTGCTCGAATCGGTCGGCTTGCACCATCTGGCGTTCACCTTCACCGGTCTGGTGCTGGCTTCGACTTTATATTCGATGCCGTTCATGGTGCAACCGCTGAAGGATGCGTTTGGCGGCGTGGGACAGCGCATGACCGAAGCCGCCGCCACCTTGCGCGCCGGCGCGTGGGATCGTTTCTTCAGCGTGGTGCTGCCCCTGTCGCGGCGCGGCCTGCTTACCGCCATCACGCTGACCTTCGCGCATACCGTCGGCGAGTTCGGCGTGGTACTGATGGTGGGCGGCAACATCCCCGGCCAGACGCGCGTGCTCTCCATCGCCATCTACGACCATGCCGAGTCGATGGATTATGCTGGCGCGCATCTGCTGGCCGGGGGGCTGCTGGCGGCTTCCTTCCTGCTGTTGTTGACGGTGTATGCCATCAATCGCCGCTATCGGGTGGTGCATCCATGAGCATCCGCGCGCGCTTCCGGCTCACCCGCCCGAACTTCTTGCTGGACGTGGATGCGCAATTTCCCCTCTGCGGGATCACCGCATTGTTCGGTGCATCGGGTTCGGGGAAAACCACCTTGCTACGCTGTATCGCAGGGTTGGAGCGCGCTCCAGGTTCGTTGCAGGTGGGCGACGAAATCTGGCAAAACGAAACGACATCTGTGCCGACCCATCGGCGCGCTTTGGGTTATGTGTTCCAGGAGGCCAGTCTGTTCCCGCATCTGTCGGTGCGCGCCAATCTCGAATACGGTTACCGGCGCATTCCGCCTGTAGAACGCAAAGTGCGACTGGAACAAGTGGTGGCGTGGCTGGGATTGGATCAACTGATCGGGCGCCACGATCCGGCGCAACTGTCCGGCGGCGAACGCCAGCGCGTCGCCATCGGGCGCGCGTTGCTCACCAGCCCGCGTCTGCTGCTGATGGATGAACCGCTGTCCGCGCTCGACAACCGCAGCAAGCAGGAGATCCTGCCCTACCTCGAAGCCCTGCATCGTGAGCTGGAGATTCCCGTGTTGTACGTCAGCCATGCGCTGGATGAAGTGGCGCGGCTGGCCGACCATCTGCTGTTGCTGCAAGCGGGGCGCGTCATCGCCCGCGGTGCGCCGGGCGAGATACTCGCGCGCCTCGACCTGCCCATCGCGCACTTTGATGATGCGGGCGCGGTGATCGAAGCGACGGTGGTGCAGCACGACGAGCACTATGGCTTGACGCAACTGGATTACGGCAACGGAATAGTGTGGGTGGGGCGGGTCAGCCATCCGCTTGGCAGCCGCGTGCGCGCCCGGGTGCTGGCGCGCGACGTGAGCATCGCCCTGCAGCATGCGCACGACACCAGCATCAGCAACATTTTGTCAGCGCGCATCGCCGAGATTCGCGACGAGGGCGCGGACAAAGTGAACGTGCGCATGACGATCGGCGCATCGAATGTGTTGCTGTCGCGCATCACGCGCCGCTCGCGCGACCGGCTTGGTCTGGCGGTCGGCATGGAAGTGTATGCACAAGTGAAAAGCGTCGCGCTGATGTAGCGCTGCGCGCAATCGATCGTTATGCGGAGCTTGCCAGGGTTTCGCCTCGTCGCCGCCGCAGCAGGGGAAGCGCGAGCGCGAATTCAAAAAACAGCGCCTACAAGCTGCGCGACAGGTCGCCGCGCAGAAATCCCGCCAGCGGCTGATCCAATTTTTTCCCCAGCGCAATCACCTTGAACAGTTCGCCCATCTCGGCCGGACTGGTGAGCTTTTGCAGTTGGGCGGAGAGCGGTGCGTAGGCGCGCACATCTTCAGGCGAAACTTCCTGCAGATAATCGGTTACGCCGTTATTGAGCAGGAAGTGCGCCTGCGAGGTATAGCCGAGAAAATGCGCGCCGTGGTCGATGGCGGTTTCGGCGATGGCGGTGAAATCAACGTGCGCAGTGATGTCCTGCAAGCCAGGCAGATAGAAAGGATCGTCATGCGTGTGGTGGCGGTAGTGGCACATCAGCGTGCCGCGCGCGCGCTGCGGATGGTAAAACTCGCGCGCGCCGAAACCGTAATCGATGAAGATCATCACGCCTTTGTCCATGCGTTCGCACAGGCTGGCGATCAGACCGCGCGCGGCGAGCGAGATTTCGCTCTGGTAATCGTCGGGAGTTGGTTGCAGATCACGGGCGATGTCGAGCAGCGCGGCGTTCTCCGGAATGCGGTCTTGCCAGATGAAACGCATCCCATCAAGCGCTACGCCACGTTCGAGGATTCTATGTTCCCTCTCCCCCGGGGAGAGGGTTAGGGTGAGGGGTTTTGTTGAGTGAATGCCCTCACCCCCAGCCCCTCTCCCGGTGGTAGAGGGGAGCTCTCGCCAGTGCAGCAGATGCACCGGCAGCGCATCCAGCACTTCGTTGCCGATGACCGCGCCGGAGAATTTCTCCGGCAGCGCATCCAGCCAGTGCACGCGTCCGGCGAGATGCGGCAGCTTTTCCCGCAACAGGGCTTGCTGGCGCTGGCGCAGGTCGGCACTGACTTCGAGGATGGAATAACTTTCCGGCAACGCGTTCAGCCGTTCCAGTTCGCCCAGAATATCCAGTGCCAGTTTGCCGCTGCCAGCGCCAAGTTCCAGGATGTGCGGCGCGCTGGACGGCATGATGTCAGCCAGTTGCCGCGCCAGAGTGCGCCCGAACAGCGCGGAGAGTTCCGGTGCGGTGATGAAATCGCCCGCTGCGCCAAATTTGTGCGCGCCGGCGGTGTAGTAGCCCAGCCCCGGCGCGTACAGCGCCAGTTCCATGAAGCGCGAGAACGGGATCCAGCCACCCTGGCTGCGGATGTCGTGGCGGATCAGTTCGCACAGTTGCGCGCTATGCGCGAGCGCATCGGGGGTTGGGGAGGGCAGAGCGGCAAGCATGGTCGGGTATAATTTGGCGGTTGCGCGAGTTTAGAGGGGAATGCGATGCAAGGCAAAACAGTATTGGTTACGGGCGGCGCGAAGCGTGTTGGCGCGGCGATCTGCCGCCGTCTGCATGCGGCGGGTGCGAACGTCGCCATCCATTTTCGCAGCTCGGCATATGAGGCGTTTTCACTGCGGGGCGAGCTGAACGATTTGCGCGAAGGTTCCGCGTTTTGCGTGCAGGCCGATCTGCTCGACACTGGCAGCCTGCCGCGCATGGTGGCGGAGGTGGTGGAACATTTCGGGCAGATGGATGCGCTGGTGAACAATGCGTCCAGTTTCTACGCCACGCCGCTGGCCGGGATCGATGCGGCGCAATGGAACGATCTGGTCGGCACCAACTTGCGCGCGCCGCTGTTGCTGGTGCAGGCGGCAGCAGCAGAGTTGCGCCGCCGCCACGGCGCGATCGTCAATATCGTTGATATCCATGCCGAGCGCCCGATGCGCGGACATCTGCTGTACAGCGTGGCGAAGGCCGGCCTGGCCGCGCTGACCAAAGGGCTGGCGCAGGAACTGGCGCCGCAAGTGCGCGTCAACGCCGTCGCGCCCGGCGTCATCATCTGGCCGGAAGGCGATGAATGGAACGATGAAGAGGCGCGGCGCAAGATCGTGGCGCACACCCTGCTCAAGCGCGAAGGCGAGCCGGACGATATTGCGCGCACCGTGAAGTTTTTGATCGCCGATGCGCCCTATATTACCGGCCAGGTTATTGCGGTGGACGGCGGGCGCAGTATCAATTTATGAGTATCGAATGAACGACATCATCCAGCCCATCCATTTCGAATCCCGCTCCACCAACTTCAATCGTCTTAAAGGCCGGCTGGAAAGTTCGGTCGGCAAAGCCATCGGCGATTTCAACATGATCGAGGACGGCGACACCGTGATGGTGTGCCTGTCCGGCGGCAAGGATTCCTACACGCTGCTCGACATCCTGCTTACCCTGCGCAAGCGCGCGCCGATCGACTTCAAAATCGTGGCGATGAACCTCGACCAGAAGCAGCCGGGGTTTCCGGCGGAGGTGCTGCCGAATTATCTGAAGAATCTGGGCGTGGAGTTTCACATCGAGACGCAGGACACCTATTCCATCGTCAAGGAAAAGATCCCGGAAGGGAAAACCACCTGCTCGCTGTGTTCGCGCCTGCGGCGCGGCATCATTTATCGGGTGGCGGGCGAACTGGGCGCGAACAAGATCGCGCTGGGGCATCACCGCGACGACATGATCGAGACGCTGTTCCTGAACATGTTCTTTGGCGGCAAGTTGAAGGCGATGCCGCCCAAGCTGGTCACCGACAAAGGCGACCACATCGTGATCCGCCCGCTGGCGTATTGCGCCGAGAAGGATATCGCCCGCTACGCGCGCGGCATGGAATTCCCCATCATCCCGTGCAACTTGTGCGGCTCGCAGGAGAACCTGCAGCGGCAGAACATCAAGGAGATGCTCACCGCGTGGGAGCGCCAGTATCCGGGGCGCAGCCAGACTATCTTCACCGCCATGCAGAACATCAAGCCGTCGCATCTGCTCGATGCGGGCTTGTTCGATTTCAGAAATCTGCAATTGGGAACAGCGGTGGACGAAGGGGACGTGGCGTTCGATTAGCCGTCATTCCGGCTCAGAGTCTTGGCGGATTCACCGCCACTTTGAAGATCACCTTGCGCACTTGACTCTTGCCAACCAGCGGCGCGTGCGCATCCTCCGGAAAGAAGATGCAGAAATGATCGGGCGGCACGGCAATCCAGGAGGCGGGCGCGTCGTGGAAAAAACGGATGTCCTTTTCCATGCTGTGCTCGCTCACCGGATTGTGGCAATCCGCCAGCGGCTTCCATCCCATCGTCTCGTCACCTTCCAGCACCAGCTGAATGTCGATGTATTTGCGATGCGCCTCCAGCTTCGCCATCTCCTTTGTCTTCGCGGATACCTGCTCCACGATGGCGATCAAATCGTCGCCGACGATGTTGTAGCGTCCCGGCGCGAGGGCGAAAAAATCGGTATCGCGGATATGATCGAACGCGTGCTGGAACAAGGGATGCAGCGCGGTGTAGCGGGAGGATTGGGCGAGGTTTGAAAAGATCATGGGGGTTATTTTCGTTCCGGGAGTATTCGGGCCAGGGTGTCATCCTGTTTGATGTAATGGTGATACAAGGCTGCCGCCAGATGCAGGCCGATCAGGTAATAGCCGGTGGTGCCGACGAACTCATGCAGTTCTTTGATCTGTTTGGCGAGTTCTTTATCTACGTTGATCAGCGCAGGAAGTTCGAGGCCAAAGAACGGTATCACTTTGCCCGATGCGCTGAGCAGCAGCCAGCCGGTCAGCGGCATGCCGATCATCAGCCCGTACAGTGCCAGGTGCAATAGCTTCGCCGACAGCATCTGTATTCTTGTCGGCTCAGGATGGATCTCGGGGGTCGGCCCGGAAGAGCGTGCCGCGATGCGTAGCCAGACCAGTACGAACACCAGCATGCCCAGCATGAAGTGCCAGGTTTTCAGCGCTTCGCGCGGATCGCTGCCTTTTTCGAATAACTCGCGCAGGTCGATGGTGGCATACACGGCGACGAACAGCAGCAGCATCAGCCAGTGGATGGCGGTGGAAAGCGAGCCGTAGCGAAAAGGGGTGTTTTTCCAGTTCATCAATTATCTCCTGAAGTTTGAGAGGAACGCTGACACGGACAAGCAGCCGTCCCAGGAGTTCGGAGGACGGTCAAATAAATCGCGCCACCATGCCCTTTGCTAGTTCGCCCTGCAACGGAATCAGCACGCGGTGTCCGCTACCCGGCGCGACGGTGACGGCTTCTCCCTCAAGGTTCTTCATCACTTTCAATTCGACGATATGATTGCCGGACGGGTGGATGATTTCCAGTTTGTCGCCGACCGAGAATTTGTTCTTCACGTCAATCTCCGCCATGCCGTTGGCACAGGCCACGATGTCGCCGACATATTGCTGGCGGAAACTTTCTGAGTGGCCGCGCAGGTAGTTCTGCTGTTCGTGCGTGTGATGGCGTTCGTAGAAACCGTCGGTGTAGCCGCGACTGGCCAGCGCATCCAGCGCGCCGAGCAACTCCAGATTGAAGGGCCGGCCTTTCATGGCGTCGTCGATGGCCTGGCGGTACACCTGCGCGGTGCGCGCCACGTAGTAGATGGATTTGGTGCGGCCTTCCACTTTTAGCGAATCGATGCCGATCTTCACCAGCCGCTCGACGTGCTCGACCGCGCGCAGGTCTTTCGAGTTCATGATGTAAGTGCCGTGCTCGTCTTCCAGCACCGGCATCAGTTCGCCCGGATGGTCCTGGCGCGAGATGACATACACCTTGTCTGCCTCGGGATGGCGCGGCTGCGAACCGCAATCGGAGAGCGGGCTTTCGCTCAATGCCTTGTCGAAATCGAAATCGATTTTTTGAATATCGCCGGTGCCGTCTTCGGCGGCACTGTCCACCTTGTAATCCCAGCGGCAGGAGTTGGTGCAGGTGCCCTGGTTGGCGTCGCGGTGGTTGAAGTAGCCGGACAGCAGGCAGCGGCCGGAATAGGCGATGCACAGCGCGCCGTGGATGAACACTTCGAGTTCGATATCCGGGCATTGCTGGCGGATTTCCTCGATCTCGTCCAGCGACAGTTCGCGCGACAGGATGACGCGGGTGAGCCCCAGCGATTGCCAGAACTTCACCGCCGCGTAGTTGACGGTGTTGGCTTGCACCGAAAGATGGATCGGCATCTCCGGCCAGCGTTCGCGCACCATCGCAATCAGGCCAGGGTCGGCCATGATCAGCGCGTCCGGCTGCATCGCGATGACCGGCGCCATGTCCGCCATATAGGTTTTCACCTTGGCGTTGTGCGGCATCAGGTTGCTGGCGACGAACAATTTTTTGCCCAGCGCGTGCGCTTCCTGAATGCCAGTCCGCAACCCGTCCAATGTGAATTCGTTATTGCGCGCGCGCAGCGAGTAACGCGGCTGCCCGGCATACACCGCATCCGCGCCGAAGGCGTAGGCGGTGCGCATCTTGGCGAGCGTGCCGGCGGGGAGGAGGAGTTCAGGTGTGCGCATGATGGGTGATCACCAATCAATCCAACACCGAGACACCGGGACACAGAGGATGCACAGAGAAAGATGAATGGATTTTCTCGGTGTCCCGGTGTCTCGGTGGTGATGGCATTTCAGGCTTTTTTTGCAACGTGAATTAAGCGCGATAGCCGAGGCGATTCAGGATTTCCAGCGAAGCGTTGGCCTGGTTCAGCGTGTAGAAATGCAGCCCCGGTGCGCCGCCGGCGACGAGTTTTTCGCACAGCACGCTGACGACATCAAGGCCGAAGCTCTGGATGGATTCTGCATCATCGCCGTAGCCTTCCATGGTCTTGCGCATCCAGCGCGGAATCTCTGCGCCGCAGGTGTCGGAGAAGCGCGCGAGCTGCGAAAAACGCACGATGGGCATGATGCCGGGCACGATGGGCGCGGTAACGCCGAGCTTGCGCGTCTCGTCGACGAAGCGGAAATAGGCGTCGGCGTTGTAGAAATACTGCGTGATGGCCGAGTTGGCGCCGGCGTTGATTTTGCGCTTGAAGTTGAGCATGTCCTCGCGCGCTGAATTCGCCTGCGGATGGAATTCTGGATAGGCCGCGACTTCGACATGGAAGTGCGCGCCGGTCTGCGCGCGGATGAACGACACCAGTTCGTTGGCGTAATGAAATTCGCCGATGCTGGCCATGCCGGACGGCAGGTCGCCGCGCAAGGCCACGATGCGTTTGATTCCCATCTCTTTGTAGGTCTTCAGCAGCGTGCCGATGTTCTCGCGCGTTGCGCCCACGCAGGACAGATGCGGGGCTGCGTTGTGACCTTCGGCGTGAATCAGCTTGATGGTGTCCAGCGTGCGGTCTTGCGTCGAGCCGCCCGCGCCGAAAGTGCAGGAGAAAAATTCCGGCTTGAGCGCGGCCAGACGCTGACGCACGGCAGTCAGC
>Ga0210016_1001739_pt1 | contig 20222 bp, 22 predicted proteins | sample CryGeyCG2014_300_FD_185454 | JGI IMG/M metagenome (GOLD analysis project Ga0210016, IMG submission 185454) | Groundwater microbial communities from aquifer - Crystal Geyser CG02_land_8/20/14_3.00 (SPAdes) (version 2) | ecosystem: Environmental > Aquatic > Deep subsurface > Groundwater | place... | reverse complement strand
TGGCGTTTTCGAATTGCCGCTCGAACTCGGCGATGTTATCCAGCCATTCGCTTTCGACTTCGGGCGGAAGTTTTTCTTCGCCTTCGCCGAAATGCGCGCCGTATTGATCGCGCAGGTCATCCTTTTTCTTTTCGTTGAGGATGCGCTGGATGCGATCCTGGAAGTCGTCGTCCACGGGAGGTTGGGTCATTGAGTCTCCTTACCTTTGGGGCGGCATCAGGTCTGTGAAAGTCCTGCCTTGCAGGTAGTCGGGAAAAGTATGAATGCCGTTGACTTGCAAGAAACATCGGTCGGGAAATTTCGACCAGCCGCGTGACAAGCCAACGCGGAGATAGACTTCGCTGCGCTGGAGCAGATCGGTCAACTCGCGGGCGATGTCGTGAGGTTGATGCTTCTCATCGCGCTTTGAGTTGCAATAGGTATGCCAGGTGAGGTCGGTAATTTTGAGGCGGTAGTATTTGTCATCGGTATCGTAGAAGCCGAGACGGTAATCCCATTTCCCCTCGTCCGCTTCGTAGAGGACTTCGTGAATTGCAACGGGCCGAATCGTGCCGAGAGAGCGGGGGCCGATTCCGTCCATTACCGAAAAGCCGATGTCGCATAGAACCGGCTGCTCGAAAATATCCGCGACGCTGTTGAAAAGCGAAATTTGAATCACGTTGCGTCTTTGTTTTTCCGTCAGGATCTTGATAAAACGCGGCGAGGCGGGATCGTAAACACGGTCTTCGGTGTGGGGCGGTTGTGGGTCGGGTCGAAGGAAATCGAATTCCACCACCGCGTTGGGGAAGATGAAGGCTTTGTTGTGTTGCAGGAGACTTTCTTGTGAGATGCCCTGAAACGGGATCACGGGACGAATGCAGGCGCGCTCGCGGTCATAGCCTGCGATGCAGACGCGGCCTTGCTGCATTCTTGTAAGATCAGTGATGGCAATTTCTTTTTTCATGTCGCCCTCCTGCGCGAGGCGGTTAGAGGTGGATGATCTCTACATTTGCCCAATTCCTGGCAAGACGTTCAGCGACGAGTCGGCGATGACACTGGTCGGGTTTGTCTTCGCTGCATAAGAGGCAGGCTTCATCGAAATCGGTCGGCTGGAGCGCGGCGGGTATGCCGCGCTTGTCCATTAATGACTCAAATCGTTCAACGTACAGATCCCAGCCGCCGCTTTCCCGATAGGCTTTGAGAAGTTCCGCGGTCGGGGCAAGGTCTGGCAGGTATCGGTATTCGCAGCCGTCGGCAAGTTCGTTGAGAAAAAAGGGCAGGTCGGCTTTCCTGGCGAAACCCGAAAGCTGCCCATCGGGATGAATCCGAATGTCAATGAGACATTTGACGCCGTGGCTGCGGAGGCGGCTGAAAAAATCTTCGGCGCTCTTTTGCGTGAAACCGATGGTGTATAGTTTCATTGGACTAAAACAGGGAAAGTTGTTCGGCGGCCACCTCGTCAACGGAAGCGAGGATGGAAGCCGCGCCGAACGTATCGCCGTTGCCGCGAATGTGAACGACTTTGACTTCGGGATGCTCGCGCAGGAGGTATTTGGCGATGAGGTGGTGGCGGTGACATTGCGCGGGGTCTTCTTCACTGCACATGATCGCCGTCGTTTGCTCGTCGGCAAGCTCCAGCAAACGCAGGATGCCTTTGATGAACCATTCTTTTTTCATCACCGCGGGGTAATCCACTTCGTGCAAATAATCCGCGCCTTCCGCAGGCATGACGCGGCTCTTGTAGCAGGATGGGTCCGACGGCCTGCCGCCGAGAAACTTGCCCGCAAAAACATATTGAATATATTTTGCATCCAAAGACGCGGCCAGCATTTCCTTGTTGAACTGCGGATTATACCGGCTGGCAGGCGCGGTGCGCACATCCACCAGCGTCATCACGCCGTTGTCTTCAAGCAGGCGGATGAATTTTTCGATAGGATGATTGCTGTGACCGATGGTGAGAAGTTTCATTGCGCTAGATTATAGTTCTTCTAAACAGACTGTTCGCGAATTCCAGCGGGATCATTTTCAAGAAACTCGCGCGCTTTGTTCAAAAACTCTTTCGCCTGTTCGATCCATCCCTGCACTTCATCATCGTCAAACTCCGTTCGGATGGCGTAATCTCCCACGAGTCGGCTGTTGAAGGTGGCAACCAGCCATTGATAATACTTTTTGTCGAAAATACGCGGCTTGATGTAATGTTCGGCAAAGGCGCGATGAACGCCAACGTGTTTCTTGAATTCAAGTTCTTTTTCCGCCAGCAGAGCCTCTGCCGTGTAGAACATGGCATAGTAAGCGCGGCCGGCGGAAAAATCGCGATATCCATCCCGCAACAAACTTTCCGCCGCGCCGATTGCCTGTTGCGCCTTGTCCAGCAGGAACCTGGCATTTTCCTTCATACCGCTACCCCCTCCGCGCGGATGTTGAGCAGGAGCGGAAGGTTATCGGTCTTCCATTCCTGCTCGCGGGAAAATACAACACTAACGGTCGTTTCGTGTTCCAGCGACAAATCCCCGATCAACTTACTTGTGCGCCGCAACTCCGCGCCGTATTTTTTGAAATCCGACAGCACGATCAGCACGTCAATATCAGAATCCAAATCGTAATCGCCGCGCGCATAAGACCCAAAAAGATAGGCCTTCCGAAACTGTTTGCCGTAAATCAGTTTCAGGCCGGATTTCAATTGCTTTAATAGGGGCCGGATTTCTTTTGGCATGGCGGTTACTCTGCCTTATCTTACCATTTTTTATCCCAGTAGCCCTCTCGCAAATTCCAAAAACGCCTGCGCGTCGTTGAAGTTGCTGACCAGGCCCACCGAAATCCGCACCGCGCCGCTGGATTTTCCTTTCATGGGAGGTTGGATCATGTTTTCACCCCAGGTTCTCAATTTCAAGAATCAGTGCAGGCAAGTTTGGACGCGTAAAACTCATCTCTGGCGCTGGAACGCGATCATGTTTTATGTCGGGCGGGAGATGCTTGTGGTGGGGATGCGTGCTTTGCAGTGACGGATCGTTGGGATGAGGCTGGGAATCGTACCAACACAGTAATTCGTTTCCCCGCCAAATTTCGTAACTGTACGCGTCGATCACCAACGGGAGGCGATCAAAGATCAAGCGTTCTTTCACTGCGATTTGGATGCCGTTCTTGAAATGCAACTCCCCGCGTACCCTTGCCATGCTGGCAGCGATGCGGATCAATACCAGTGTCGAGCGTTCCACAGAAGGATATTGTTCCGCCAACGTGTAGAGGAACAATTCATAATTCTGGACGCCGCGAGAAAAATCGCTCATGTCCCTGTAGTGTGGATCAACCCTGCAAGGCTGGGAGTCCTCGGCTGAATGCGCTGGACTTCGCTTCTGTACTGGCTCAAACGAAGCAGCCATGTTCTATAAACGCTGGCCCATTCGGTGAAATCCGATACCCAACTTTGCTGTTCGGGTTCTTCACCGCTGGCATAAGCCGCGTAGAAAATTTCCGAGCGGACTCCATATTTTCGCTCGAAGGCGATCAATTCCTCTTCCAGGGCGTGAATATCCACGAGCAACTGTTGCAGGTTCATTTTGCGCCTCTTTCCCGATTATAACCGATTCTTCATCCCAACAAACCTCGCGCAAATTCCAAAAACGCCTGCGCGTCGTTGAAGTTGCTGACCATGCCCACCGAGATTCTCACCGCGCCGCTGGACTTGCCGTCTATGCAGACGCGGAAATCGTCCACGCTCAGGCGCTCCTCGTGGCCGGGCTGGGCGAAGCACACGTCCAGTTCGACGCGCGAGATGCCGAGCGCCACCTCGCCCGCGCCGGGGTTGCAGAAGCATCCCGTCCGCAGGGAGATGTTGGACTTGTTGGCCTCGCTCTCGATGAAGCGATGGTCAATCGGACGCCCGTCCCGGTTGAAGAAGTTGAGCGCCACCGAGCCGCCTCTTCCTTCGGGGACGGTGGGTCCGTAAATGCGGACGAGGGGCGCGCCGGTTGAGTGTTTCATCGCCGCGAGGTTCGTCAGCAGCCAACTCGTCAACATGCGGACGCGTTCGTGGATCACGTCATAACCGATGGACTCGAAGTGTTTGAGTCCGATCTCCACGGCGGGGATGTCGAGATAATCGAGCGTGCCATCCTCGAACGCGGCGGGACCTTCGGCGCGGTAGAACTTGTCGCCTTGCACCGAGGCGACGGTGATCGTCCCGCCCGCGAACCAGGGACGGCGCAGTTTGCGGAGGGCTTCGCGCCGTGCGATCAGCGCGCCGACGCCGGTCGGGTAACCGAACATTTTGTAAAAGGAGACCGGCACAAAGTCCGGGTGGACCGAGGCGAGGTCGAGCGGGTTGGTGGGGACAAACGCGGCCGCGTCGAGCAGCGCGTCCCAGCCGTGGGCGTGCGCGCTCTCGATCCATTCGAGCGGATGCTGGACGCCTGAGAAGTTGGATTGCGCCGGGAACGCGAAAAGGTTGGATCCGCCCGGTTCCCCCTTCGGGGACTTCGTGGGCCGCGCCAGCTCGAGGTCGAGTTGCGAAGCGTCGACGCGCATGTCGGGCAGGGCGATGGGGATGTAGGTCACGTCCGCGCCGCGCGCGTGGGCGAACTCGCGAATCCCGTTGACCGAGTTGTGGTTGTCGAAGGTCAGCAGGTAGCGGCTGTTCGAGTCGAAGGGATAGGACTCGCCGACGATCTTGAGCGCGCCGCTGGCGTTGGCGGTGAAGATGGCGACGTATTCTTCGGGGTCGGCGTGGAAGAAGCGCAGGATATATTCGCGGGCGTGTTCCACGAGTTCGGTGGATGCCAGCGAGGCGGGGTTGGTGGAGTGCGGGTTGCCGAAGACGTGTTCGCTGAGCAACCGGTGATGGCGCAATATCTGCGACTCGGCGTAGAGGCCGCCGCCCGTGTAATCGAGGTAGACCTGCGAGTTGACATCCAGGCGCGCGTATTCGGTGAGACGCAGGTGGTCGAGCGAGTGGGTGGTGGGGAATTCGGGATAGGCCTTGAGGAAGGCGACGAGTTCGGGATCGTGGGACATGGTTGCTCCGTGAGTCAATTTAACCATAAAAGAAGAAAGTCAAATAGTTGTTGCGGTCAGTATCCATTCATCATCACGAGCCACAGTCCTGAGCGGAGGGTACTCCCGCAGTCGAAGGACGGGTCCCTAAAGCAACAATTGTTTCTTGCTTACCTGCCCTTCGACTGCGGGTCTCGACACCTGCACTTGCATGCAGGTGCAAGTGTACGCCCGACGAACACGGGCTACTCGACCCTCCGCTCACATCGTCCCGATGTCCTTCGGGAGGGCAGTGAGTTTTATGCAATCTCAGTGATGATCGTCCGTTTTGCGCCCGCGGACAGAAGGGACTCCGCGATGTGTGCGGCGTTATATTTTTCGACGAGGGCGATCAGGTTGCCGCCGCGTCCGCCGCCGGAGAGTTTCGCCCCGTCCGCGCCGGATTTGCGGGCAATCTCCGTCAGGTGATCGAGTTCGGGCGAGGAGACGGTCAGCGTTTGCAGGAGGGCGTGGTTGGAGTCCATCAGCGGGCCTAACTCGTCTGTCTTTCCTCTTTCGATTGCAGTGCGCGCCGCCTCCGAAATTTCTCCGATCTGATCGAACACCTTTTCCCATTTGGGTTTGTCCGCTTCCCACAACTTGCGGACATCGCCCACGGATTCCTTTGTGGGCGCGGAGATGCCGGTGTCCGCGATGACGAGGGTGAAGGGCGCGCCGACTTTGAAAGGCTCTATCGGCTGGCCGCGCACAAAGTAGACAGGCCGCGCGTACGCGACGACGGTGTTGTCTATGCCCGAGGGTGTGCCGTGATGGAGTTTTTCGATTTCGTAGGCGAGGGAATTAATTTCGCCATTGGATAATGGAGAATGGATCATGGATGATAAAGCCCGCAGGATGGCAACGGTCACTGCCGCGCCGGAACCGAGGCCGGAAGCCACAGGAATTGTGGATGTGATTCTAATTTCGAGCGGGGGGAAGGGGGAAACGCCGAGGGCGGCGAAAACGCTTCGGACGGCCGCGCCCAGCGCGTGGTCGGGGGGAAGCGAGGCCAGTTCGGCGTGGAGGGCGATATCGGGGGCGTGGATCCAAATCCCTGCGCGGGGCGAGTCGGCCACTTCCACATCCGCATGGACCTGGGTGACAGGCACGGCCAGCGCGGGGCGTCCGTAAACCACCGCGTGTTCGCCGAAGAGAATGATCTTGCCGGGGGCGGAGGCTGTTGCCATGGGGCGCGTTGGAGATTCCATGCCCAGAGTTTACCATTTCTTGGCGCATTCCCTACTGCTGAACCTGTGTGCTACTTACAGCCGTCGAATTAGCCCTCTCTCATTTTGACATGGTAAACTTTTGCGCATGTCCAGGCGTGTAAAGATTTTGCTAATTTCCTTCGCAGGCGTTGCCTTGCTCGGCATCCTGCTCTATCAGATTCCTTCGATTCGCTCAAGGATCTTATGGCGCTACGAGGTTTGGGCTACCCGTTTCAAAAACACCCTCGACCCGGTTGTGATTCCGACTCCCATCCCATCCACGCCCTTTGCGACGTTTACGCCGCACCCTCCGACCCCCACCCTGCTCGCCACTGAACCGCCGACTCCCACGCTGATTCCGCTTCCGCCCCAAGTCATGCTGACGTCGCCCGCGTACGAGAAGCAAGATATCAACAACTGCGGACCGGCTGTTCTGTCCATGACATTACACATGTACGACTGGGAGGGGACTCAATTCGACATTGCAAATATCGTCAAGCCGGTCAAACAGGATCGCAACGTCAACCCCGAGGAACTCCGTTATTACATCCTCAACGAAGCCGGCTGGCTGAAAGCGGAATACCGCGTGGCAGGGGATCTCGACCTGCTCAAACGCCTGCTGGCCGCCAAATATCCCGTCATCGTGGAAGTGGCCTCGAAAATTGACCCGCAGGATGCCAACGGTCCCAATGACGATCTGTGGGACGCGCATTACCTGCTCCTCAACGGCTATGATGACGCCGATGGAATCTTCATCGCGCAGGATTCACAGCACGGGGCGGAAAAAGGTGCGGACAAGAAAATTCCCTACGACACGTTAATGGCAGATTGGAAACCGTTCAACTACCTGTACATGGTCATCTACTTTCCGCAGGATGAGGAGGAAGTCAAATCCATTTTAGGGACAGATTGGGACCCCGACCTGAACCGGCAAAATGCCATGGACATCGCAAACGCCGCCGTCACCGCCGACCCTGAGGATAAGTTCGCCTGGTTCAACCTCGGCGCGTCACTAACCTACTTCGGGCGTTACCAGGAAGCCGTGCAAGCCTTCGATAAATCCTTTACCATCGGCCTGCCCACGCGCATGACGCGCTACCAGTTCTGGCCGTTCGTGGCCTACTTCAACGCCGACCGCATTGACTACCTGTTGGATATTACCGAAAAAACGTACAGCATCATCAACGGCAACTACGCTGAAGAAGCCCTGCTCTGGCATGGCTACGGGCTTTTTCGCAAAGGCGATTTTAACGGGGCGCTGGCGGACTGGAACAAAGCGCTCAAAGCACACCCAAATTATTGCGATGCAGAGCGAGCCATCAATGACTATATTCAGCCAACTTATGATTTGGCAAGTTGCAGTCCATGAGCGCTGTTTTGATCCGCGCCCGCCGCTTCGCAAGAGGCTTTCACTTTTTGTAACTATTCGGGCTATGGGAGTTGATGTTGGTTGGCGCATCCTCAAGAACACGGATGCGTGCGCGAAGCGTGAAACGGATTGATCCGTTAAATTCCACGCATCCGTCGTTATTCGGCGATGGCCGCTGAATAGTCACCACTTTTTATCGCCCAATTCTGGTATATACTGGAGAAAACATTCCCGGGTAGCGCCACAGTAAAACGTGGAGTCTTCTCTGCCGAACAAATTTAGCCACGAATTGAACGAATTTTCCGAATTTTTCGTGCTAATTCGTGAAATTCGTGGCAGAAAAAGCGCTGACCACGCTTAAGTGCGGTGATACCCATTCCCGGAGGCCGCCATGCTTATCATCGAAAAAGTGGATACCAGCAACAAAGCCCAGGTCAAGCGTTTCGTTGATCTCCCCTACCAGCTTTACAAGGGCTGTCCGCAATGGGTGCCGCCTCTTTTCGTGGACGCGTACCTGCCGCTCAATCGCAAGAAGCATCCATTCTTTAGCCATTCCGAAGCGGACTTCTTCCTCGCTGTCCGCGACGGCAAAGACGTGGGGCGCATCTGCGCGGGCGTGAACATACCCTTCAACGAATACCACAAAACCAAAAAAGCGCAGTTCTCTTTCTTTGAAAGTGTGGACGATCAATCCGTTGCGGACGCCCTCTTCGCCTCTGTCTTTGACTGGGCGCGGGCGCGCGGCATGGAGGCATTGATCGGCCCGAAAGGCCTCTCGCCATTCGATGGTTACGGCATCCAGGTGCTGGGCTTTGAGCATCGCCAGATGATGACGATGATGAATTACAACTACGCCTATTACCCCAAACTGGTCGAGGCGCTGGGCTTCGAAAAGGAAGTGGATTTCGTCTCCTGCTACCTGCCCTCGGAGGCTTTCAAGATCCCCGAACGCGTCGAGCGCATCGCCAAACGCGTGCTCGAACGCGGTAACCTGTGGGTCAAAAAATTCAAGAACAAGCGCGAACTGGTCGCGTGGGCGCCGCGCATCGGCGCGGCCTACAACAAGGCTTTCATCCATAACTGGGAATATTATCCGTTCTCGCAAGGCGACATCCAGTACGCAGTGGATAACATCTTCCTCGTGGCCGACCCGCGCCTGATCAAAATCATCATGCACGGCGAGGAGATCGTCGGCTTCCTGTTCGCCTTCCCGGATGTCTCCGCCGCGCTCCAGCGCGCCAAAGGCAAACTCCTGCCCTTCGGCCTGCCCGACCTCCTGCTGGAAATGAAGCGCACTAAAACCATCAGCGGGAACGGCATGGGCATCCTGCCCGAATTTCAGGGCATGGGCGGAAACGCCCTGCTTTACTACGAAATGGCAAACACCGGCCTCAGTTTCAAGCAGTTCGAACACGTCGAGATGACGCAGGTGGCCGAGACCACCAAACAGATGCGCGCCGACTTGAAGAACCTGAACGGGGTCGAGTACAAGAATCACCGCGTGTATCGGAGAGCCGTAGACAAGTAGAGGTACACAGGTAGACAGGTACACAGGTACACAGGTAGACAGGTACACAGGTACACAGGTAGACACGCAACACGCATCCCGCATCGTAACTACTCAGCCGTCATTGCGAGGAGCGAACGGAGTGAGCGACGAAGCAATCCCCGCGTCGTGGCGAGGAGATTGCTTCGCAAAGTACGCTCGCAATGACGGATGGCTGAGTAGTTACCCCGCATCTCTTCATCCCCTCCCGGAAAGTATAAATATTATCCATGGACTACCAACTGACAAAAAACGAAGAGAAGTCCGCCTATCGCATCCTCCCCTGGGTGGATTTCACGCGCTTTGTCGGCGCGTTCCTCGTTGTTCTGGCGCACATTGACGTGTGGGGCGGCGGGCCAGACTGGGTTCAGAAAATTTACTATACCCTCTCCCGCAACGGCGTCCCGCTCTTCTTCCTGATGAGCGGGTACCTGCTGCTCTCCAAAGAGGAGGACACCTGGACGTTCTTCAAGAAGCGCGCCGCCAAAATCCTCATCCCCTTCCTCGCCTGGTCCATTTTCTATGACGTGTACGCCTCGCACGCCTTCGCCGAGACGGGGGTGACTCTCGACGCGATCTTCAAGATGTTCATCCGCATCCTGCGCGGACCTCGCGCCGCGCACCTGTGGTTCTTCTATTCGCTCATCGGCCTGTACTTTTTTACGCCCATCCTGCGCCTGTTCGTTGCCAAAGCCAAAAACTCGGACATTCTTTACTACATCGCGCTCTGGTTCGTTATCATGCCCATCATGTTCATCCTGGAAGAGTTTACGCCGCTGAAAAACGGATTTGAACTTTATTATGCCGCAGGTTACGTGGGCTACTTCCTGCTCGGTCTCTATCTCGGACGGTTGGAAACCACGCCGCGTCACCTGTGGGCCGCGCTGGGCCTGTTCGCAGCGGGATTTGCCTTCACCTTCGCAGTTTTCTACCTCGACCTGCCCCCGCAGGACAACGAATTCCCCTTCCGCAGTTATCCCAGCCTGAACATTGTGTTGATGGCCATCGGCGCATTCATCCTGCTCAAGGCCGCGGGCGAACGGAACTCGCCGCGCCTGGCGCGCTTCTCCAGCCTCGCCAGCCCGTCCAGTTTTGGGATTTACCTCGTCCACTCCATCATCCTTGTCGGGATGGCCGCCGCGTGGGAATCATTCGGCTTCGAGACGGCGGCTGGACCCTCGCTGCTCGTCATCCCTCTCGCGGCGGTCGCCGCTTTTCTGATTTCGTGGGGAGTCACCGCCATCATGCGCCGGATTCCAGTCTTGCGCGCTGTGGTTCCGTGACGCAAAAAATCTCTCACGCCGCGATCTTGACCAGCGCCTCTTTCAATCGCTCCACTTCCTCCAGCGTGTTGTAGTGCGCCGCGCCGACGCGCACCATGCCGCCGCTCTCTTCCAGCCCCAGCCGCTCGGTCACGTTGATGGCATAGTAGTTCCCGTCCCAGGCATAGATGCCCTCCTGCGCCAGTTTCTCAGCGACCGCGCGTGGATGTAAATCCTTCAAGCGAAAGGAAAAAGTAGCCACGCGTTCATCCAGTCGGCGGACGTCGGTCAGGCCATAGAGACGCAACCCAGGGACGGATTCCAGGGCGGAAAGAAGCGCGCGTCCCAGTTCGAATTCGTAGGCGCGAATGGCAGTCATCGCCTTCTTGAGTTCCATCTGGCGGCCCTGGTAGCCTCTTTCCGCGAGACCTTCCACAGTACTGCCGCCGAATTCCTTCCCCACCCATTCAAAGTACTCTATGGCGCCCAGCACACCCGCAATGCCTTCGTGGTTTTGGGTGCCGGTCTCGAATTTTCCTGGAATCTGGTTCGTTGCAGGCCGCACTTTGTAGGCGAATAATTTCTCCAACCATTCGCGCTTGCCATACAAAATCCCCACATGCGTTCCGAAAAATTTATATGCGGAGGAAACCAGGAAATCGCAATCCAGTTTTTGAACGTCAATGGGACCGTGGGGCGCATATTGGACGGCGTCAATGTAAACCAGCGCGCCGGCCTCGCGCGCCATTTTAACAATCCTGGCAACCGGGTTGATCGTCCCGAGCGAGTTGGAAGCATAACCCACAGCCAGCAGGCGCGGCTTTCGTTCGAGGGCCTTTTGCAAGTCGTCCAGTTTTAGTGTGCCGTCTTCCACATCGAAATCCACCCAATTGACCTTCACTCCTCGATCCTGCGCGGCCAGCGCCCACGGCGTCACATTGGCATCGTGATCGAGACGGGTGACCACGATCTCATCCCCTTCCTTCCATTCTCTTGAAATCGAACGGCTGGTGTGAAGCGTCAACGTGGTCATGTTGTTGCCGAAGACGATTTCTTCGGGGGAGGCGGCGTTATAGAAATCCGCCATTGCCCGATGGGCTTCATCCAGGATTGCGTCGGATGCAATGCTGGTGGCGAAAGCGCCTTCATGGTTGGCGTTTGATTCAATTAGATAGCCATTGACGCGGTCCAGGGATTGTTTTGAAATTTGGGTCCCGCCCGGATTGTCGAAGAAAATAGCCGGGTGGGCGAGAGCCGGGAATTGGCTGCGGATGGAAGATAGGTCGAGGGGCATGGGATGGTCTCCAAAAAGAAATGGGTGACAGGCATTAATTATAGCCCATCCCCCAACTCGAACCACGAAGTTTTCGGTCATCCCTGCCAACGTGGGCGCTAACCCGACACGAATCAAAGCAGGGTAAAATACATGCAACGAGTGAATCAGGATGAACAAAAAAACCGACAAATCGTCACCTGTTGAAACACGCTACTACTTCGTGGACGAGGCGGGCGACGGCAACCTTTTCAACCGTCATGGCCGCCTTCGACTGGGCGAGGAAGGCTGTTCGCGCTATTTCATTTTGGGCATATTGGATGTGCCCAATCCAGAACAACTGTCCCTTGACCTGAATTCCCTGCGGACTCAATTGCTGTCCGATCCCTATTTCAAGAAGGTCCCATCCATGCAGGAGAGGACTCGAAAAACAGCTCTGGCTTTCCATGCCAAGGATGATGTGCCTGAAGTGCGGCGTGAAGTTTTCACATACCTGAGCAAGCAGGAATTTCGATTTTTCGCCGCCGTGCGCGATAAAAATGCGGTTGCCGATTACGCCATCCAACGTCGCGAGCGGGACGGCAAGTATCGTTACCAACCCAATGAACTATATGACTACATGGTGCGTGCGCTGTTCCAAAACCTATTACACAAGGATGACGGATATGAAATCCATTTTTCGAAACGCGGCGCGCAAAACCGAACCGCCGCTTTACGTACCGCGTTGGAAATTGCGCGTGAAAAGTTTACCCGCCGATGGGGAATTCGGTAGTCTCCCTCTCAAGAGCAGATCGTAATTTCCTGCCACGAATTACGCGAATTTTCGCGAATGGTAAAAGAAAAATTCGTGCCAATTCGTGAAATTCGTGGCTGATTTTTGCATCTGCTCCAAACGGGGAGACCATCGGGAATTCAAAGCGCCGCCAAATTGAATGTGATGGCTGAATCTCCACCTCAAAGCGGCGGGTTGCAGGCTGTGGATTATTACCTCTGGGCTTTGCAGCGGTTTTACGAACGCCGCGAAGATCGTTATCTTGAATTCCTTTGGCCGCAATTCAGCCTTGTCCATGATTTGGACGATAAACGCAAACATCCATACGGCTATTATTACACACAAAAAGAGCCGCTAACATTAGCGGCTCTTGACAATATCTTGCCAGGGGATATAGGGTAACTCCACCGCAGTGGGGTTTCCTCACGGCATGGAGCCGATTTTTGTCCACTGGCAAAAATATTATACCACTTCGTCCCAAATTCGTGATGACGAATATCTATGAAAAATGTGATAAATATCTTGGCAATTCCCCATCCTGCATGATAGAATTTTAACGACAAATCAGCCTGAAATAGGCTGATTTTCATGTCCCAACCCTATTCACCCAAAGGAGTTTTCCATGCTTCCAAGTTACCTGCTCTCCCTGCGCGAAGGGATTGAAGCCGCGCTCATCGTCGGCATCGTGCTCGGCGCGTTGCGCCAGATGCGCCGCACGGAACTGGTTCCCGCCGTCTGGTTCGGAACCCTGTCCGCGGCCGCGCTCAGTCTGCTGGGCGGCATCCTGCTCACCACCTTCGGTCTCTCATTTGAAGGCGCGGCCGAACAGATCTTCGAAGGCATCACCATGATCCTCGCCGCCGCGCTGCTCACCTGGATGATCTTCTGGATGAGCCGCACGGCGCGCACGCTCAAAAGCGACATCGAAGCAAATGTCCATCGCGCCGCGTTTGGCACGGGCAAGCGCGCCGTCTTCTTCGTGGCCTTCATCGCCATCCTGCGCGAGGGCATCGAACTGGCGCTCTTCCTCACCGCCTCGGTCTTCGCCACCAACACGCTCCAGACCCTCATCGGCGCGATCCTCGGTCTCGGCACGGCCATCCTGCTCGGCTGGTCCATCTTCGCGGCCATCCTCCGCCTCGACTTGCGCCGCTTCTTCCAGGTGACTGGCTTCCTGCTCATCCTCTTCGCGGCAGGTCTCGTCGCGCACGGCGTCCACGAGTTCAACGAGGTCGGCTGGATCCCCGCGGTCATCGAGCATGTCTGGGATGTCAACGCGTTCATCGATGAAAACTCCACCTTCGGCCTGCTCCTCAAAGCCCTCTTCGGTTACAACGGCAACCCGTCCCTCACCGAAGTGCTGGCCTACGCGGCATACTTCGTCGCGGTCTTCTTCGGTCTGCGACTGGCGAACAAACCCAAACCCGTCACAGCAAATCAGCAAGCGTAACTTCAAGGCCTGGCGCAAGTCAGGCCTTTTTTATCGAAGTATAATCATCGAATGCTATCCAACGAAATTCTCGACTGCATCCGCCGCGCCCTCACCGAAGACATTGGCACGGGTGACGCGACGACGGACGCCATCGTCCCGCCCGACGCGACCATGCGCGGGCAGATCATCGCCAAGCAGGACGGGGTCATCGCGGGACTCGACGTAGCACGCGCCGCCTACGAACTTTTGGATTCCGACGTAGACTTCTCCGCGCAACTGGCCGACGGTTCACGCGTCACCCGAGGCGGGCTCCTCGCCCTCGTCTCTGGTCGGACCTCGAGCCTGCTCACCGCCGAACGGACGGCGCTCAACTTCCTCGGGCGGATGTCTGGCATTGCCACCTTGACTCGTCAATTCGTGGACGCGGTCGCTGGCACGCGCGCCGTCATCCTCGACACGCGCAAGACCGCGCCAGGTCTGCGCCTCGTGGACAAACTGGCCGTCAAACTCGGCGGCGGCGGGAATCATCGCATTGGCCTGTACGACATGATCCTCATTAAAGACAATCACATTGACTACGCGGGCGGAATCGAAGAAGCCGTTCGACGGGCGCGCGCCTACGATAGCGGCCTCCCGATCGAGGTCGAAGCGCGAAGCGTGGCCGATGTTAACGTCGCGCTGAGTCTGGGCGTCGAAAGAATCCTTTTAGATAACATGTCGGTTGAGCAGATGTCCGAAGCGGTGGCGCTCACGAATGGCCGCGCCAAGCTCGAAGCGTCGGGCAACGTCACGCTGGAGACTGTCCGCCGAATCGCCGAAACGGGCGTGGACTTCATCTCCGTCGGCGCGCTGACGCACTCGGCCAAAGTGTTCGATGTGAGTTTTGATTACATCAAATAAATTCGGTACACGGATTCCACAGATTGGACGGATTTACACGGAAGAACTTTTTAAACACGAAGGACACGAAGGCAACGAAGGAAATACGCACGAAGGCAAAATTTCTTTTCCCCCTTTGTGTACCCTTTGTGCGACTTTGTGTTTAGAGAATTTAAAAAAATCCGTGAGACTCCGTGCTTTCCGTGTAATCCGTGTACAAAAAGGATTTTGAAATGAATCAACAAACCCAAGCGATGTACGACAAAATGCGGGCGAAACTCGAAAAGGTTGTCCCCGATGTGGAACTGCGGATCAAAGCCGAGATCGCCGTGGAGATCAACGCGCTGAAAGCCGAACGCAACGCGGTCATCCTCGGCCATAACTACATGGAGCCTGCGCTGTTCTACTCCATCCCCGATTTCGTGGGCGACTCGCTCGACCTGAGCCGCAAGGCCGCGCAGACCGACAAGGATGTGATCGTGTTCTGCGGCGTCAGGTTCATGGCCGAGACCGCGAAACTTTTGAACCCGACCAAGACCGTCCTCCTGCCTTCGGAAAAAGCGGGTTGTTCGCTGGCGGCTTCGATCACCGCGCAGGATGTGCGCGACTTGAAAGCGCGCTTCCCTGGCGTGCCCGTTGTCACCTACGTCAACACCTACGCGGACGTGAAGGCCGAGAGCGACATCTGTTGCACGTCGAGCAATGCCATGGCCGTGGTGGAATCGCTCAAGAGTGAAAAGGTTATCTTCCTGCCCGACGAATATCTGGCCGCGAACGTGGCGCGCGAGATGGGATGGAATATCATCTTCCCCGACGCCCTCACCCCTGCCCCTCTCCCGATTACAGGAGAGGGGAAAACCATGATCGGCTGGCGTGGACGCTGCGAAGTCCACGAGAAGTTCACCGTGAACGACATCCAAACCGTGCGCGCACAGTTCCCCGATGTGGCCGTGCTGTCGCACCCTGAATGCAGCCCCGATGTTACCGCCGCCTCCGATTTTTCGGGCAGCACGAACGCCATGATCAAGTTTGTGAAAGAGTCCAAGGCTCCGCAGTATCTCGTCCTGACCGAATGCGCCATGGGCGACAACATCGCCGCGGCCAATCCCGAAAAGGACATGCTGCGCCTGTGCATGGTGCGCTGTCCGCACATGAACACCATCACGATGGAGGACACTCTGAGCGCGCTGAAACTCAACCGCTACGTGATCGAAGTCCCCGAAGACATCCGCGTCCGCGCGGCGCGGTCGGTGCAGAGGATGATCGAGATTGGGTAAAACCAATTGATGGACTCTTGCTGTATAATTCGATTATGGCAATTGCAACGCAAGAAATATTAGTTGACGTGACCCGAACCCTCAATCGCCTGACCAGCCTGTGCAAAGAACACTATGGGGAAAGATTGATTTCGCTGGCCGTATTTGGGTCGGTGGGACGCGGCACGGCGCGCCCCGATTCTGACATTGACTTTCTCCTGGTCGTCAAGAATTTACCGAATGGGCGCATGGCGCGCGTGGGGGAATTTTCCGCCATTGAAACCGCGCTCGATATAAAGGGTCATCTTGAGCTTTCGCCTGTTTTTAAAACCCCCGAAGAAATCGCGGATGGCAGTCCGTTATTGTTGGATATGGTCGAAGACGCCCGCGTGTTATTTGACCGCGAGGATTTCTTCAAGCACGCCATGGAAAATTTGAAAAAACGATTACAACGATTAAACGCGCGCCGCGTCTGGCAGGGAAACGCTTGGTATTGGGACTTGAAGCCTGACTACAAACAGGGTGAGGTATTCGAGATATGAAAAATCTGTCCCTGGCAAAAAGTTATTTGGGTAAAGCGCAAAAGCGGTTGAAAATCCTGGACATGTTGTTGGATGAAGATGATTATTCCGATGTCGTTCGGGAAGCGCAGGAAATCGTCGAGCTTGCGCTGAAAGGGATGTTGCGCCAAATCGGTATCGAACCTCCCAAATGGCATGACGTGGGACAGTTGATTTTGGAGTATCGAACGCGTTTTCCCGATGAGGTTTCGGCGCAAGCGGAGAAGTTGGCGGGAATTTCTGCCTGGCTGCGTAAAGAGCGCGAGTTTTCATTTTACGGCGATATTGATTTCATTCCCACGGAACAATATTCGAAAGATGACGCTCAACGCGCAATAGACGACGCAAAGTTTGCCGTTCAAATGTCGGAACTGACAATCAAATAGCGGTTACCCAGAGCCGCCGAGAATCCCGAAAAGGACATGCTGCGCCTGTGCATGGTGCGCTGTCCGCACATGAACACCATCACGATGGAGGACACTCTGAGCGCGCTGAAACTCAACCGCTACGTGATCGAAGTCCCCGAGGATCCGCGTCCGCGCGGCAAGGTCGGTGCAGAGGATGATAGAAATCGGCTAAGACTGGGGCTTGCCTATCACAAAGTCTTGTTGTATAGTTCTCGAAATCTTGCATCAAGGACATTTCATGAAAACCAGCGTTGTCCTTCAACCATCGAACGCCGAAATGGGAGAAATTATTAAGAACCTTCTCTTATCACAAGAACCCTTCTACAATAACGTGTGGCTTGTATCTGCATTTGCAAATGCGCAGGCTATCCAACGCATCGCCCCAAATATTCTGGAAGCAAAGGCAAGGGGAGTAAATATCAACATCGTTGTTGGCTTTGATGTTAAATCAACTTCTGCTGAAGCGTTGAAAAGAATAAATTCACTTGGCGTTAATTCCATCCTTGTTCACAATGCTCGTGTCGGACATACATTTCACCCGAAGATTTACTTGTTTGAAGCCAGCGGAGAAAGGGCTGAAGTTTTCGTTGGTTCGAGTAATTTGACAGATGGCGGTCTTTACACAAATTACGAAGCGTCAACAAGAACCACTTTTGAATTTCCAGAAGACAATGAAGAATATGCTCAATTCTTCTCGTCGCTTGTGACATACCTGAAACCCACAGGAAATACAGCGCAAATTCTTACCAGGGAATTGATCGATATTCTTGTTGCACGCGGGGAAGCGCCAAGCGAGAAAGAAATTCGGAAAAGCAAGGCGAAAATTTTAAAGCCGAAAAAGAAGGCGGGTATTCCCAAATCGCCTTTTGGTGTGGAGAAAATCAAACGCCCGCCTACTTTGAAAAAATCTGTCAAAAAGGCGCCAACCACGATTTCAAAAACAGGAGCAAAGTTAAAATCCATCCGAGTTTCAGGTTTGCCAGAGATGGGGGAACGGCTTTGGCAAAAAACAAGACTCCCCGCATCTGATGTTCAGCGACAAACAGGAAATGTCACGGGCGGCTTGCGCCTGACCCAAGCAGGCTGGAAAGTTTCAGGAAACCTGGTTGACCAAACGACATATTTCAGGAATGATATTTTCGGGCATTTGACTTGGTCGGTTTGGAAGAAAAGACCCTACAGCGAAAAAGCCGAAGCACACTTTGATATCTATCTTCTTGGGAAGAGTTACGGCATCCACCAACTTATGATCAGCCATAAACCCAGTGGGGAAGCAGGGCAACACAATTACACAACCATTTTGCACTGGGGTGACTTGGCTGAAACAGTCCGTGAATTGAATCTTGTTGGGAAAACCTTCAATTTGTATGCTCCCCCAAGCGATCAGACAGCGCCATTCATTATCGAAGTAGTGTAACCGCTACTCTTCGCCTTCTAAAATTTCATCAGCGTTTTGTCTCTGGCGGCGAAATCGCAAGCGCGACCATGCTTCCAAAAGCATGGTCGTCTCTTTTTTGTCAAAACCAAGCGGAATTAATATCTTTTCGTTTTGTTGCGCAAGTAATTCTTCCGCTGAAATTCCGTTTTGGATAAGGGAATTGAGTTTATAGATTTCCTTCTGATCGAATCGCTGAATTGGAACCAACAACTTCCTTATTTCAGAGGGGACAAGTTCCAAAACCCCGCCGCCATAATGCCTTCCTTCGATTTCGGCGCTCAATGCGGTAAGGCTGTTGATGAATGAACCAACAATTGTCGCTTCGTTGAATTTCTTATGACGGACGCGATAAGTCGTGTCGGTTGTATAAGCCTGTGCTTTGTTGAAAACCAAACGCGGAAAGTCGTGGCTTCTCTTTAGCATTCCAAGAGATGTGGCATAGACAGATGGAACGCTATACCAGGGTTCTCGAATTCGGCACTTGTATCTTGTGTGGATATCTTGTTTCTCGCCCAGACGAATGTAATTTTTCACAGGCTCAGGTAACTCGCTGAATTTTTCGTCGGAGAACCAAATGAAATTTGTGGGCAAACCAAGTTTTCGATTTCTTTCAATCGCGTCGTCGTCAAAAACAACGCCTGGGACGTGCCCGCTCTTCCCGAACATGGGATATGCCCATTTCCGCAACGAATATTGTTTGACGATCTCGTCAGGAATAAGAAAGAATTTGTTTGCTCCTGTGACAATGCCAACAGCGACTTCGGCAATATCATCAAAACAATGAACGCCTGAATTTTCCTTTGCATTTTTCAGAACTTCACGTTCGGCGCTTGTAAGCAAGGCAAGCATCCATTTGCCTTTTACAGTTTCCCCGTTTGTATATTTGGCTTTCTCGAAGTAATCTTCTGGATTTTCGGAAAGAAAGTCTTTACTTCGGGTCGCGATAATTGATACACCCGTAAAGTGTTCCTCGGGCATATTCTTTTTTTCTGCCAGCAATAAAATTGCGCCTTGAAGCGTATCCTCAAACCATATTTCTTGCGGGTCGAAGATCAGAACACGCGAACAAACCTTTGTCAGATAGGCTCGTAACGACTCGGCATGAAGTATATGCAATAGTTCTGAAGGAACAACCATTGCCAGCCTGCCTCCTGGACGGAGTAAGGCTAATGATGAAATCACAAAAGGAACCCAGGCATTTGTATGCTTGGTAAATGGCAGGTGAAAGACCTTGAAAATCTGTTCGGAAATATTTTGCAGGTTGCTGTCCAAATATTGATAGCGAATAAATGGCGGATTTCCAACAACCGCATCAAACTGCGGCGGATTTAGCAACTTTACAAGCGACCAACCAAGAAAATCCCGTTCCTCAATTTCAACATCAACCTTCTTGAATTCACTAGCCGCGTCTCTCGCCTTCCCTGCCTCAACAGGTTCAATTTCAAATGCTTTAATTGATTTCAAGCCATTGGCGCTTAATCTTGAAAGTCCGCGCAAAAATACGCCATCACCGCAACTCGGTTCCAAAATGGATTTTGGATGAATATGCAAAACCCATTTCAGAAGAAATGCGGCAATATCGGGGTCAGTGTAATAACCACCGCGTAATTTGGTTGGGGTCTCGTCAATCTTGAAATTCATTGAAATACTCTGAATGGATAATTAGCACGTATTTTCTATGACTGTCATTATACGCCAGAAGCATAGATTATCAAGAGTCAGTTTATCATGGTTTATGTATGATATTATCCCCGTGCAGGCTACCAGCCCGAAGACATTCGCGTCCGCGCGGCGCGGTCGGTGCAGAGGATGA
>Ga0210016_1001737_pt1 | contig 20227 bp, 17 predicted proteins | sample CryGeyCG2014_300_FD_185454 | JGI IMG/M metagenome (GOLD analysis project Ga0210016, IMG submission 185454) | Groundwater microbial communities from aquifer - Crystal Geyser CG02_land_8/20/14_3.00 (SPAdes) (version 2) | ecosystem: Environmental > Aquatic > Deep subsurface > Groundwater | place... | reverse complement strand
AACTAATAATCAAAGCCAGTGCTAAAAAAATTGTAATTATCGCTCCCGCGGCAAACTGGCGTTTTTTTTTCAAAAATAAAATCAAAATTATTGCGGCTATAACCATTGCTAAAAAACCCAGCCAAGCCCCCCGAGAATAAGTGGCCAAAAGACACCACAATTCCAGCTCCAACAAAATAGCTGCTGCGGTCCGAATTAAAAATTTCTTAGCCAGAAAAAATAAGCCATAGACTGTCACTGGTATAACCAAAATAAGATAGTGGCCGAAAAAATTTGGCTGGCCCAAAGTGGAAAAAATGCGGCCGCTAGACAAAGCGCTTTCACTCCAGTTTAACGGATCCAAATAAAAATATTGCGCTAGGCCGTAGGCGCTAGCCACAGCCGCTGCAGCAATTATGGCAATTACAATTTTTCTAATTATTTTACCGCTAGGTGAAAACAAAACTAATAAAACCGCCAGCAGCAAATAGTTGGCTAGGCTATATAACCCCTGCTGGCGCTCGTAGCTGCCCCACAAGCTCAATTGCGGATGCAGGGAAAAGATCGTACTTAACAGAAAAGATAAAAAAATTAAAAAAATTAGCCAGAAAAATAAACCATTGCCCCGTACAGACGCGCCATGGCGCGTCTCTACTTTGCCGGCTAAAAAAATCTTAGCCGTATAAATCAATAAAATTACTAATAGTAAAATTCTAAAAATTATTAATTTGTTCAAATCAAATATATTATAATTCTCCTGCAGGAAAGCAAAATAAATCGGTATTAAAAAAATTATCGCCAAGAAGCTGTATTCAATCAGGCGGTCGCTTATTTTTATTATCTTTTCTTTAGCTAATTTCATGTTTATATTATAACTTAAATCAAACTGTTAGAATAGTAGAGACACCCCGCACCTTGCGGGGTGTCTCTACATTGTGTGTAATATTTAATGTTTTGTTATAGCGCAAAATATTAAAGATCTCTCCTCCCCCCACCCCGCAAATGCGGGGTGGGGGGAGGAGAGATGACAAAACGGACATTTTCGGACCGTCTACCAAAAAACAAAATCCCCCACCCCGCAAATGCGGGGTGGGGGATGGAAAAATCCTTAAGAGGATCCTTTTAAGAATTTTATTGTATGCCACCAGGAGTGGCTGTGCGTCCGCCCGCTGCCAGGCCGCCGGTTGCGCCGCCCAAACAAAACAATATATGGTAAGACACACCGCTATCTCGCGTATAGCTGTAATCACTATCAGCACAGGCAGTAGGACTGCCATCAGTCCGCGGTTTGGGATTAGTCGGCACAATCGCCATATAAGTCGTGGTGTCGTAAGCGATAGTACCACCGGGGGTAACAGCCGCGGGATAATCACTGGCATCATTAAAGTACAGCTCTAAAGCTGTCTGAATTTGCTTAATGTCAGATACGCGCTTAGCATCTCTTGCTTTCATTCTGGCGTTATTCAGGGCCACCACTGCCAAAGTTGACAATAAACCGATAATGGCGATTACTACCAAAAGTTCAATCAAAGTAAAACCTTTTTGTTTTCTCATATTTCACCTCCCCTCTATAAGACACGAATTAAGGCCCATATATCAAACATGGGGATTTTAAAATCGTGAAGTTAATTTTAATAAATAATTATTTAAATAAAATAATTTGTGTTAATTTATTATAATTGGCGTTAATTGGCGTTTACTGAATTGGCGTTAATTGGCGTTTGCCACTTATCCACATTATACCACAAATTAACAAAAAAATCTAAAATCAAAAATCGCAAATCGCAAATTTCTCTACCAGCCTCTGATTATTTGTAAATCAGTGTCGCCTTCAATCATATAAACTAGAGCGTATTGGCTACCGTCATTCTGGCTGACATAACGGTAAATATATGTCTGGCTGACTTCCTTTTTGTTTTCAGAGTTCTTGGGATCTTCAGGCATACTGGCTAAATAGGGCCGGGAACCACTGGTTAAAGCGCTGTTCAAAGCAGTGTTATAACAGTTTGAACCAGCATTCACCGTAGCGCCAAAATCAGCTGCCTCGCTGTCCCAATTGCCGCAAATAGGGTATTTGTCATTATCGTCGTAGTACAAATTAACAGCTGTCCGCAGTTGCGTCATATCGCCTTTTCTTAAAGCATCGCGAGCCTTAGCTCTAGCGGAATTTAACGACACTACGGCAAAAGACGACAAAATGCCGATGATACTAATAACAACCAGCAACTCAATTAAAGTAAAACCTAAATTTTTTTGTAGTTTAATTTTAGGCATAAATTATTCCCCGCAAATCTACAAATCAACTACAAATATTACGAATTTGTATTTTGAAGATTATTGTGATTTAAAACTTAATATATAAAGTCCTTATTTGTAGTATTCGTAGTCCCGCAGTACTGTGGGATAGATTTGTGGGAATTTTAGACTTGGCTGGCTAAATTGTACATTGGCAAAATAATAGCGGCTACCATGATGCCAACGGCTATACCCATCACCACCATAATTAGCGGCTCAAGCAAGGTCATTAAATTAGCCACGATATTGGAAATTTCCCGGCTATAAAAATTAGTAATCCGCTCCAATATCACATCTAACTTGCCGGTTTTCTCGCCAATAACTAACATTTGCGATACCATCTTAGGCACTTCCTTGCTTTTTAAAAAAACGCTGGAAATAGAATTGCCGTCCTCCACTTCTTTAACGGTTTCTTCAATTAGATCCTGATAAACTTTATTGCCTACTACGTCGGCGGCGACTTTTAAACTATTGGAAACCGTCACGCCGCCAACAATCAAAGTATTCATTGAACGGGTAAAACGGACTAAATAAATCAAGCGGAAGAGGCGGCCAAAGATTGGTAATTTTAATTTTAAATAATCAATCTGCTTTCTGCCTTGCGGCCTGCTAATATAAAACCTTAAACCAACAGTAATAATAGTAATAGTAATTAATATCAGCCACCAATAATTAGCTAAAAAACCTGAAGTGCCAATAAGAATCCTGGTGGTCAGGGGCAGTTCGGCGCCGCTTTCAGCCAAAATCCCGGTTAATTTCGGCACAACATAGATCATCATCACCACGCCGACTGCTGTTAAGCCGCCTAAAACAAAAATCGGATAAATCATCGCCCCCCTGATTTTGCTCATCATGTCATAGTCCTTCTCCATCTCATCGGCTAAATAATTCAACACCTCATCCAGCTTGCCTGAAGTTTCTCCAGATCTAATCACGCTAACATAAAAATTAGAAAAAACATTCGGCCATTTAGACAAAGCGTCGGATAATTTAGCGCCGCCATCAACCTCATCAGCAATTTGCGAAACAATTATTTTTAGCTTAATATTAGCTGTCTGTTCAACTAATATTTTCAAAGTCTGCACTATCGCCACATTAGCAGATATCATCACGGCAAATTGACGGGAAAAAATAACCACATCCTTGGCTTTTATTCTGTTGAGGATTGTTAAACCGCCTGCCTTGGGCAGAGCCAATTCAGTTAAAGAAATTATAGATAATCCCTTTTCCTGCAAAATTTCTGCGGCAAATTCTTTGCTCGCCGCTTCCACTAATCCTTCTTTGGTTTGTTTATTTTCGGCTAAAGCTTTATACTTAAAAGTTGCCATGGTTTTTTATAATATATTAATTTCAGACCGTCCGAAAACTCTATTTTGTCATTTCGACCCCGAGCTTGTCGAGGGGGAGAAATCTTTAATACTTGGCTAAGAGCGACTAACATCTATTAAAGATCTTTCCCCCGCATTTGCGGGGTCAAGATGACAATTTTCGGACAGTCTATTTCTTAGCGTCCTCTGGCCGCACTTCTCCGGCTTGGACTAGCTGTTCGATTGACTTAGCCAAACTGATCATGCCTTCGCCGCGGGATGTCTGCATAATGCTTTCCAGCTGATAGAACTTGCCTTCCCTAATCAAAGATTTAACAGCAGAATTATTTAATAAAATTTCAACTGCCAAAGCCAAGCCGCCGCCGCGACGCGGCATTAGCTTTTGCGTAATTACGCCAAGCAGTATATCAGTTAAATTATAGCTGGCTGATTCAAAAGAAAATTTTTGGCTGACTGCGCTCAAAATTCTCTCTAATGCCTTGACTGAACTATCAGCATTAATTTCCCAAATTACCAAGCAGTTGCCAGCCGCCAATTCCAGGATTAACGGCGCGGCGGCGGCAAATTCTTCTTCGCGACTAATTTCACTAACATAAACTGCGTCAACGTCTTCTCTTAAACAATAGTCCAACCCTTGGGAAAAAGTTCTCACGTCCCGCCCGATTTGCCTTTGGGCAATAATGCTTTTTTTGCTGACAAATAAAAATTCAATTGGATCTTCCAGAGTAATGATGCTTTTACTGGCCGCCTGGTTAATCTCTTCAATCAGGGCGGCAATTGTCGTGGTCCGGCCGCTGCTATAAGGGCCGGCAACTACCAATAATCCCGAGATAGCTAGAGCAAAATTGTGCGTTACGTTAGGCAGATTTAAATCAGCTAATGATTTAATAATTGTCGGAATGTAATGAAAAGTGAGCGCTGGCAAATCTTTTTGCTGAAAGATATTGACGCGAAAACGGAAATTAGCAGCTAAATTTTTTACTAAAACTATTTCTCTTTGCTCTTTGAATTTAGTTAACTCCGCTGGCTCAAGAATGGTTTCAATTATTTTATTTAATAATTCCGCGGTCACGATCTCTTCACCGGCTAAAACAACCAGCTCACTGCCTCGTCTAATCATCGGCGAGCTGCCTACTAATAAATGCAAATCAGACGCGCCTTTTTTGGCAGCTTCGGCCAGGATTCTATTTAAAAAAATTGAGGGAACCTCCATATTATGTTAAATTAAAATTAAAAAATCAAAATTAAAAATTACAATTGAAAATACAAAAAATTAATAAATTCTAAATTCTAATATCTAAACTCTAAATAAATCCCAAATCATAAATCCGAATGTTCCAAACAAAAATGCAATTGTATTCGTTTTGAATTTAGAATTTGGAGCATTAGAATTTGTTTAGGATTTAGAATTTAGATATTAGAATTTTAAACTTTGCCTTGTCATTTTGCATTTTGCCTGCCCCGCTCGCATTTACTTGTCTATAAATTTAAGTTGTTTAACAGCTATAGGCGAATAATTATTAGCAGTTTAGTTTACGCGAGGCGGGCCGGGGAGATTTAAATTTTACATTATTGACTAAGAATCAACTCCTCAGAGTCTGGCAAATTATCTATTTATTTATTAGCTTACCTGCCTAATATCTTCTTAATCTTCTCCACCACTTCTGACGGCATAAAATGGGCTTTAATTAAATAGTCCACCGCGCCCAAATCCAATCCTTGCTCTACTTGGTCTTTTTGGCTCAAATTAGTTAAGAGTATTACTGGTATCTTGGCTGTTCTGGGATTAATTTTAATTTGCTTTAACACTGCAAAGCCGTCTAGCTTAGGCAGGATAATATCAAGCAAAATAATATCCGGCAATTCTTTTAGCGCTAACCTTACCCCCTTTTCTCCATTCTCGGCAACGGTAACTGCAAATCCCTCCAGCTCAAATTTGGCGGCATACATACTAAGTAAAAATGAATCGTCCTCTACTAATAAAATTTTAATTTTTTGTCTATCCATATAGATTAAATTAATTATTACGGAAACTAAGTGCCAATAGTGCGCAAAACCTCTTCCATGGTAGTCAAACCCAATAAAACCTTAATAATTCCATCCTGCTTGATGGTGGTAAACAGCTGGCTCTGCTTAACATTATCAATGGTTAAAATTTTGTTTTCATCTTTAATTATTTCTCTAATTTCGTCAGTTATATCAAGCACTTCAGCCAAGGCAACCCTGCCTATATAACCAATATTGCCGCAACGAGGACAACCCTTGCCTCGATAAAACTTTAAATTTTTTAAATCTAGCTTGGGTAGTAATTTTTTCAGTAAATCAGCAGGAATCTGGCTAATCTCTTGCTTAATGTCAGCCAGCAAATCATTCGGCAGCTTATCTTCTATTTTACAATGGGGACAAATCTTTCTGCCTAATCGTTGGGCTACTACTATATTCAGAGTTGAGCCCAAAAGAAATGGTTCTACTTTCATATCAAACAGTCTGGGAATGGCTCCCATAGCGTCGTTAGTATGCAAAGTTGATAAAACAAAATGTCCGGTCAAGCTGGCGTGGATGGCTAATTCAGCGGTTTCATTGTCCCTGATTTCGCCTACCATAATTATATTCGGGTCTTGGCGCAAAAAAGAGCGCAAGCCAGAAGCAAAAGTGTAGCCAATCTCCGGCTTAATTTGCGACTGGTTAATGCCCTTGATAAAATATTCAACCGGATCTTCTAAGGTGACAATATTAACTCCTTCTTGATTAATTTTATTAAGAATGGAAAAAAGCGTGGTTGATTTGCCTGAACCAGTTGGACCGGTAATCAAGAACATGCCGTCAGTCTTGGCAATATTTTTTTTCATTACCTCCAGCTCGTGCCCCATAAATCCTAAATCTTCCAGTGTTGGCGCTCCTTGGCTAACATCTAAAATTCTCATGACGACTTTCTCATCATCAAGCAGGGGTAAAATAGAAACTCTTAAATCAATATCCTTATTATTAACTGTCATTCTGATTCTGCCATCTTGGGGTAGGCGGGTTTCGTCCAACTTAAGTTCAGCCATTACCTTGATGCGCGCTACAATGGCGCTATGGACGCTTCTGGGTAAAATTAAAGAAGTATGGAGTATGCCGTCAATCCGATAGCGCACCCGGCTTTCCTGATGCAGCGGCTCAATATGAATATCACTGGCTCTGCCTTCTACTGCGTGCCTGATAATCACCGAGACAATCTTGGCTACTGGCGCTGTTTTAGTTATTTCTTCCAACTCTATTTCTCTCTGCTTTTTTGTCCTGATTAACGCTTCGGCATCTTCTTGCGCCTTAGACTCTAAAGCAGTTGTTACTTCCTTACGCAAGGTCTTATATTGCTTGACAACATAAATAAAACTAGCGCTGGAAATAAGGCAATAGTCAACCCGCAGTCCCAATTCTTTGGCTAAAAAATTAACTGCTTCAATAGCTTTAAAATTTTCCGGATCAGTTAAGCCGACTCTAATTTTATTGCCTTCCTTTTTTAAGCAGATAATTTTATAATTTTCTGCTACTTCTAAGGGAATAACATTCAAGGCCTGATCTTCCACTTTTTGATTTAAGAGCAATTGATAAGGCAATTTAAAAAGTTGAGCTTTTACTTTTGTTAATTCTTCACTGTCTACTATTCTCTGTTTAATCAAAATACTGTCCAGATCTTCCTGGCTTGATGCAGCTAAATTCTTAATCTTAGCTAATTGCTCGACGCCAATTAACTTACTTTTTACTAATAGGTCAATTAACTCCTCCTGCTTAGTCATATTTTAGAATTGCCCCCTTTAACAAAGGGGGTTAGGGGGATTTGAATTTACTAAATAATAAATCCCCTGCCCCTCCGCCCTAGACTGTCCAAAAAATACCGTCATTCCCGCGTAGGCGGGAATCCAGAAAAAATATTTGGCTAAAATTAAATTATTTCTGGATCCCCGTTTTCACGGGGATGACGAATTTTCGAGTTTTTGGACAGTCTGCGCGGCGCAACAAAAATGTTTGGTGTTATAAAATAAATTTTTCAAAATATCCGCAATTGTGGTATTGTAAAATAAATTTTTCAAAATATCCGCATCCGTAGGGACGCCCCGCAAAGTGCGGGGCGTCCCTACCACTCAAATGGATTCTTTTTGCCCACTATTTTTTTGCTTTTAGCAGAAACTGTCAAATTAGCCTTCAGATCTTGGAATTTTTTACTGGCAAAAAAACTAATATCTATCACCGTTGCTTGAGTTATTGGCTGACTGGAACTGTCTGGTGCTGTTGCTTCAATATTAATATTTTGGCTAATGGTTGTGTCAACAGTTTTAGTTAAATTGCCTAATTCTGCCGGCACAGGCATATCTATTGCTGGAGCTTTCTTTGCTGTTAGCCAATAATTTTTTACTAGCAAAAAGACTGTACTGCCAATCATTGCACTAATAATAATTAAATAAACTATTAACTTATTTTTAGAAATTCTTTTTAGCGTTAACATAATTTTAGGGCAAATAATAAGCTATCATATCAAGGGTTACCTTATTCTCGGCATTATTATAATCAAGCTTGTCTATATCTAGGAGACGCAAGTTATTTTCTATTGTTCTTAATAGATTTTTCAAGCCATTGTAATCGGAACCGACAATTCCCATAGAAATTTTTACTAGAGCTACTCCTTCTGGCATTTCAGCAATTTTTAATTTTTGACCGGAGTTCTCATCTTTTATTTCTACTTTAGTACTAGTTTTGGCTTTTTCCTGCGGCTCTATAGATAACGATGCTAGAATTAAACCATTTTTTAAAACAATTGCTTCAAGTTCTGATATCAGCCTCTCAACTTCTGCTTTAGCTGGCAGCATGGCGTTAATTTTATCTTTATCTGCCTGTTTTATTTGATTATAAGATTGCTCCAGTTGATTAAGATTACCTAGCAGCGTCTGCTTAGCGGCGTAGGCTTGTTGCAATTCTTGGCTGGTCATTTCATTCTCGCCTCTCATCTCCTGGTATTTGGGCTGAATTAGCAAAAAATAACCAGCCGTTAAAACTACTAGCATGGTCAATGCTACTAGCCAATGGTAATACTTAATTAAAAATTTATTTATCTTTTGCTGGCGTAAATTGGCTGCTCTAGTGTCTCCTGCTAACACCTTTCTGCCGATTTTTAATTTATTCAATAGGGACATAAAATTACTTTTGCCCCGCCCCGCATTTGCGGGGCGGGGTTAGGGGGATTTTAACGGTCTTACTCGGTAAAAATATCCGGCTTTATTGCTATATTTAAGACAAAACTAACTCCGCTTGTCTCGCCTTGCCCTGCCATTTGGCCGCCGTTGGATTCAGCTCGTGTAACCTTGCTATTGGCCATTAAGATGTTTATTTGCTGCGAAATTGTATCATAATTTTTCGCCATAGCATTAAGCGCATAACTGCCGGATGTAGTACCGCTAAAATTGACAAAATAAACATCGCTAAGAGTATTTTCTTCCAAAAATTTAAAAAAATTAGTCCAATAAATATGCTGCGCCAGCAAAGCATCAGCTACTTTTAATTTTTTTTGCCAAGCTAAAATTTCATTGCTGTTCTTCTCGACCTGCTTTAGTTGATTTTCAAGTTCAGCAAATTTTCTCTCCAGTAGCTCGTTCTTTGCTGTATTTTGCTTCTGCAAAAATATTAAGCCGCCATAAACCAAACCAATCACCAAACAAGACAAAACAATGGCATTGATTAAAATAATAATTTTACTGCGCCAGTCAAAATAAGTTATGATCTCGCTTTTTATCAAATTTGTTCCCACGATATTAGGGTTCTGCCAAGCCTTGGCATCTTTAACTTTGGCCACTTTTGGCTCGATTGGTTTAACTACGGTTGGTTCTACTAATGGCGGCTTAACTTCTTCTCGAGACTTAATTGGCCGGAATTCAACCGGACTGCTAATCTCGCTTTTGGCCGCAGGAGCAGATTTAGCCGCGACCGGCTGCTCTGGCACTGCTTTGCTTCCGGTAAAAATTTTGTCAGTAGCCAACGAGCTGATCGTGCCTCTTTTCTCTTTCTTTTGAGTAAAAACTTGCTGATAATCAATCAGAATGTCTTGATGGCTCTTTTTCTTAAATAAAGACTTAAACCAATCCAGCCAGCTGCCACTCGCCCAGTTAACAATCTTATTTTTAACCGGGCTGGCCAAAGCTGGCGCTTTTTTTTTGGCTTGCTCTTGATGACGTTTGATTAATTCTAAAACTGCTTGGCGAGAACGTTTGATTTTTGCTTTAGCATCTGGCTGCTTACTTTTCTGACGCAAATTTTTAATTTTAGCAAAAGCATCTAGCCAGACAAAACCCTTCTTGCCTTCTTTTTGTTTATCAACTGACGGCTTTGACCATTCTACTGCTGCCTCGCCTTTTTTTTGCTCTGGTCGGTCTTCTGCAGCGCCATTTTTATTATTGGATAAAAAATTTATCTCGCCCATAAAGATTAGAAGATAGATTTGTAATATTGGCCATACAATTTGTTTGTAGTTTAATTTTTTATTTGTAGCCCAACTAAATTCCAAATCACAAATTACAAATTCCAAACAATGTTAAAATTTAATTGTCATTGCGGGCGGAGCCTGCCCCGTACCGCGATACGGGGACCCGCAATCCAGAAAAAATACGTAGAAGGAAAAATATTATTACATTTATACTTAGATTATCAAGAAAAAACAATCCGTATTTCTGGATGCCCCGCATCTGCGGGGCATGACAGATTATTTGTAATTTGGGATTTGTAATTTGGTGCTTTTAACTTGGTGCTTGTAATTTGGTATTTACTATTCCACCTCTCTCATCGCTAAACCAATAGCTACGGCCAAACGCGGGCCAATCTCATCTAGAATCGGCTTTAAATCCGTGGGGTAAGAAACTCGCTCCCAGGGGTCGCCGATAATTACATTTAGATTTAAAATTTTAGATAGATAATTGGCTAAATTAGGCAGTAAAGCTGATCCACCTGATAAAATAACTTTATCAACGGTTTTATTATTTTTTCCCTGATATAGATTTAGGGCGTACTTAACTTCGTTGATAATCGGCGAAATCACTTCAGTAATAGTTTTAGGAATAACATTATTTTGGGAATTGACTAAGCTAATTCCCAAATCATACTTAAACTGTTCGGCTCTAGCTAAACCAATATTTAAATTATTGCCAATCGCCTTGGTGATAGTTAGGCCGCCAATATCAATACTACGATTAAGTACAGGCAAACTTTGCTCAATAATTGAGATGTCAGTAGTAGCCGCGCCGACTTCAACCAGCATTACCGCTGACTTATCACTGCCTAAAAGCGACCTAATTAAAGCAAAAGTTTCGGTTTCTAGGCTTAATAGATTAATTTGCGCTTGTTTAAAAATTTCAATATATTTTTTCACCAGCGAACGGGGCGCGCCGGTTAATAATATCCTGCTATTTGCCTTGGCAACACCACTAGTAGCGCTATCAATTTTTTTCCAATCAAGAATTATTTCTTCTAGCGGCAAAGGAATAACCTTTTTAGCTTCCCACTGCACTGCTGAGGCAATATCTTTCTTGCTCACGCCAGCCAGATTGATAATTGAGGAAAAAACTGAAAAAGTCGGCAAAGCAGAAACAGCGCTACGGCTGGACATGCCGGCTTGCTGGCAGATTTGATTAATAATTCTGGCAATTTCTTTAGTGTCTTTTTGGCCCAAATCAATTAAACCTTCGCTAAAACCGTAGCTGACTAGCCGCACTTTACCTAGTTCACCTTTTAATTCAATAATTTTAATGCCAGCACTGCCGATATCTACGCCCAAATAGCTCCGACTGGGAGAAAATAAACCCATAAATTAAATACAAAATAATAAATTAGGTAATATTATTATTAACCAAACTGTGATTGCCTTTTGCTTTTGACATTAGCTTAGCTGTATTATATAATTATTATATATTAAGAAGCCGGAAACAACAAGAATTAATAAGCTTCTTTAAATTAATAAGCTTCTTCTGCTGTTACTTATTATAACATAAAAAGCTCTGCTCACAAAATAACCACCACAGCTAATTAAAGACCTCTTGCAAAATAATATTAATTATTGTCATTGCGAGCGACCCCGCATTTTGCGGGGCTCCTCGCAATGACATTTGCAAAAGGTCTTAAGTAAAAAACTTCATGGACTTTTTTTACAAATACAAAAAAATTTTATTAGTAGTTGGTTTTATTCTTCTCGTGCTGCTTCTTGGCTACCTGCTCTATCTGGCCTTTTTTAAACAACCAATAGCTGAAGCGCCAGGCGCTCCCATAGCAACAACCACTACGCCAGCCGGCCTGCCAACAGCTAAACCCGGCGCCGGACAAATAGTTACTCCAAGCGAAGAAACAGGATTACCGGGAGAAACCGCGGCCAGGGCGCCTGATACAATCGCTCACGGCGGTTTAACGCAAACCAGCCAGCTTAACCAAATGCCAAGTTTAGCCGCGGTTTTAGCCAGTAATGGCTCTGACCTGCAATACTATAACCAAAATGACGGCAAATTTTACCGGCTGACCAAAGACGGGCAGACGGCTTTACTGTCGGATAAAATATTTTATCAAGTAGAAAATATCACCTGGTCGCCTGATAAAAATAAAGCCATTTTGGAATATCCCGACGGCTCAAATATTATTTACGACTTTTTAATTAAAAAACAAATTACTTTGCCAATCCATTGGAAAGATTTTGCTTTTTCTCCCGACGGCTCTAAAGTAGTTATGAAAAGCCTGGGGCTGGATCCGGACAATCGCTGGCTGGCTATCACCAATAACGACGGCTCCAAAGCAAGGCGATTGGAAGCCCTGGGTAATAAAGATGAAACTGTTTATCCCTCCTGGTCACCTAATAATCAGACAGTAGCCCTGTATACCGAGGGAATTGATTTTGACCGCCAAGAAGTCTTTTTTGTCGGCCTGCATGGTGAAAATTTTAAATCAATGGTGATTGAAGGGCGCGGTTTCCAACCCCAGTGGTCGCCCCAAGGAGACCGACTGCTTTATAGCGTTTATTCCAGCAACAATGACTTGAAACCGCTCCTCTGGATCGCTAACGCCGAAGGCGACACTATCGGCAGCAACCGCAAAAATTTAAATATGGAAACCTGGGCTAACAAATGCGTTTTTGCCAATAGCGTTGACCTCTACTGCGCCGTGCCGGAAAAATTAGAAGAAGGCGCCGGGCTCTTTCCCGAGATGGCTAAAAACACCAAAGATAACTTATACAAAATTGACACGCAAACCGGTTTGAAAAAATTAGTTGCCATTCCAGACAACAACTATAATATGTCAAATTTAATGATTTCTAATAACAACTACTATCTTTATTTTACTGATGAAGCAACTAAAACTCTACATAAAATCAATTTGAAATAAACTGAGACTATTAAATAGTTCAGCGTAGTTCCGCGTATATCAGCGTAATTCAGCGATAAAGCTTGATAACGCTGAATCACGCTGAACTATACGCTGAAAGACAAAAGATAATTGTTTAATATTCTTAAGTTATGTTGAATTATTTCAAGCGACCCCAAATATCTTCCGTCCTTTTTGTTGCCGCTAGCCTGGCAACATTTATTTTATTGGGCGCGCTGTTTATTTTTTTAAAAATTAACTGGCTGACAGACGGCAGAACAGACGAAAATTCTAATGAGCGGTATTATTTTAAAAATACGGATAAAACCGACCCGCTAATTACCAAGATGCCGGATATTAACAACATGCTGGCTGGGCCGATAATCAGTCAAAATGATCCCAATCTCGGGAGCGAGACAGCGCCGATTGTCATAGTTGAATTTTCTGATTTTCTGTGCCGTTTTTGCCAAGAGCAAGAAAAAATACTGTCAGCTGTGATTAAAAAATATCCTGATAAAATACGTTTAATTTGGAAAGATTATCCTGAAGATAAACCTGACTCAATTTCTTTCCAGGCGGCTTTGGCTGGCCGCTGCGCTAATGAGCAAAAACAATTTTGGCCTTATCATGATTTGCTCTATCAAAATAGCGCTGATTTAAGTCAGGAAAAACTAATCCAGCTAGCCAAAGAGCTTGATTTAGATGAAAAAAAATTCCAGCAATGCTTAACCGCGGAACAAACCAAAAAATTAGTTGAAGATAATATTATTGAAGCTAACGCCTTGGCTATCAGCGGCATTCCTTTTATTTACCTCAACCAGCAGGAAATCATGGGCCAAACAACACTCAAAGATCTTGAAAATATTATAGATTTAGAATTAACCAATAAAAAGTAATAGTTAGCAAAAAGACACTTAGGCAAAAAGACACTTAATGTCCAATTGGACACTAAGTGTCTTAAGTGTCTTAAATCCCCCTTGAGACCGTCCGAAAATTCTGTTTTGTCATCTCGACGACCCCTCCGCCCCGCATTTGCGGGGCGGAGGGGAAGGAGAGATCTTTAATATTTTGCGCTATAACAAAACATTAAATACTGCCCACAAAGTATTAAAGATTTCTCCCCCGCAAAATGAGGGGGAGAAATGACAAAAGGTAATTGTTTATTAGTTTTTAGACAATCTAGTTGGGGAATTTTTACCCCCTTTAACAAAGGGGGTAAGGGGGATTTTATTATTACCTAAAATCATTAAACCCCCTTAATCCCCCTTGATAAGGGGGACAAGAATAGAATGCCTAATAAAATCCAAACAGTTTATGTCTGTTCCAACTGCGACGCCCAATTTCCTAAATGGAGCGGCCGCTGTTTAGAGTGCGGCGGCTGGGGAACCTTGCAGATACAGACGATTGACCAAAAGACTATTGATAATAAAATCGCCCAAGTTGTACCGGCAGAAATTATTGATTTATCCGAAATCTCCGAACTAGCTAGCCAAGCGGCGAGGTTAAAAACAGGCATTGACGAAATTGATCGCGTTTTAGGCAACGGCTTAATGGCCGGCTCGCTGGTTCTTCTTTCGGGCGAACCCGGCATTGGCAAATCAACTTTGGTCGCCCAAATTGCCGCCAAGCTTAACGCTCCGGTAATTTACGCCAGCGGCGAAGAATCAGCCAGACAAATCAAACACCGTTTTGCCAGATTAGATATTAATGCAACCAAAATAAAATTTTTAAGCGAGACCAATGTGGAAAAAATTCTGGCTGCCTTAAGGCAAGAACAGCCGACGCTGGCAATTATTGATTCAATCCAAACGGTTTATTCGGCCGCCGTCCCCTCGGAAGCAGGCAGCATCAATCAAATTCGCGCCAGCACAGTAAATTTTTTGGAGATTGCTAAAAAAAATAATTTACCAATAATTTTAATCGGGCATATTACTAAAGACGGCTCTATCGCCGGCCCTAAATCACTGGAGCATATTGTTGATACTGTTATTTATTTAGAAAGCGAAACCAGCCAGGGCTACAAAATTCTGCGCGCCACTAAAAACCGCTTTGGTTCAATTAACGAATTAGGCATTCTGGAAATGACTGATACTGGCTTTAGGGAGGTCTTAAATCCTTCGGGAGTTTTTATCATAGAGCAAAGCCAAAGCGTTAGCGGCTCGGTTATTAGTTCAATAATTGAAGGCAGCCGGCCCTTTTTAGTTGAAGTCCAAGCCCTGGTCAGTAAAACCGTCTTTGGTTATCCCCAACGTAAAGCCGCGGGTTTTGACTTGAACCGCCTGCAGATTTTAATCGCGGTCTTAACTAAGCGAGCCAATATTAATTTAACCAATCAAGATGTAGTCTTAAATATTGCTGGCGGCCTGCGAGTTAATGATCCGTCACTTGATTTGGCGGTTTGCGCTGCCATTGCCTCTTCCCTGCTCAATCAAACGGTTGATCGGAAAACAATAATTTTGGGCGAGGTAGGCTTAGGCGGCGAAGTCCGGCCGGTTAGTAAAATCGCTCTCCGCTTAGCCGAGGCGGAAAAACTCGGCTTTACCACGGCTATAATTCCCGACTCTGACACAAAAGCCAAAAAAATTAAACTTAAAAAAATAAATAATCTTAAAGAAGTAATAAAACAATTGCTCTGATGATTTTAACTAAACAATTTTATAATCGTCCCGCCTTGCAAGTCGCCCAAGATCTCTTGGGTTGTTTTTTGATTAAAACCTCACCCCGCCCTCTCCTAGGCAGGAGAGGGAGTAAAGCTACCAAAGTGATGAAGTTTAAAATAGTGGAAACCGAGGCCTACCATGGCCCGAATGACTTAGCTTCGCATGCCAGCCGCGGTAAAACTGAAAGAAACCAAATTATGTTTGGCAAGCCAGGTTTGATTTATGTTTATTTTACTTACGGCCTGCATTTTATGTTAAATATTGTAACCGGCAAACGCGGCTACCCAGCCGCGGTATTAATTCGGGCAGTAGAACCTGTTGATTTAAAATTCAACAATCAAAAATCTAAAATCAAAAATCTAAAATTTAATGGTCCGGCTCGGCTAACCAAAGCTTTAAAAATAAATAAAACTTGGAATGGCCGGCTAATTTACACTAAAAAACACGGCCTGTGGATTACTGGCCGTGAACAAGATATTAAGCCGTCAGATATTATTAAAACCACCCGCATTGGCGTTGATTACGCTGGCAAATATAAAGACAAAAAGTGGAGATTTTATATTAAAGATAATAAATTCGTTTCTAAAAAATAGTGAATTGCCCTGTCGCGCCCAATGCGAACATTAAAAGTAGCTATATAATTTTAAAACAATTGAGGATATTTATTTCTATTATTTTTAGGCTAAAATTAAGTAAATATTTTAATTATCCACAATTTTAATTGATTTTTAATAAAATTAGTGCTATTATATACTCAATGATATTTGTGAGGGCTTCGGCTCTCCCGCGGTTAAATACATAAAACCGCAGACAAATATCAGGCTAAAAAAAGTTTTCTACTGCGTTTCAAGGTCTCCTTCATAGAAGACTTTTTTTATTTTCTGGCAAATTTCATCTTTCTGGTTCTTCCAAAACGGAATAACGCTCCAAAAATATGGCTGGCCGCCTTCAATCCTTTTAACAATAATTTTTATTTTAACATTATTTATTATGGCCACAAAACCATAATACACAACTGGCTTCATAATACTCTGCCAACGACCAGTATCTTTTATTCTTTCAAAATTTTTTGTTTCATGAAATTCCTGCAAAGTGCCGGCAACTTTCAGTACTTCCGGAACCAATTTAAAAAATTTTAATCTCAAATATTGATCAGAAATTAGCCGAGCTTTATTCCACGACTTCATCTTAATATGGTCCAAACCCTTAGCGTTAAAATTGACTTTTGATTTTAGATACGGACAAAAAACCGCATTCACGGTTTTATAATAATCTTCAGCTTCTTGTTTTATTCTTTCAAACTGTTCTAAATTATCCATAACTTATATAATAATAGCTATCTTTTTGGTATTATTTAAAACAAATTTATCTAACCAACTCCTGAATCTTGTTTCATTATTAGATTTTTCGTTATTTATATTATAATTCTCGTCCGTTAAAACAATATAAAATCTGGAAAAAGAATCGGCGGCTATCAACACTAAACATAACTGACTTTTTATAAGTCTACTATTATTATTTAGAATCTGTGTGGAATCAAAAATATCAGAAAAAATTTGAAATATTTGTGCTAATACGAATTTTTCAATCTTATTAAATTCTGCACTATCCATTTTTTTAAACCTTAAAATTTTTAAATACTATTTTCTTCCACCACTCTTATATCCTCCTCCCCCAACCTATATAATTTATAAACTTCCTCATCAATTTTTTTATCAATTTTGATAATTTCATCTTTAAGTTTACGCCATTGGTCGGAATTTTCGATTATTTGTCTAAATTCTTTATTCAGTGCAAGCATTTTTTTAACCAGCTCAATAATTTTTTTCTGCTGGCTTTTTGTGCCGACAACGAACGGCAAATCGCGCAGATATTTTAATTTTACTTGCGGAAAGACTTTACCGGTTTCCAAAACTTTCTGCCGATAAATAAAGTTAATATATTTTGAATTAAAAATCGCCAAAGCGAAATAAATATTAACTTTATTTTTAAAATTCGGCTTAATAACTGCGCCGATAATACTTCTTCCAAACCAAACACATTTTTCATCTACGACGGCAATTAAACTGCTCGCAGTTTGTCTCCATAGAATTTTTGGGATTAAGGCAAAAAAATTAGAATTTAAAATTACTCTCTCGTTTTCTTTCTTAAATTTTTTATAATCAGTTCTAACGAATTGCCCGGTTCTATCTTGAATAAAATATCTTTCTATATTGGAGCCCTTCCAATATTCAACATCATTTTTATTTTCTTTCTCACCTTCATAAAAAAGTAATTTACCTAATTCGCTTTTACCTTTTTCAGCTTTACCTATTTTAACGGCCTGATAGTTAATGCCAGCGTCTTTCATTAAAAATATTTCATCAAAAATCAAGCCGGTATTTTTTATTATGGCCGTATTCGCGGCGCTGGCTTTAGCGGCCGATTCTGAAGTAGTATTGATAATCGCGCCAGGCAATTCTTCTCTGGCTATTTTAGTTAAATCAACAACAGTGTGCTGGTCGCCTTTTTCTTTTTCGGCTACCAAAACACAGCAAGGCAGTTGCACGTTGCCAAAAATATTTTCCCCTAAATTTAAAACCATGTAATTATAATTATCCAATAAATCTTTTACGTCTTGATAACGGGGCTGATATAAAAACGTATTAGGCGAGACAAAGCCAAGCCGACCGGAATTTTTTAATTTTTGTATTGCCAAATCTATAAAAATTTTATAAGTATCTTTGTGCTCTTTAGTTGAATCCGGAAATTTAAATGCCAAAAATTCCACCTCTTTATCAATATTAGCTCCCCAAGGTGGATTACCAATAATTATGTCAAACCCTTTTTCTGGATTCCCGCTTTCGCGGGAATGACGGGCGGAGAACACCTCGGGAAATTCCTCTTCCCAATTAAATGGCTTTTTGTCGCGATAATTCTTGCCAAAATATTTTTCCAGCTCCTCATCCGTGCCGGAAATAAGCGAATTGCCATTTTTAATATTATTCTCCAAGCCTGGTAGTTTTATCTGGCTATCAAAAGTGTTTAACAGTAAATTCAAACGCGCCAGCTCTACGGCTTGCTGATCTAAATCAACTCCGTAAATATTATTTTGCAAAATCTGAATTTTTAAATAGCCGTCCGGTTTAATATTAAATTCCTCATATTTTTTTAGCAAAAAATTCATGGCTGCGACTAAAAACGATCCGGAACCGCAGGCCGGATCCAAAATTTTTATTTTCTGTAAATCATTAACGCTTTTACATTTATCCAAAACCGGACTAAGCGCGTTGGCCACGATATAGTCCACAATATATTTAGGCGTATAATAAATGCCTTGCTCTTTGCGCTTTTTAAAATTCTTGCCCGAAGATTCTTTTTCTTTAGATTTTTTCAGCTGATAACCCAAGTAATTTTCATAAACATTACCTAAAACATCGGCCGGAATAACCGAAAAATCGTATTCAAAATAATTCTTTTTGCCGTATAAAATATCAATCACTTTTTCCGTGGCGCCGCCGAACTCTTCCCATTTTTCAAACGGATGCTCGTCAAACAAATTGGAGTTATATGTTTTATCTAATTCCCTGAATTTTTTTACCATAGCCAAGAATGGGCTTATTTCCACGGCTTTACCGCTAGCTTTGTGCTCATGGATTAATGGCATCAGCGTGGGAGGTTCAATTTTCCGGTCTTCGGCCGAGCGGATAAAAATCAAACGATTTAATAATTTTTGCACGCCTTCATCTATTAAATGCGGGTCTTCTTTTTCATTCCATTTTAAAAACGCTGCGGTCAAAATTTCTCGGCACTCATTCAGATCTTTAGCTAAAGTTTCCGTTACTGACACCTTTTGCAATTTTTTGCCGACTTTTTCCGCTTCTTTATCTATAATATCATCACCAAATGCCTCCTTTGACAAACACCATAACTCGTCAAAACGGGTTAAATATTCTTCATAAGTAAAAGACAAATATTTTTTACCGGCCAATAATTTTTCCGGAGATAAAGCGTTAAAAATAATCAAATTTTCAAAATCGGTTAACACGGCCCAAGTAACACCCTTATTCCAAGAATAGCGGATTGCCTGCTTAGCATAATCTTCGCGATGTAAATCAGCTTTCAGGGGCTTAGCTTCCAGATAAAACTTAATCCGGCCATTCAAATAAAAACCATAATCAACGCGGTCGCCGGAAATTTGCTCTTCGGCCGTTACCTCGTTCTTATCAAAAACATTCCAGCCCAAAGCTTCAAACAATGGTGTAATAAAATCTTTTTTGGTTTCCTCTTCGGTATATTTGCCGACTTTACCGCCAGCTTTCACTGCCTCATATTTGCTGATTAAATCTTTAATTTTAATTTTGGTTTGCTCTTTATTCATGTTTTTACTCTATCATCTCTCCACTAATATTTCAACTCTATTCTTCTTACCAAAAAACAGGCTTTTAGCCTGTTTTTAATGAGGTAAAACTAATGAAGTTTTAGATTTTTTGGAATTTTTTAATCGCCAGCTTTATCAGCCAACCAAGTAAGCCGCCAGCTATGGTAAAAATAATAAACCAAAGTAAATGCTTGCTGCCACCGACTAAAACCATAGTAAAGGGAATAAAAATAAGAATT
>Ga0210016_1001733_pt1 | contig 20252 bp, 15 predicted proteins | sample CryGeyCG2014_300_FD_185454 | JGI IMG/M metagenome (GOLD analysis project Ga0210016, IMG submission 185454) | Groundwater microbial communities from aquifer - Crystal Geyser CG02_land_8/20/14_3.00 (SPAdes) (version 2) | ecosystem: Environmental > Aquatic > Deep subsurface > Groundwater | place... | reverse complement strand
ATGAGCGATATTTTAACTGAGATTGTCAGGCAGCGTAAGATAGACGTGCAGGAAGACCGGAAACGGCTCCCTCTTGAGCGCCTGAAATCGCTTATCCGCGGCAAGGCGAAAGCAAGGGATTTTGCCGGAGCCCTCCGCCGCCGGCCATTTTCACTGATTGCGGAGATAAAACGGTCATCGCCTTCTGAGGGCCTGATAGTCCGGCGTTTTGCCCCGGCGAAATTAGCCGAAATTTACGCATCATCCGGGGCTGATGCCGTGTCCGTGCTGACGGAGAAGCGTTTTTTCGGCGGCAGTCCGGATATAATAGCCGGGGTAAAGAGGGCCTGCGCTCTTCCGGTGCTGAGGAAGGATTTTATTTTTTCGGAATACCAAGTCTATGAATCCAGGTATTACGGCGCTGACGCGCTTCTTCTGATAGCCAGGATACTGGATAGAGCTTTGTTGAAAAATTTGTTTGATTTGAGCCTGCGTCTCGGAATGACGCCTCTCGTTGAGCTTTACAGCAGGCAGGACGCGGAAAAAATAAAAGGCATGAAAATACAGGTTTTGGGTGTAAATACGAGGGATCTGAAAAGCGGGGCTCTCAGTTTCGTCAAAGCCGCCTCTCTTGCCGCGGGGCTGAAGAATGAAATCCTCGTCTGTGAGAGCGGCATAAGAAACCGGCGGGACGTGGACGCGGCGCGGGAAGCGGGATTTAATTCTTTTCTCGTCGGCACCTCCATCCTGCGAAGCGGAAATAAGAGAAAATTTATAAGGAGTCTGACCGAAAAATGAAAAAAACAGATAAAAGTTTATCCGCTAAGGGCGTGAGAATAGCGATTGTCGGTTCGGGTTATGTGGGCCTTGTCAGCGGCATATGTTTCGCCGAGATAGGGCACAGCGTTATCTGTGTTGATAACAATAAGGAAAAAATAAGGAAACTGAAAAAGGGCCTGATGCCTATTTATGAGCCCGGCCTCGGAGCGCTGCTTTTAAAGAATATGAAAAACGGCAGGCTCAAATTTTCTGATTCCGTGAAAAAGGCTGTGCCTGTTTCCGATGCTATTTTCATCGCGGTCAACACCCCTCCCCGTCCCGACGGCTCATGTGATCTTCAGTATGTGGAAGCCGTCTCCAGAGAGGTGGCTCTCTCAATGAACGGCTATAAGGTGATTGTTGAAAAATCCACGGTTCCCGCTTCCACCGGACGGAAAATAAAACAGACGGTCAAAATATACAACAGGAAAAATATCCCCTTTGATGTCGTGTCCAATCCGGAGTTCCTGAGGGAAGGAAAAGCCATCGGCGACTTTCTCAAACCCGACAGAATAGTTATAGGCGTGGAGAGCAAAAAAGCCGAGGAGCTCATGCGCAGGATTTACGCTCCGGTCAAAGCTCCGCTGATCGTGACGAACACGGAGACATCAGAACTGATAAAACACGCGTCCAATTCTTTTCTCGCGACAAAGATTTCTTTCATAAACGCCGTCGCCAATATTGCCGAAAGGGTGGGGGCGGACATAAAGGATGTGTCGCTTGCGATGGGCCTTGATAAAAGGATAGGCGGGCGTTTTCTGGACGCGGGCATAGGTTTCGGCGGGTCGTGTTTTCCGAAAGATGTCCTCGCCTTTATTCACATGGCCCACGAGGCGGGCATAGATTTCAGGCTTCTCAAAGAGGTTTACGGAATAAACGATACCCAGCGTATGACGGTGATAGACAAACTCAAGGATATTGTCTGGAACATAGAGGGGAAAAGAATCGCCGTCTGGGGACTTGCCTTCAAGCCGGACACAGATGACCTGCGCAACGCTCCGGCCATAGATATCGTCAGGGAGCTTTTGAAATTCAACGCTCAGGTCTGTGTTTATGATCCTGTGGCCATGGAAGGTTTTAAGAAAATATTCGGCAAGGAGAAAAATCTCAAATACGCCCCCGCTATGACGGCCGTCAAGGGCGCGGACGCATTGATGCTTTTGACCGAATGGGAAGAGTTTGCCAAAGCTGACATGAAGAAGGTGAAATCGCTCATGCGGGTGCCGGCTCTGATAGACGGGAGAAATTTCTATGATCCCGCCAAAATGAAAAAGCTGGGATTTCTGTACAGGGGGGTGGGAAGAATATGAGGATTGTCATCACCGGCGGCGCCGGCTTTATAGGCTCCCATCTCTGCGACAGGTTTCTGAAAGAAAGTGCCGAGGTTATCTGCATGGATAATCTCATCACCGGTTCCATGGAAAACATCAAACATCTGTTCGGCAACAAGAAATTTTTCTTCATGGAATACGATGTGACGAATTATATTTATGTTGACGGCGCGGTGGACGGGATACTTCATCTGGCTTCCTGCGCTTCTCCCGTGGATTATCTTAAATTCCCCATACAGACCCTGAAGGTGGGCTCTATCGGCACGCACAAGGCGCTGGGTTTCGCGAAAGCCAAGAAAGCCGTTTTTCTGATGGCTTCCACCTCGGAGGTCTACGGAGATCCTCTCGTCAATCCGCAAAAAGAAGAATACTGGGGCAATGTCAATTGCGTTGGTCCGCGGGGCGTTTATGACGAATCCAAAAGATTTGCTGAATCCCTTACGACGGCCTATCATTATTCGCACGGAGTTGACAGCAGGATAATAAGGATTTTTAACACCTACGGGCCGAGAATGAGGGCTCATGACGGACGGGTTGTGCCCGAGCTGATAAACCAGGCGCTTGAAGGCAAGCCCCTGACCGTTTTCGGCGACGGTTCCCAGACAAGGAGTTTCTGTTATATAGACGATATGGTGGAAGGCATTTACCGCCTTTTCAGAAGCGCTGAAAACAAACCCGTGAATATAGGCAATCCCGACGAAAAAACGATCATGAATTTCGCGGAGACAATTTTGAGCATAACGGGCAGCGCGAGCAAAATTGTTTTTGAAAAACTGCCGGTTGATGACCCTAAGGTGAGATGCCCTGATATCAGCCGCGCCCAAAAAATACTTGACTGGTCGCCTAAAGTGCCGCTCAAAGATGGTCTCCGGCACACCGTTGAATATTTTAAAGCACGGAGCGCGAACAAATGAGATGGCGATTTGCCGACAACATTCTGGCCGGAGCTGAATTTTGACGGAGGCCGTATGATACCTATGACTGATTTGCTCGGACAGTATAACGAAATAAAAGACGAAATAGCCGAGGCCGTGAACAAAGTGCTGAGGGAAGGGAAATACATTCTCGGGCCGGAGGTGAGCGCTCTTGAGGAAAGATTGGCCGCTTCCTGCGGAGCGCCTTACGGCATCGCTGTGGCTTCCGGCACGGACGCTCTTGTCCTTGCCGTTGTCGCCGCGGGCATAGGCGAGGGTGATGAGGTTATCACAACGCCTTTTACATTCATAGCGACCATTGAGGCCGTAATTCGGGCCGGCGCGAAACCCGTCTTCGCTGATATTGATCCGAAAACATATAACATGGATCCTTCAGCAATTGAGTCAAAGATCACAGCTAAAACAAAAGCTGTTATTCCGGTTCATCTGTACGGACTGCCCTGCGATATGGACGGCATAATGAACATCGCGAAAAAACACGGGCTGAAGGTCATAGAAGACTGCGCCCAATCCTTCGGAGCCGCCATAGGCGGCAGGGTGACGGGAAGTTTCGGGGATTTCGGCTGTTTCAGTTTTTTCCCCGCGAAAAATCTCGGCTGTTACGGGGACGGAGGAATGATTGTCACAAATGATGAGGGTTATGCGCGGAAACTGAAACTTCTGCGCATGCACGGTTTCTCCGCCGATTACGATTACCGTCTTCACGGCTTTAACAGCCGCCTTGACACTATACAGGCCGCCATTGTGAATATCAAAATGAATCACATAGACGGTTGGATAGAAAAACGAATCCGTCACGCCGGAAGATACGCCGAAGGCCTGAAGGATATCGGGGAAATCATACCGCCATTTATTCCGGATGGATACAAGCATGCCATGAATTACTACGCTCTCCGGATAGCCGGCGGCCGCGAGACCAGGGACAGCCTGAAAAAATATCTTACGGAAAACGGCATAGGCAATAACATTTATTATCCGCTCTCTCTGCATCTGCAGCCAATCTGCGCGGACATGGGATATAAGAAGGGTGACTATCCGGTATCGGAAAAAACCCAGGACGAGATCATAAGCCTTCCCATGTATCCGGAGCTTGAGGCGGAAAAAATAGATTTTATCTGCGGAAAGATCAGGCACTATTTTGGGATTTAGAGAATTTTAGTAGAATCAGGGCCGAGGAGATAATCAAAATGACGCAAAATGACAGAATGGATGATGAGATAGATCTGGGAAAAATTTTTGTGGTGCTGTGGGAGAAGCGCTATATCGTGGCTTTTTGCACCGCGGCGTTTTTTGCCGCCGGGCTTCTTTTCGCGCTTATCCGGCCGAAAATATATGAAAGCTCATCAATGCTGATGATCACTCCTTCAAAAATGGAGTTTATTAGAAATCCTCTTGACGCCTCGCTGAGTCTAGATTTGTCAGTCAAAGCCCCGCGCGCGGGTTCTATTTCCGTTTCCGACCATCTCACCCTTATGGCCACCGGCGATGTGGCCGAAGCCATAGCGGATGAAATAAATCTGCAAGATATCACTCCCTCCGCCGTGCTTGGAATGCTTGCCCCCGAGAGGATAAAAGACACCTCAATGATCAAGCTGGCGGTAAGGGGCAGGGATCCCGAGCTATGCGCGCGTGTCGCCGACGCATGGGCTAAGGTGTATCTGGCCAAAGTCATAGGCATGATTTCCGGCGAGACAAAAGAGTCCCAATCCTTTCTTTACGGCGAATTAAAAAAAGCCGAAGCTGAAATGGTGGCCGAACAGAGGACACTTTCGGCACTGTCCATAAAAAATAATATTGATTTGAAAGAGTCCGAACTTGCGGTGAAAAAAGCAAAGCTGCAATCCATCCAGACCTCCGTCATAGGAAACGAAAGAACGCTGGAGACCAAACGACTGCGCCTCTCGGCATTGAAAGACGAGATAAAAAAGCACAAACAGTACAGGAGCCAGGTTAAGGCCGTGGGGGATGATGTGCTCTGGGATAAAATCATGGGAGGTAAGGACCTGTCGGCGCTCAAGGGACAGAAAATCTATTCGGAAGAGTTCAATCCCGTTTACCGGAAGCTGGAATCTGAAATCGCTGAGCTCTCCGTGGATACGGCTTTTCTGTCAAAAGAATTGGTTTATCTTAAGGCACAGCAGGAAAAGCTCTATAAAGATGTGGAGACGCTGGCCTCGAAAGTCGCTGATCTGAAAATGATGCAAAACGAAAGTTCAAGAGCTTACACCATTGCCAAGACCAGGTATGATTCGCTTTTTTCCCGCATAACGGAGGTCTCAATAGCCTCGGCGGCCAAGTTAGGGGATGTGAAGATCATCGCTAAGGCGGTTGTTCCCGGCGGCCCTGTTTCACCCAATAAGAAAATTGCCGTTATAGCCGCCGCGGCGGGTTTTTTTATAGGTATTTTCGGGGCTTTTGCCGCTGACTTTATAGAGAACCAGCCCCGTTCGGTTTGACGCCTGATAAAAAGGACGGTAAGCGGGACGAGTGCGTCCCCCGCGTCCATGGCTTAATTATTCTATGCGCAAATCCGGAATAGATATAGAGAAAAAATCATCAGCCGTGACACTCTCTGATATGGAACTCTTCGTCTTTCCGGAACTCCTTTACAGCCTTGTTCTGGCGAACATAATGTCGCCCAGGATCTGGCGCTGGCGCAGGCAGAGCTGGTTTAAAGGCATCAAAGACATGGCCCCTCTCCGCCGGATTCACCGGCTCAAGCAGTTTGTCATGGATAATTACGCCTTCAATCTGGATATTGAAACATGGGGGCTCACAAGCAAGAGCAGAGAGCTTGACCGTTTCAGGTCTTTTGTGGATGAAAAAATACTGGCCCGCTCCAATGCTCTTTTCGGCTACGAAGGCGATAAATATTATTTTGACATAGACATAAGGCGGCATTTCGGCCTTGAGAAATACAGCGACGATGTCATACCCTACTGGAAAACCGAAACGGTGGAAGCCATGGACGCCTTCCGCCACAAACAATTTTATTCATCTGGCGCGGGGGAGTGCGTATCGCTGGCGGCGCTGTACGCTGCGGCGCTTTTTATAGTCGCGGCAATACCGCTGAGAGATATTTTTCTTATGGGCACAGCTCTCCATTCCCAGAATTTCGTTAATCTGGGCAAAGGCGTTCTTACCAACAACAGAAGGATTGTCACCAAAAATATGTGGTTCAACGGCACGACCCTTTCCGCTAAAGCCCGCAGGGCGCTTGAGAATGAAAAGGTCACAGTTGTTGCCCATGAAAGCGGCTATGTTCACACACTTTATGAAAAAGCCACAATAGATCCCGCAGAGTACTCTTTGTTCAGCAAAAAGCTCAGGTCTTATCTGAAAACAGAGCTCAGCGCTCCCGTTTTCGGGGCTTTTCTCCGCCGCCGCTGGGATCTGCATAAATGTTTTCAGCTTCGCGGCCTGATCCGGGGCCATGAGCGCTATGTGGGATTGGAGACGCTCTTTGAATACGAGTTGAAGCATCCCTATTTTTTGACCGACAGCACAAGGAAGGATTTGATCAATACGGTTTCCCCGACTGATTTTCACGCCTCGGCGCTTAACGGAAGGATAGTGCTGAATGATATAGAGAGCCATCTGCTTAAGCATCCGCTGGATTTATCAGATATAGAAAGCGTGAAGGTGTTTGAGGAGAAATTTTCCAAAGGCTGTTTCAGTTTCCGTAAACTTATCTCCGCTATTAAAGATTTTTGCATCACGGAGCCGCAGCTTCCGGATATAAAAAATAAAAAGTTTGTCCGGGAGATGTCTCCGGGCATAGAACCTGACATGGACAGAGATGCTGTCATCAAAAGACTTTCGTCCATCAGAAAGAATAATGAGACGGTTGATCTGGCTTTCTACGCTTTCCGGGATATGAGAGAATGCGAAACAGGGCCTTTCGCCTATGCCGCCGTCTGCCGCAATCCCGTATCTTTGGAAGCTGTCAAAGGCCTCAGCGTTGAGGAGGCGATCGCGCATATACGCGCTTTCAATGACGAGTCAATATATGACGAAGATTACCGCATAGCCCAGCCGGATGAAGTGTGGAACTTCGTCCGCGGCGACGGTCTTGAGAAGGCCTTTCTCGCCGCCAATATCTTCTGCGCGCGCGACCCGCGGAAAGATCTGAGTATTGAGCTGTCCAAGGGAGAGGCGATCCTGAGATGCGGTAAAAGAAAAGAAGTTTTTCCCTCGCGTAAAACGGTGAAGGAAAATAAAATAATTTTAGGACGGTGGTGAAACACAAAGGCGCCCTCGCCGCAACCTTGGCGGCGCTCTTCATCTTCATATACAATCTTTCGCCTACCGTGTATGTGGGCGATTCCGGCGAGCTCATCGCGGCTGCCTCCACACTGGGTGTGGCCCATCCTCCCGGCTATTCTGTTTTTGTCATCGTCAGTTCCGCGCTGTCAAAGATTTTTCCCGCGGGTAATCCCGCCTACCGCATGAATTTTATCAATGCGCTCTTTGTGGTTTTTTCCATAGTCCTGATGAGCCGCTTTGCGGCGGCGCCGCTGCTTGTGTATTTTATGCTTTCTCCGGTGGCGCTTTCGTCAGCTCTGGCGGCGGAGGTCTTTACGCTGAATCTTCTCTTTGCCTGCGCGATAATATATCTGCTGCGCACCAGGTCTAAAAAAAATGCCATGGCGGCGGCTTTTCTCTTCGGGCTGGGGCTCGCAAACCATCAGACTCTCATTCTGCTTACGCCGGGCATAATATACCTGCTGGGGGCAAGAAAAATGTTTAACGCCCGTTTTGCGGCCTTACTTTTTTTTGCGTCAGTTTTGGGTTTTTCGGCTAATCTGTTTCTGCTTGTGAGAGCGCAGGGCGGAGCGGTTTTCAACTGGGGCGACCCGTCCAGCTTAGGCAGATTGACAGATGTGTTATTGAGGAGGGATTACGGCACTTTCGCGCTTCACGGTTCGCATCATCAGGTGAGCCTCAAAGCGCTGCTGGATTATCCGCGCCTGGGTTTGATTTTTTTCGGCCCGCTATTTGTATTCATACCTCTTTTGTATTTTTTCCATTTCAGAAGAGCCGGTGATTTTGCTCATTTTCTTTTCATCTGTTTTGTTATCAGCGGCCCGGCCTTCTTTACCGCCGCCGGGCTTTCGTCTTCAAGCCGGGCTTTTGCCGAGGCGATAACGGAAAGGTTTTTCCTCCTACCCGCCGCGCTCCTTATCATTCTCACCGGCGTGCTCCTGCCTTGTATCCGGTATAAGAAAATTTTTACAAGCGTCGTGTGGATACTCGCGCTGCTGTTTATTTTTTCCATCAAAGGCCAGTCGCTTAGAAACTTTTATTCACTTTCCGATTTCGCCGATTCCGTGATCAGATCTGTGCCGGACGGGAAAGCTCTCGTTATAGAGAAGGGGGCTGTGGGGGATGACCTGATATTCGCCCTGGCCTACAAAAAATACGCCCAGAAAGTGAAGATGCCCTCTGTCTACAGTGCATATGGGTCCATTTTCCCCTCGGTTTACGGGGATGATTTCAGAAAACAGAGCCCGCCGCGCCGCTATGCGGCAAAGATGAGATTTATGCTCTCGGGCCCGGAAAAGAGCTTTTTCGCTTTTTCAAAATCCCAGCTGCCTTTCCATGACTATGTTTTTGACGGATTGTTGTGGCAGAAAGAAGGCAAGGCGCAGCATGGTGATCGTGATTTTTTCTGGCGACGGTCAGATCTTGAAAGCTACCGGGTGCGCTCGCTTGAGATTCTGGATTATTATTTCAGGGCGCTGAAAACTCCCTCTCAGGACCTCGCGCGCCTGTGTTCTCATTTAGGCGGTGACATAGACTGGCTGTTGACCAATATGGGGCCCGTGTGGGCGGGTTTGGGCAGGAGAGATGAAGCCCGCAGGTCCTATGAGGCGGCGCTCAGTATTAATCCGGCCTTGCCGGAAGCCTGGAATAACCTGGCTGTTCTTGATTTCGCCGAGGGTGATTATGAGTCCGCCGCGGGCCGTTTCGCCGAATCCGTGGCGCTCACGCCGGATGATGTGAGATATTATAATCTGGCGCTCGCTCTCAGCAAACTCGGTAAAACGGAGGACGCCCGCGCCGCGTTTAAAAAATGCCTTCATCTGAACCCGTTTAACCACGCCGCTTTGAACGAACTTGGCCTTATTGAGCTGAGAGCGGGCAATACGGCCGCGGCTCGTGATTTTTTTCGAAAGGGTCTGGCCATCAATCCCGACGACGAGAATTTGAACTACAATCTCGCTCTCACTAAATAAGTAATGGTTATCCGTCCCCTTCTTCTTATTCTGCTTTTGGCAGCGCACTGTTTTGCGGGAGATATTTTTGAGCTCTGCATAATAAGGAAAAGCGGCAATCATCTGCCGCATCCAAGCGCGGTGGAATCCGTCCTGAAATATCTCGCTTCATCCACATCCATAGATCCGCCGCCGGAAGCGGTTGAGCTTGATTTGAGCGGGGAAATATTTGATTACCCATTTCTCTGTCTGACGGGAAAGGGCAGTTTGCCTGATTTTACGAGAAAGGAGACGGAACTTCTGGCAAAACATCTTTCTTCCGGCGGACTGCTGTTTATAGACGAGACCGAGAACTACGGCCTTGATGATTTTTACCGCTCGGTTAAAGATTTCAGCGCCGGCATTTTCCCCGCCGCCGCGCTTGAGAAAATTCCGCCGGACGATGTAATATTCAGGAGCTTCTATCTGCAGCCCAAGGCCGCGGGCCGCAATGCCGTCTCACCCTCGCTTTACGGCGTGCGTCTGGACGGCCGCTGGGCGATCGTTTATTCGCGGAACGATATTTTCGGCGCATGGGCCAGGGACGAGAGCGGAAGATTTATTTACAGCTGTTATCCCGGCGGCGAAGCTCAGCGGCTTGAGGCTGTGAAAATAACGGTTAATATTGTGATGTACTCTCTGACCGGCACCTACAAAAAAGACATCATTCACAGGGATTTCATAGAAAGGAAACTGCGGTCGTGGTAGCGGAATGATTGAAGATCTGGTTCTTGTTTTTTTTGCGCTGCTGGTTTTTCTGACAATACGATTCCGCGGCTCTTTTTACAGATTCGCGGCGCTGGCCGTCGTTTTTTTTCTTATCGCCAATCCCGCGATAAGAAAAAAGAGCGAAGCTCCGCCGCCTGTCCTGGCGCTTTGTCTTGACACTTCCTCAAGCATGGCCGTAAAAGAGGGCGGAATGTCCCGCATAGACAGGGCAAAGGAAGTTATCAGAAGAGAATTGCCGGAACTCAGAAAAAGATTCAGTCTGTCTTTCTACACATTTGATTCCGGTTTCCGGCAGATGGCTGAAGAAGATTTCTTCCGCGCCGGCGCCTCAGGAGGGGCTTCTCTGATCTCGCGAGTCTGTGCGGAAATAACAGCTTCGTTGCCCGATGGAGGCGCCATGCTTCTTCTTTCCGACGGGCGGGACACAGCGCCCGAGCCATCTTATTTTTCAAAACCGCTGCACTCCGCCGGCTTCGGCCGTGTTATTGAAAATGATATGTCTGTCAAGGTGTTGGAATATCCCGAGAAAGTGTTTCAAGGCGCGGTTTCAAAATTGCGCCTGCGCTTGGAGCGCTCCGGAGAGAGGTCTCAGGCGCGGGTGACAATAAGCCGCGCCGGAGGGAAGATTGCGGAAAAAACTCTTGTTTTTGGGGAGGGTGAAAGCGTAAAAGATATTGATATGGAGTTTGTTCCTGACGAGCCCGGGGAAAACATAAGATACAGGGTTGAGCTTCATCCCACCGATGCGAGGCCCGGGAATAATTCGGATTTTTTCAGTGTGTCGGTTTTCAAATCCCTGATAAAAGTCCTGTTTATAAGCGGCCGGCCCGGATGGGAATACAGCAATTTGCGGGCGCTGATCAAATCGGATAAGAGGATAGACCTCACCTCTTTTGTCATATTGAGGAATCCCTCGGATTATGTGCCTTTTCCCGACAACAAGCTTTCTCTCATCCCTTTTCCCGTGAGGGAGATCTTTCTGAACGATATCAGCCATTACGACCTTGTTATATTGCTTAATTTTGATTACACAAAATTCATCAGCCCCGATTATCTTTCTCCGCTGCTTCGCCATATCAGAGCCGGAGGCGCGCTAATGCTCATAGGAGGAGAAAATCTTTTCAGTAACGGCAATTATTTCAAAAGCCCGCTCGGGGAAAGTCTCCCTTTCAGGGAACGCCATGGAGGAGTTTTCAGCGAAGACAAATTCTTCCTGAGAGCGTCTCCCGGACACCCCGTCACATCCTTTATATCCTCTATTTCCGAGCTTGGTGATGTGCCATTGAAAGGCATGTCGCCCGCCGCCGGGACGGCGCCGGATGCGGAAACTGTGCTGGAAACCGCCGAAGGCCTCCCCGTGGCCGCGGTCTGCGGCGCTGGGAAAGGCCGGATTATGGTGCTTTTGACAAACAGCCTCTGGCGCCTTTTTTTCGCGGGCGCGGAAACATCCTATTTTTATCAGGAATTCTTTAAGAATTCCTTCGCGTGGCTGACGCGCTCTCCTCTGCTTGACGAGATGAGTGTTTCGGGCAGAAAAAATTATAAGATCGGCGAGGAGCTCCTTTTGCGGATACAGTTGAGAAACGCCGGCCGCTCCGGTGTCACAGTCCGGCATGATTCGCCAGCGGGGCCGGCTTATCTTTCGCCGGTTATGCTCTCCCCCGGGCTGTTTATGGTAAAACAAAGAATAGCTGAAGCCGGCCGGCACAGCCTGAGGATAGCCGTTTCCGGAGAGAGGGGTGTCCGCGCCGATAAAAATTTCATATTCACGGCCGCGGACACAGGCATAGAAGATGAAAATACATCCGCCAGTCATTCGCATCTGCGGGATATTTCGCGTCTTTCTCTCGGTAAATATCTGGGCAGCGATTCATTCCGGGCCGCGGATATTCCCTCGCCCGACGGAGATTCGGTTCTGTACAGGCCCGCGATGAAGAATTATTATCTGCTTTTCACCGCGCTCTTTCTGCTGTGGCTGTGGTTTAAGGAAAACACTCAATGATAAGGAAAGATTTTCTGAAGAGACTGGGCATTTTGCACAGAACACGCCTGATGAGCGCCATTGCCGGCGCTATTTTGATGAAGGTATCGTTATTAGCGGCGGCTCTCGCGCTTTTTTCTCTGACTGATATTGTCTTTCCCATGAGTTTCCGTATACGAATGTCTGTTTTGATTTTTCTGGCTGTTTACATTCTGATAAAACTGTTTCTGGAATTACTGGAAATCATGAAGGACGCCAGGGTGAAAAGCGCAATAGCAGCCGGAGGTGATGTTCTCAAGGCATGGGATCTTTCGCTTAACATTGAAAAACTCGCTTTGCTCGGTATTTCTCGGGAACTGATGGATGAGGAAATCAAAGCCGGCGAAAAAATCGTGAGAGGCATACCCGCTTTTTCTTTTGTGTCACTGAATCCGAAAGCCGCTCTTGCTCTCATAGTGTCCTTGGCTGTTTTGTTTTTAAACTCCGTTTCAGCTCTCAGAGTGATCGCTCCGCAGAGGGATGACATCAGCAGTCATCTGTCCGTGGAAATGGAACAAAAGGCCGTTAAGGGCGAGTCGTGGCAGTTGCGTATTCAAGCCCGGCCGGGAGCGCGTCCCCGCGCCATGTTTTTGTTCCCGTCCTCTTCATGGGTGGAGAGGAAGCTGGACGGCGACGGTTCTATATTTTCGTTCAGAATAGAAAAATGCCTTGAGCCCTTCAAAGTCAGGTTTCGCTGGAAAAATCTGTATTCGCGGGTTTATGACATCAAACTGCTTGAAAGGCCGAGTGTTATCAGCAGGAAAATAAAGATTCATTACCCGGCTTATCTGAATCTTCCGTCAGAGGAAAGTTCTTTCGGGTCTTTTTCGGCATTTCCGGGCACCTCGGCGGAATTGAGCATAAAAGCGTCTCACAAACTTGCCGCCGCCTCTATTGTCACTGTCTTTGAGGGTGAGGAAAAGAAAATCAGCATGGATGTTTCAGGTGATGCGGCCAGCGGCGTCTTCAGCGCATCCGGCGGGGGAGAGTGGCGACTTGAGCTTTTGTCGCGGGAAGGGCTTGTTTCTTCCGGAACGGTTGTCTGGAGGGTGAGCCCGGCTGAGGACTTGCCCCCGTCGGCATATATACTGAGCCCCGGCGAAGATCTGATTATCAGTGAGAGTTTTTCCGGACTTGATATAGCATGGGGCGCCTCCGATGATTTCGGCGTCAGGGAAGCGCTTTTTTGTTATTCAAAAAACGGCGGAGCCGCCGAAAAAGTAAAGATTTTTGACGACTATTCCAGAACGGCCCGCGGAAAATGGCGCTGGAAGCCCGCCGAGGTCATGGCCGCCGGCGATGTTATGGAATATTGGCTGGCCGCCGCGGATGCCGCGGGCGCGCTCGGCGAAAGCCGGCGATTCAGTCTTAGCTTGAAGGATTTTCTGCTGACTCACAGGGAAAACATGAGGGCGGAGGAGGCCTTGAAAGATAAGATTTTCGCTCTTTATCAGAAGCAGGCGGAATTGAACATTTCCCGCGAGGCGCTCGGCTCGGATGAGCTTACCCGCCGGCAGAGAGAAGTGGAGAATAAACTGCTCTCTCTTTCGGGGGATGCCGGCGAGGCCGCCGCGCGCGCGGAAAAAGACCTTCTTTATGGCAGTTATTACAGCTCCGAATACAGGGGGCTCAGCAAAGCTCTTGACGACCTGTCCGATGAGGCGCGTCGCGCGCAGGAGGAGTTAAGGGGGGGAGATAAAGAGGGCGCTTTTAGCACACAGGATGCCCTGGCGGATTCTCTTGAGAAACTCTCCGCTTTCAGCGAAGAACTCTTTAAGAGGAGCTCAATGGACAATATGGGCAACATCGCCCGCGAATCATCCGAAGTCGCGGATAAGCTGAATGATTTTCTCGGAAGCGCTCCGCCTGACGGTGAGATGCTGAAAGAATTAAAGGCGCTGACGGATAAAATAGAACAGCTCATGAGAGAGCTGGCCGAAACGGTCAGGAACATGCCGCAGAATCTGCCGGAGGAATTTGTGAATTCAGATGCGGTCAAATCCATGGATTTCAATTCCGTAGAGAATTCTGTTTCGGGACTGAAAGACGCTCTATCATCGGGTGATATAAGTGCGGCTCTTGAGCACGCCAGGAATCTTCTTGAAAGTTTGCGCGGCATCCGTCAGAATCTTGAGGCGGGTTTCTCCTCGGTGGAAGCTCCGTCGCTGCCTCAAAAGGAAAAAGACACGGAGCTTGCGGAAATAATCAGCGCCGAGGAAAAGGTGATTGCATCGAGCGAAGCTCTGCTTGAACGCCACCGGGCCGGTTTAAAAGAGCGGTCCGCGCTCAGAGCGCGGGAACTGAGAGAGCGCGCATCGGGGCTTAAAAATTCCGCCGCGGGGCTGCTGAACGACAGGAATAAGTTGTTCTCTAAGGATGCGGCCCGGCTTTCGCAGGGTCTGTATGATTTCAACAGGAATATCTCGGATTTTACGGAAAGATTTCTGGACAAGGGTTTTGATTTTGAAAGGCCTCTTGAAGATGCCCGAACACAGCTTGGGGCTCTCGCGGCCATGGATATCAGCAGCGCGACAGCGAAGACCTTGGGCGCGATTGTGGAAGAGCTCAGCGATTTTTACGGGAGCTACTCCGATACATCCACCAGGCCTCTTAACGAGGATGAGATGAAATCCGCCTCGGGAATCGCTTCCTCGCAGTCGGAGCTGGCCGTCCGCACGGCGGTTTTTGAAAAAAAACTCCGCGGCTATTCAAGGCAGAGCGCGCAGTTTCCCGTCTCTATAGCGGAAAATGTCCGCGCCGCCCGCAGGGAGATGGCCTCCGCCGCGTCTTCCATGGAAGAGGGCAGGGCGGAGGATTCGCTGGCCAGCCAGGAAAAGGCCCTGTATCAGCTTAAAAAAGCGCAGAAGGGAATGGATGATTTTGAATTCAACCCGCAGGGAGCGCCCGGCGGCTCACCCATGCCCTCATTTTTTCCTTCTTCGTCGGGTGGCGGAGCGCGCCCCGGCCAATCTTCGCCGTCTTCGGGATTTAAACAATCTGATTTCAACATTCCCCGGCCGCTCCGGACAGGCTATGACGAGGAGGGTGAGATCATCAATGACGCCATGCGGGGTGAGAGGCCGCTCAAATACAGAGATATGCTCAAAGAATACTATGATCAGCTCCTGAAATAAGGAATAATTTGTTAGAATACGATCATGAAGAAAAACGGGATAATAACATTTCACGGGCCTAAGTTTATTTTTTTCGGCCGCGGCGCCTCGGAGCGTATTCCGCGAGGGACTGCCGTCGTGAGCCCGTCGGTATATGCGCATTTTATGGAGGCGATTCAAAACATTGACGGCAATCCCGTTTTGTTTTCCCGCGCCGCCCCAACGGGCGAGCCCGGAGAAGATGATGTTTTAAAACTCGCCGCTATTTTAAAGGACAGAATAAGCGCTGCTCCTAAACTGCCCGTCGCGGCCATAGGCGGCGGCTCCGTCATAGACGCGGTGAAGCTGGCTCTGTGCATGGCATCCTGCCCGGGACTGACTTTTGAAGAAATATACAGCGGGGGTATTCCCGCCGAAGCCTTCTGCCGCCCGTCTTTGATAGCGGCGGAGACGACAGCGGGCACCGGCACCGCCGTCACGGCGGTCGCCGTTGTGACAAAAAAAGACAATGTCAAAAGAGGAATAGTTTCGCCGCTTCTGATTCCGGATGAAGCGTATTATGATCCCTGTTTTATTGATGTTCTGCCGAAAGAAGTTTTCGCCTCATCGGCCATGGACGCGTTAACGCATGCCATTGAGGCCTATGTCTCCACAATAGAGAATGAGCCGGCTGACACGATGTCTCTCAGGGCCGCTGAACTTTTAGCTAAAAGTGTGCTTGACGGTTATCAGGGTTCCTCCGCCGCGCGCGCTCGGGCGCATTGCGGCAACATGATGGCCGGTCAGGCTTTCTCAAACGCCAGGCTGGGGCTGTGCCACGCGCTCGCGCACTCCATAGGCGCTCGTTTCGGCCTGGCTCACGGAAGGCTCAACGCCATTCTTCTCCCCGCTGTGATAGATTACAACTATCCTTCCGCGGGGAAAAAATATGACAGAATATACGCGTCGCTGGATTTGCCCGGCGGCTCTCTGCCGGAATATATAAGAGGTCTCAACTCAAAAACAGGGATAGGCAATTCTCTGTCTTTTCTGGGCGCGGCATTTAAAGCCATGATAGATGATATAGCCGCGGAAGCCGCCGCGTCGTCCCTTATGGCGGTCAATCCCCGGCCGGCTGATAACGCTAAGATAGCGGAATTCCTGCGGAAAATTTCTACTTGAAAACTTTTCCGGTCTCTTTGTACCAGAGCAGCAGGTCCAGTTCCGCGGGGGGGATGTTCAGGCCCTTAGCGAAGCTCATGAATATTTTTTCAATCTCAAGATAGTTTTTCTCAGAGATTGAATCGGGGATATCATCGATTACTCCGAAATTTTTCATATTGCGCAGGATGTGCCTGTCGAGTATGGATAGCTGTTCACCTCTTCCTATGTTACGGAGAAAATGGCTGGCTTCCTTGAAGCCGTAGCCCTTTATATCTTTAATGAGCCGTTTTCGTAATTCCAGGGGATTGTTTTCCAATTTCAGTAAAGACATTATTTCAGGCAGTTTTGATCTTGCTTCCAGAATATAGAGAGATTTGTTGTTGGGGAAACGCACCTTTGTCAGTTCCGCGGCCACCGTTTGCGCAGGGCCTTTAAATAACAGGCCCTTTTTTTTCAGTTCGCCCACCGCCGCCCAGCAGTAGAGCGCTTTTGACTGGGGGGTGAGAAGGCAATACACCATCTCCGAGAATATCTTTTCTCTGTTGTTGGATTCCCCCGTCCTGCGGAAACTCTCAAGGGCTTTCAAGAGGTCATTACGCACGGCGCGCCAGAGTGTTTGTATCTCGCGCGCATTGATAGCGCAGGGGCGTTTCCGTCCGTCGCTGTCGCGTTTAATCGGGCAGCTCCAGTGTTATCAGTTCCGTTTTGACTTTCGGCAGGGCGATGAGCCTTTCTTTCATCTGCTCGTGTTTTTGCTCATCACCCGCAAGTTCAAGGATGATGAGGCCGCTCTCCGAGCATTGGTCGAGCGCGCCGTTGTGGATTCCCAGCCTGGTTTTTATCAGACAGCCCCAGGTCGTGAGTACCTTCTGTACCGCGCCCGCCCTTTCTTTTCTGTGGTCAACCATAATCAGCATTACAGATTTTTTCATAAAAACTTCCCGATGATTCTAACAAAAAAAGAGCTCATAAAGAAAGGTGCTGCGCTTGACAGAAGCTTGCCATCGTCATATAATATGTTCAGTACGGATTGAATGACATGAAAAAACAGAGATCTGACATAAAAAGAGATGTGATAAATCTCGCCGGAATGGGTTTTTCCCGATTCAGCCTCAGTCCCATAGCCGGCCAGATATACGCTCTTCTTTATATGAGCGAAGGCCCTGTCACGCTCAATGACATGGTACGGGAGCTTAAAATAAGCAAGGGCTCCGCTTCAATGAACATAAGGTCGCTTGAGTCCTGGGGTGCCGTGCGGAAATTGTGGGTCAATTCTGACAGAAAAGATTACTACGAGGCGAATCCAGATATCAAGACCATAGCTCTCAAAAGATTTAAGGAAGGGATGAGCAAGAGGCTGGATGAGCTGGCCCCGGCGCTTGAGAAAGCGGGGGATTCGGCCTTGAAGGGGGATGTCCCCGGGAAAGATGCCCAATTCTACAGAGTGCGGCTCAATGAAATCAAAAAACTCATGGACGCTCTACGGAAAGCCGTGGAGATAATCCCCGATTCCGCTTCTGATAAAAAGCTGGAGATCATCAGTAATATCATATCCGTTTTCAAATGAGGATATGTATGCTGATACCGAGGTTTTATCCCGTCATGGGCGGGGCTGAAAATCAGTGCCGCCTTCTTTCAAAGGAACTCGTTAAAATGGGGCACAGCGTTTTTGTGCTGACGCAGAGAGAGAAAAACACAGCCGCCCGCGAGATTCTTGACGGGGTGGATGTCCACAGACTGCCGGGTTTCGCTTTGCCGGGCTTGTTCTCATTCGGATTTTTTTTCAGCTCTCTTTCTTTCCTGATTTTAAACAGGGTTAAATACGATTTAATACATATCCATCTCGCCACATCGGCCGCACTCGCGGCTGTTCTATCCGGTGTTATTCTCGGGAAGAGCTGTGTGGTGAAATTCGCGGGCGCCGGTGACACGGGGGATCTCGGCACATCCCGCGGAAAACTATTGGGACGGCTGAAACTGTATATCCTGAAGAGCTCCCGCGCGCTTTTTACAGCTCCCTCTGATGAGGTCGCCTCTGAGCTTTTGGGAGCCGGTTTCAATGCAAGCTCCGTGGTCAAAATATCAAACGGCGTGGACTGCTCATATTATTCTCCGCTTCCTCCGGATAAGAGAGAGTTACTCAGAAAAGAAATGGGATGGCGCGGCAAAAAAGTGTTTCTTTTCGCGGGGCGTCTGGAAGAGCCGAAAGACATAGCTTTTTTCCTTAATGTGTGGTCAGCGTCCGCTGATGACCGCGGGCTTTTTGTCATCGCCGGCAGCGGTTCTCAGGAAAAGGCGCTGAAAACTCTTGTGGATGAAAAACAGATAAAAAATGTTGTTTTCGCCGGTAAGAGGGGCGATATTCTCAGTTTTTACAGAGCCGCGGATTATTTCGTTCTTCCCAGTCATGCGGAGGGGCTTTCAAACGCTCTGCTTGAGGCCATGTCCTGCGGCCTGACGGTGATAGCCAGTGACATAGCGGCCAACAGAGAGATAATAGAAGACGGCAAAGACGGATTGATTTTTTCTTTTGAGAATCCGGACGCTCTGGGTGAAATAATAAAAAATACGCTTGGAAGCGCTCGCGCGTCAGGAAATATGGGTGTGCCCGCGCGGGAAAAGATAGTCAGCAAATACTCGATTGCCGCCGCCGCGGAGAATCATGTGAACAAAGTGTATGCCGGATTTTAAACCCGCAGCCCCGAGCGCGCGAATTGAAATAGGCGCATCCGTTTTAGCGCAAGTTAAGCCCATTCTTTGCAATAGGAATTCCGTTATCTATTGCAAAAAATGGGTTAAATCCGGGGGGGAAATTTTGAGGAGGCAGGATGGATTTTAAAAAAGGGGATATTGAGGGCGTGAAAATTTACGAGCTCAATAAATTTGAGGACAAGAGGGGCTTTCTCACGGAGCTTTTCAGATCTGACACGCTTCCGCCGGATGTGAGGCCGGTGATGTCATATATTTCTTATACAAGGCCGGGAATAGGCCGCGGCCCGCATGAGCACATGGAACAGAACGATGTTTTCAGTTTCACGGGGCCGGGTGATTTTGAGCTACATTTGTGGGACAACAGAAATGGCAGCCCGACTTTCGGAAACAAGATGCTTATCAAAGCCGGAGAATCCCGAGCTATTACGCTGATTGTTCCTCCCGGCGTTGTGCACGGATATATGAATGTTTCGGACAGAGACGGAATGGTTCTTAATTTCCCCGACAAACTTTTCGGCGGAGAAGGAAAGAAAGAAAAGATAGATGAGCTGAGGCACGAGGACAAAGGCGATGAATTTTATGAGGATTTTATAAAAAGTGTTTGAAAATCAAATGTTTGATACAGGTTGCGGGATACGGGGCACAGAATGATCTGGCTTACGGGAAACAGGGGAATGCTGGGAAGCGAAATAGAAAAGCTGCTCCTGAAATCCGGCGCTGATTTCATATCAAGCGACAGAGAGGCGGATATAAGCGACCCCGGTGAAGTTGAAAAGTTTCTCGGTGCTCAAAAAATTAAATGGATAATCAATGCCGCCGCATACACCGATGTGGACGGCGCAGAAAGCGATAGGGATGCGGCCTTCAGGGTGAACGCGGAGGCTGTCAGAAATCTCGCGGAAGCAGCCCGTTCCCGCTCGGCCGGCCTTGTGCACATATCCACTGATTATGTTTTTGACGGCAAAAAGGACACAGGATACAGCGAGGATGATGACACTTCGCCCGTCAGCGCCTATGGCCTGAGCAAGCTCAAGGGTGAGGAATACATCAGAGCCATTCTCCCCGAGCATTACATTATAAGGACTTCCTGGCTTTACGGAGCTGGAGGTAAAAATTTTGTTCTCACTATTATGGACCTGCTCAAGGGCAGAAATGAAATCAAGGTTGTCTCCGACCAGACCGGCTCTCCCACTTACGCTGTTGATCTCGCGGAA
>Ga0210016_1001732_pt1 | contig 20255 bp, 15 predicted proteins | sample CryGeyCG2014_300_FD_185454 | JGI IMG/M metagenome (GOLD analysis project Ga0210016, IMG submission 185454) | Groundwater microbial communities from aquifer - Crystal Geyser CG02_land_8/20/14_3.00 (SPAdes) (version 2) | ecosystem: Environmental > Aquatic > Deep subsurface > Groundwater | place... | reverse complement strand
GAACTCGAGATTCTGGTATCTCTGCCCACGGCCAATTTCCCTTTTTGTCCATGTTTAGCCAAAAATATGGCAAAAGTTCGGCCGATGTCAAAACAGAATTGGTTATTGAGAAAATCTTTAGCAGAACCTCTTATGCCGCTGGTTCCAAACAATGAACTCATAGTAAATTTATGTTATATTAAATTAAAGTAAAAATCAATCTTATGCAGAGTGATATTTTAGAAAAGATTTTTAAACAGTATGATATTCGGGGAAAATACCCCGGAGAAATAAACCAAGAAATTGCTTATCTTTTAGGTTGGGCTTTGGTTAATTTTGCTAGGGAACAAAGAAAGGTTAAAAAAATAGATATTTTAATTGGCAGAGATAATAGGAAATCTTCTTTGACGCTTTTTAAAGTCCTCAGTAAAGGAATTTTAGACGCTGGTGGTAATGTGATTTCTTTAGGATTATGCACCAGTCCAATTTTTTATTTTGCCTCAGGATATTATAAAACAGATGACGGCGGAGTGATGATAACTGCCTCCCATTTACCAAAAGATTATAACGGCTTCAAACTTGTTAGAGAACTTCCTCTTTCCGTTGATATTAAATCCGGATTTAAAGAAATAAAAAAGATAATTCAAAAAAGAATTTTTAAAATTCCGGAAAAGAAAGGCAAATTGGTCAAAAAAGAGGTCTTAAAACAATATCTAAAATTCGTTCGTAAAGACCCCGAGCTTTCAGAAATGAAACCCCTAAAAATTGTCATTGATACTGGAAATGCCGTGACCGGGATAATAATTCCTCAAATTTTCAAAAAGTTAAATTGTAAAATTCTTTATCTTTTTAAAAAACTGGATAGCGATTTTCCCAATCGGTCTTTGGATTGCACCAGAGCTGAGAATCTAAAAAACCTCAGAAGAGAGGTTTTGAAAAGAAAGGCTGATTTGGGAGTGGCCTTTGATGGCGACGGAGACAGAATTACCTTTTTAGACGAAAAAGGCAGATTTGTGTCTCCGTCAATTACTGCCGCCTTAATATCCTCAATTTTATTGAAAAATAATCCGGAAGAGAAGATTCTTTATACCGTAAATCAAAGCAGAATAATTCCCGAGGTGGTTAGGGAAAATGGAGGGTTTCCAATAATTTCAAAAGTTGGCCATTCGAATATTAAAAGGAAAATGAGAAAAGAAAATATTTTATTTGGCGGAGAAGCATCGGCTCATTATTATCACCGATCGCCTTACTTTTGTGAAGCGCCATTTTTTGTTTTATTCAAAATTTTAAAGGAACTTTCAAAAGTTGAAAAACCATTCTCCCAAGTGCTTAGGCCATTTAAAAAATATTTCTATTCAGGAGAAATAAATTTCAAGGTTAAAGATACAAAGAAAGCCTTAAAGGTCTTAGAGAATAGATTTAAAAGAGGAAAAATTTTGAAGGTAGACGGCATAAGGATTGATTTTTCCGACTGGTGGTTTAATGCACGACCTTCTCATACTGAACCTCTTTTAAGATTAGTAATAGAGGCAGAAACAAAAAAACTGATGGAAGAAAAAAAGAAGGAGCTAATTGAATTAATCAATTAGCCCCATTTTCTTTTTGACTTCTTGGAGTGTTGATTGGGCAAGAATTTGGGCTCTTTTTCTGCCCTGTTCTAAAATTTCTTTTACATAAACTTCTCTGGTGAGAAGTTCTTTCTTTTTTCGGCGGAAGGATTCTAATGAATTAATTAAAAGATCTGATAGAGATTTTTTAAAATCCGCGTATCCTTTACCTTTAAATTTCTTTTCCAGCTCCTTAATGGTTTTTCCTGAAAATAAAGAATAGATTGTCAAAAGATTGGAAATACCGGGCTTTAATTTCTCGTTATATTTTATTGTTTTTCCGGTATCAGTAACCGCTTTCATAATTTTGGCTTTTATTTCTTCCGGCTCATCAAAAAGCCCGATATAGGTTTCAGGGCTGTCGGTTTTTGACATTTTTTTGGCAGGCTGCTGCAGATTCATAATCTTAGCTCCTGTTTTTGGGATTCTCGCTTCGGGAATTTTAAAAACTTCTCCGAATCTTTGATTGAATTTTCTAGCAATTGTTCTTGCTAATTCAACGTGTTGTTTTTGATCTTCTCCTACAGGAACGATGTCCGTTTGATATAGAAGGATGTCCGATGCCATTAAAATAGGATAATTCAGGAGCCCGGCGTTTAAGTTTTTCTTAAATTTTTTTGATTTTTCTTTATACTGAGTCATTCTGGTTAAATCGCCAATTGAGGTTATGGTGTTTAATAACCAGGTTAATTCGGCATGTTCTTTTATCTGAGACTGGATAAAAATTATTGATTTTTCAGGATCAATTCCGGCAGCCAAATAAACAACAACTTTTTCTAAAATTGATTCTTGAAGAGTTTTTGGATCATAGGGAACGGTTAAAGCGTGCAAATCTACAATGCAAAAAACACATTCATTTTTTTCTTGAAGTTCAACCCATTGTTTAATTGCTCCCAAATAATTTCCGATATGTAATTTTCCTGTTGGTTGAATGCCCGAGAACACTCGCATAGCAAGTTTTTTATCTTATAAAAAACGCAGCTGGAGAAGAAATTTATTTCTTCGACTTTTAAACTTCAATAACGACTGGAAGAATCATGGGACGTCTTTGAGTTCTTGTGTAGAAAAACTGGCCAATTTTGTTGCGGATTTCATCTTTAACATAGCTCCAATTTACTGCTCCTCCAGATCCCGTTGCCCGATGGACAATTTCAATCACTCTTTTACGGGTATCTTTCAGTAATTCCCTTGACTCCCTGAGATAAACAAATCCCCTTGATATTATATCAGGAGAACCTTTTACTTTTCCAGTTTGTTTATCCACCGCCACAACAATGACAAACATTCCGTCCCTGGCTAACATTTGCCGGTCTCTTAAAACAATTTCTCCCACATCTCCGATGCCCAAACCATCAACCATTACATAGTTTGATGGCACTCGTGATTTCTCAACAGAGATTTTTTGGGGATTTAAGTTAATGATCTGGCCGTTTTCAGCCACCACCACATTTTCTTCAGGGATGCCCACTTCTTTGGCGATCTCGGCATGAGCTGCCAGCATTGAATACTGGCCGTGAATTGGAATGAAGAATTTCGGTCTTATAATCTTTATCATTTCCTTTAATTCTTCTTTTTGGGCATGGCCGCCGGCATGAATATCCATCATTTTATAATGAAATACCCTGCATCCCTGGCGGAGAATGTCGTCTTTTAGGTTTTGAACCGTTCTTTCATTCCCCGGGATAACCGATGAAGAGAGAATGATATTGTCTCCTTTTTTAAGACGGATAAATGGATGCTCTTTGGTGGCTATTCTCATTAAAACAGCCGATCCTTCACCTTGGGCGCCGGTGCACAAAATAGTTATTTTTGAATCAGGATATTTTTGGATATCTTTAGCTTTAATGATTGTTCCTTTTTTCGATTTAATATATCCCAAAGCTCTGGAAATTTCCACATTGGTTTTCATTGAGTAACCTTCAATCACCACTTTTCTTCCGTAATTTTCAGAAAGAGCAATCATTTGCTGTATTCTGTTTATCAGAGAAGCAAAGGTGGCGGCAATGATTCTGCCTTCCACTTTTTTGAAAATTTCTTCTAAATTTTTCTCAATTGTTTTTTCTGAGAGCGAATGGTTTTCTTCTTCTGCTCCGGTCGAATCTGAAAGCAAGAGCAGAATTTTTCTGTCAGCAAGCATTTTTAATTTTTGGAAGTCAGTCGGCAGGTCGTTTATCGGGGTTGGATCAAACTTAAAGTCGGAAGTGTGGAGAATGTTTCCAACCGGCGTTTCGATAAACAAGCCAAGATTGTCCGGGATATTGTGGTTCTGGCGGAAAAATTCAATTTTGAAAGGTCCCATGTTGATTTTAGAGCCATTCTTCACTTCGTTTACGTTAAGAGGCGGCAGGTTTGGAAAATCTTCTTGCCTTTTTAAGATTATTCCACGGGTGAGAGGGGAGGCGTGCATTTCCAAGCCAGGATGCCATATTTTATCTATTAAATAGGGAACAGCTCCAATATGATCATAATGGCCGTGAGTGAAAACAACTCCTAAAATATTTTTCTTTTTGTCTTTCAGACAGCTGATATTGGGGACAATGTAGTCGATGCCAGGCATATCTTCTCCCGGCATTCTAAGACCCATATCGCAAATTAAAATTTTCCCTTCTATTTCAAAGAGAGTCATATTCCGTCCCACTTCGCCCAACCCGCCAAGTGGAATAATACGAATAGTCGAAGAGATAAAATCTCTTCTCTGCCCCTTCATTGCGATTTGGGTAGTCGGAGAGACGTATCTCTTCTTCATCTCCGCCCCGCTGTCGCGAGGATCGATATTAGATTGTTTAGTCATATGTGCGGACGGTGGGATTTGAACCCACAAACCTTTCGGCACAGGCTCCTGAAGCCTGCGTGTTTTCCAGTTTCACCACGTCCGCTCATTTAGGGCTTTTTCTGCCGTATTTATCCCAATACCTTATTTCATCATTTTCTTGGAATATTCCCGTTGTAATTTCCAAAACTTTTGAAGATTCTATTGCTTCTATTCGATGGAAGTATTTTTTAGGAGTAAAATTATATTCGCCTTCTTTTAAGACTTTCTTTTTAAGTTGTTTTTGCTTTTTGCCAATGAGTGTTCTAACTTTGCCCGAAATCACATAGTAAAACTCTTCTCTCAATTTGTGACTCTGCAAAGACCAAGTTTCCCCCTTTTTAAAAAAGTGGATTTTTACCGTGCAGGGTTTGTTATCAATAAATTTAATAAACCCGCCCCACGGCCGCTTAAAATCCTTTTCAAGCTTGAGTTGCATTTATTTCTTAAAAACCCCCGCTTTTTTAATGAGATTTTTATTTTGAAATATCCAATTATAGAGATTTTTAACTCCCTCTTTAGGAGAAATGGTCGGTGACCAACCAAAGTCTTTTTTAGCTTTTGAGACGTCCGAAATATAAACTTTTTGGTCGCCCGGCCGCCAGGGCCCGAATTTGTAATTAAATTTTTTCCCAGCTAATTTTTCTAAAATTTCAAATAATTCCCAGATAGAAAGAGAAAATTTTGGTCCACCGCCAACATTATAAGCCTTGCCTCGAGTTTTTTTAATATTCTTGAGAGCCAAATCAAAGGCCCTGAGTAAATCATCGATATACAAAACATCTCTTACCTGTTTCCCATTACCAAAAATAGTTACGGGTTTATCAAAAAGTAAAGCATTACAAAACCAGGCCAGCCACCCCTGTTCTTCAATCCCAAACTGATGAGAACCATAGATTCCAGATTGCCTAAAAACAATTGTATTTAAGCCAAAAATTCGAGCATAGTCAAGAAAATACTGATCACCGGTACCCTTTGAACACCCGTAGGGGCCAAAGAAGTCCAAAGGAAAACTTTCATTAACTCCTTTTATGTTTTTATAATCATATCTTTTTTCTTTTTCAAGAACGGGGATATGGAGCAATTCTCCCATGACTTTGTTGGTGCTGCTGTACAAAGCCGCCGCCTTGCTTTTTGTATTTCTCATCGCTTCCAAAAGGTTAAAAGTACCCAAGGCGTTTATTTCAAAATCTTCTCTGGGATTTTCTACGGAAGTCACCATTGTTACCTGAGCTGCCAGATGTAGGACTAAATCTGGTCCATATTTTTTAAAAGTTTCTAACAGCTTTTTGTCATCCCTAATATCTCCTTTTACAAAAACCAAATTCCCCCCTTGTTTCTTTAACCAATTTAAGTTTTGCTTAGCTCCGGCTCGAGAAAGATTATCGTAAACAACAACCTTATTACCTTTTTTGAGATAATAGGCGGCAGCGTTAGTGCCAATGAATCCAGCCCCGCCAGTAATTAAAGTAGTCTTTGGCATATTTTTTACATTTTTGAGATAAATCTTTTAATTTCTGGACCAAATTGAGGATGTTTCAAAGAAAGATAAAGATTCGATTTTAAATAAGCCAGTTTATTTCCGCATTCTAACCATTTTCCTTCAAGTTCATATCCATAAATTTCCTTTCCTTCTTTGGCTATTGCACTTAAGATTTCATCCAGAGCTACATCCGTTTTTAGACTAAAAGGAGTTTTTTTAAGGTAATCAAAGATTTCTGGAGTTATAATGAATTTTCCAACAACAGCTAAATTAGAAGGAGCTTCTTCTATCGAAGGTTTTTCCACCACCTTTTTTATTTTATAAAGACGTTTGGTAATTTTTTCAACCTCTGCCATTCCATAAAATTGGAAACTTTCTTTGGGAAGTCGGTAAAGAGCGATTACTGGTTTTTTATATTTTTGAAAAACTTTAATTAATTGTAAAAGACAGGGAACCTTTGATTCAACTACGTCATCTGCCCACATGACGGCACATGACTCTTTCTTTACTAAGTTTCTTGCTTGGAAAACCGCGTGAGATGCGCCTAAGGCTTCTTTTTGAAGGACATAAGAAAAAGATATTTTTTTTGTAATTTTTTCTAAATTTTTAAGTTCTTTCAGGAGATGATTTTTTTTCCTCAATTTTAAAACCTCTTCTATTTCTGGTATTTTTTTAAGATATTTGGCGAAATAGTCCCCGACTTCTTTTTTATCTGGTCGGATAACAAAAATAATTTCTTCAATTCCTGAAGTCTGAGCCTCTTCAACAATATATTGAATAACTGGTTTATCAACCAAAGGCCAGAACTCTTTTGGCAAAACTTTACTCAAGGGTAAAAATCTTGTTCCCAGCCCAGCTATTGGTATTATTGCTTTTTTAATTTGGATCATATTTTTCTTACAAAATAAATTCCTTCCATCTGATTCATAAAAATCCTCCGGTAACCAGAATAAAACCCTTCATAGATTTCAATATACCTCAAGAGATATTTTTAGTCAATTAGTTAAGTTTATCATAGACAGTTTCAAGGCGTAGTTCTTTTGAAAAAGATTTATAGTTCTGTTCTTCTTTCAATCTTCTTTCAATCTTCGTTTTAATTCGTCTATTGCTTTAATCGAGGTGGGGTCAATTTTATATTCAAGAGCCAGCCAGTAAGCCGTCCAGAAGCCCAGAACAATGGTGGAGAAAATTTTTTCCAAAAGCGTTTTGCCTTCAATGTCGATAAATTCCACCTTTACCCCTTCTTTTTCTATAATATTTTTGGTGATTTCCATCTGCTTTAGAATCCTGGAATGGGAACTTTTCTTGTCTCTCAAAATTATCACGTATAATTTTTCATTCGAAACCTGGTCTTCATTTATTTTTTCAAAACCGACGGTTTCATTATGATTTAATTCCGGAAAATAATTGGCAAAAGCTATAATTTTAGCAGTTTCGTTCAAACTGTTTTTCCAAATCCAGCCGATTTCTCTAAACCTTCGGGAGGTATAAATAATCGGGATTTTTTTGAAAATTTTCTTAGCCAATATTTTCCCCCGACTTTTAATTTTTTCCGATTTTAAAGATTTTCCTACTTCCGAAACTTCCTTAATAAGATTTTTGTCTAAAAGATTATGATTCTGGAGGACCTGCAGTAAGGCGGCAAACATTTCTCCTAAAGCCAGTCTCGGCGGTACATAAGGCGAAGGAAGTTTGACGCAAGGAACATCGTATTCTTTCGAAAGTTTTTCCAGTTTTCCTCCCGTGGTAATCGTTATGACGGGTAGCCGCCGATTTACGGCCGTCTGAAAAGAAGACAAAGTTTCTTCGGTGTTGCCGGAATAAGAAATACAGATTATTAAACTTCCATTTCCGGCTTGAAGGGGAAGGCGGTAGGATTTGTAGACAAAAACATCCAGGGGCCTCAAAGTTACTAAAATATCTCCTGGTAATCCCGAACCCCCCATTCCGCAAATAATAATGTTTTCAGGAGGTCTCAGAAGGACGCCGGTTTTTAAATAAATATTTTTTGCTGCTTCAATGCCAATTCGAAATTGTTTGGGAAAATCCAAAATAATTTTTCGCATATTAGATTTGTCTATCTTCCCTACTTCCATGCTCTTTTTGTCTTAATATACCAGTTTTCTATGCCGGAAAATCTTTGTGAGGGATCGGTAATAATTTTGGCAGAAACACCTTTTATTTCTTTTAAAACCAAATAAAAATAATCCGTGCCGTAAAGAAAGACTGCCGGAGCGTCTTCAATTAAAATGTCTTGGAATTTTTCCAGGGCTATTTTTCTTTTTTCTTGGTCCAGGGTCTGGCGAGCTTCTTCTAATAGTTTATCAGATTCTTTGTTTTCATATCCGGCCAAATTCAATCCGGGGTCTTTTGTTTGGGAAGAATGCCAGAAGGGGAAAGGGTCAGGAATTATTTCCAGCACTTGACCAAACAAGAGCATTTCATAATTTCTTGGTCTGATTATTTCCTCTGAGAAATTATTACTATCAATAGTTTTAATTTCTAAATTTATTCCCAGCGCTTGCCATTGATTTTTTAAGATGGAAGCAATATCTACCAAAACTGGCCGATCGGGCTGCTTTAAGGTGGTTAAAGTAAATGAAAGAGAAAGAACCTCCTTCGAGTAAGGGGCGCAGAGCTGGTTTAATTTGTCCCGGGTGCTTTTAAGGACTCTGCCGGTGCCAGCCGTTAGCCCGTAAGGCTTCAATATTTCCTCTTTATATTTTTCTTGAAACTTAATTACGGCCGTTTTTGTCTTTTCTCCAAAATATCCCGTGATTTCTCCTTCGGGGTAAACATCAGGGTCTTTGGCCAGACATTTTTGTAATTCTTGAACTTCGCTTCCCTGGGAACCAACCTGGAGATCGCTTTTAAATTGAAAAGCCGGTTCTTTTTTAATAACTTTTTCTCTTATTCCATTTTCTTTTTCAATAAACCCGGCCTCGTCTAAAATTTGTTTAGCTTTTTCCAGGTCAAATTCATAAATTTTTGATGGATTTTCAAAATCATAAATATCGGGCAGGATTGGCGAATCTACCGTTCTTCCTTGGCCGGAGAGAACCTCATTAATAATTTCTTCTTTGTTTGTTCCGTAATTTAGAGCCTGCCTCACTTTTTTGTCAGTTAGAATTTTTGATTTTTCCGGATTTAAAAAAACGGCAAAGTATCTCGGTATCAAGGGGCGATACTCAAAGAAACCGTCATTTTTTAATTTTTGATTTTTTTCTGGCAAGAAGGCAATAAGAGAAAATCCCTTAATTTGATTAGAATTAAAAGCTAAAACTAATTCATCTTCATTGCTGAAAAAGGAGAAAATGACTCTTTGAATATAGGGCAAATTTCCATAATAATTAGGATTTGTCATTAATTCTAAAGATTTGATATTGCCCTCCTTGTCTTGGGTTATTTCTTTCACTTTATAGGGCCCCGAACCGATCGGTTTTAGATTATAAATTGATAAGGGAAAATTTTGATCGGATATATCCTCCCAAATATGCTTTGGCAGGATTTTTAAGGTGCAGTTTTCCAGAAAGACAACCGAGGGATTTCTTAATTCAAAACGAATTCCCAGCTCGGAAAATTTTTCTACTTTTACTCCCAACCAACTTGCCCTGATCGGACTTTTCAAAGATGGGTTTTGGATTGCTTTAATAGTAAAAATTATATCATCGGCCGTAAGGGGTTTTCCATCTGACCAAAGAAGATCTTCTTTCAGATAAAATTCAAAAATTTTTCCATCTTCAAGAATCTTATATTCTTTTGCTAAATCGAGAACAATTTCCCCCTTTTCATTATATTTCATTAGTCCGGAATAAATCAATTCGGTTAAATCTCTGTCAACGTCGTCAGCTTGAGCGTAGACGGGATTGATAAAACGAGGCGATCCAAGCAAGCCTTCAATATAGGTTCCTCCTTTAGCGGGTTGGATTTCAGTATTTTTTAAGTAAAAGCTATTAGAAAGGAAAAGGAAACTGCCAAGGACCAGGAATAAAAAAACAAAGAAAATGATTTTCTCTTTTTTGTTTAAAACCTTAAAGAGTTGCCTCCACTGAGACCTGGAAGGCCATTTAGCGCGAAGAGAGCTTTGCTCTCTTCTTAACCTTTGTCCCGCTTCGCGGGACTCGGTGAATAAAGAAGACATTTAAAGAATAAGATTTAATAAGGCCAAAAGGATAAATAAAACTCCGCAGACTATTGTTGCCCAAAGAATTTTTTTCTGAATGCCCCTTCTTGTGGCATAAAAACCACCTTCTTGGCCAAAGGCAGAACCCAGAGCGGTTCCCCTTTGCTGGAGAAGGATAAAAACAACCAAAAATACGGATATTATAATTTGAGCCAAAGGCAAGTATTGTTGCATAAATTATTTTTTTAAGCCGAGAAAGAAGCTAATCAGCCAGACAATTAAAGTGGTCCAGAAAAGAGGAACAATGCCGGGGATAATCAATTCCGGGAAAATAATACTAACAAACCAGATCAGCCCCATATTAATTACCAAACCAAAAAGTCCGAAAGTTAAAGCCGTTAAAGGCAGGGTAATTATTTTTATAATTGGCCTAATGAAAAAGTTAATTAATCCTAAAAAACCGCCAGCCATTATCAAATACTTGATTTCTCCCACAAACTCAACCCCGGGCACAAATTTTACGGCCAGCCAGAAACTGAGGATTCCGCCAGCAATCTGAAAAATCAAATTTACCATTTTTTTTAATGATAGCAAAGATTTATTTTGGAATCAAGGAGCCGGTCCTTAATTTATGATGATAGGCGATGGCGAAGCGGTGGGCCTCATCGCGAAGTTGCAATACCAGATTGAAGATTTCTCTTGTTGAACTCTTAAGTAAAATCGCTTTTTTCTTTCCCTCAACATATGCGTTGTTTACTAGATAATTTGCGTCGAAGATGGATTAAGTGTTTTTATTTTAACATTTCTTTTTCGGTTGTTTCGATAAATCTTAGGGGGTCTACGCTGGAGCCGCTAATTTTTACTCCCAGGTGCAAATGGGGCGCTATTGAATAGCCGGTGTTGCCGGAAAGAGCAATAATTTCTCCTTTTTTTACCGCTTTTCTTTCAAAAACTTTGAATTCATCCAAATGTAAATAAAGGGAAAAAATTCCCATTCCGTGATCAATGATGATTATTTTGCCATAGTTAGTTAATTCTTGAGAAAGACGAACCGTTCCGTCATTAATGGCATAAACAGGAGTGTCAATATCAGCTTCAAGATCTACTCCCAAATGCTGGAGAGATATTTCTCCACTTTTTCTGATATTGCCAAACGCTCCCACATCTTTTATTTTTTCCAAAGGGTAAATAAAGGGCCGGTCAAAATAAACCTCTGGAGTAAAAATACTTAGAACCTCCTGCAGCACCAAGTTTTCTTTAGCAACGTTCTCTTCAATTTTTGGAATAGTTAAACCTCTTTCTTCGAGCTCTTTCGTAATTAAGAGCTCGGTAATCGGAAAGTCTCTTTTGACTATATTTATTTCTTTTTCAATTTCGTAATTATCCGGGAGATTAATGGTTAGTTTATATCTTCCAGGTTTTTTCTTTGCATCTATCCCTGCAATTCCAACAAGGTTTTCTCCAAGATTGGAAAAGTTAATTTTTGTTGTTCCGAACCAGCCGCCAATTTCGTCTGCGTCTACAAGACTAGGAATTTTAATCAAAAGAGTATCTCCTTGTTCGAGAGCGGTAGAGGAAAGAGAGATTTGGAATTGCGTGTCCTCGATTATTTTTTCAGCAAATTCCGGCTGGAAAAAATTGTTTATTTTAGTTTCTTTTGCAATAACTTCTTTTATTTGTTTATTCTTTATTAAAACTTCAAGAATTTGTCCTTTCATTGTTTCTTCTGAAAAATCCTGGTCAAAAATGAAATTTCCCAAGCTGTAAAAAATATAGCCATTTCCATATTTTTCATTCGGCTGAACGATATGAGAATGATGGCCGACTGTTAAATTTGCTCCGGCGTCAATCGCCATTTCAGAAAATTCAATCTGAAATTGGGTTGGTTCTTTTTGGTATTCCTCGCCGCTATGCAAAGAAACAATCAAAATATCAACCTGTTTTTTCGCCTCTTTAATTTGTTGCTTAGCTAAGCTAAGGTTTTCTTGGTTAACCAAAGCGATCCCGGAATTTTCTCCTGAAGCCCGCCAGGTTTCGGGTCCTAAATTAGTATAAGTTAAAAAACCGATTTTAGTATCTCCAATTTCTTTAATAAAAGGGGAATAAGCCTCTTTTTCTGTAAAACCCGCTCCAACATAACTAATTCCAGCGTTGCTTAGCTTAGCTAAGCAATCCTCAAGCGCTTCCCGGCCGTAATCAAAAGCGTGGTTGTTAGCCAAAGATAAAACATTAAAACCGGCAAAGATTAACCCTTCAATTGCTTTTGGGTTCGCCCTAAAAGAATAGATACTGCCAACTTTAATTCCCTTATCGGAAATTACCCCTTCCAAATTTCCAAAGACAATGTCAGCCCCTTTTAAATAATCGGCAATTTTTATAAAAGGAAATCTAAAATCTCCTTTTCCTTCTTTCTCAACCATATATTCCACTCCGCGGTCAAGCATTATGTCACCGACAAGAATTATTTTTATTGGTTGTTCTTCTCCAACTAATAGGGTTGAGGTTTCTTTTTGTTGGAAAGGAATGATTTCAATACCGGCAGGTTCTATAAAAAAGGAAATTCCGAAAAATAAGATTATTCCTAAGATAATTGAAATCAGAGCCCACTTCATATTTTACCGAGCTTCCGAAGGAAGCGAAGGTGAAGAAGAGGACGAAGTCCTCTTCGCCTAATTATACCACATTGAATTTTTTAAAAATTTGGAGTATAATTTAATACTCTCATGGCAGAAAATTATATTAAAATTCGGGGCGCGAGGGTTCATAATCTCAAAAACATTAGCGTTGATATTCCGAAGAATAAAATGGTGGTGATTACCGGGATTTCGGGATCCGGCAAATCGTCTTTAGCTTTTGATACTTTATATGCGGAGGGTCAGAGAAGATATGTTGAGAGTTTGTCTGCTTATGCCAGGCAGTTTTTGGGAGTAATGGATAAACCAGACGTAGATTCCATTGAGGGCATAAGTCCTGCAATTTCAATTGACCAAAGAAAAGCGGCTCATAATCCTCGTTCCACTGTTGGTACCATCACGGAGATATATGACTATCTTCGTCTTTTATTTGCCAGAATTGGCAAGCCCCATTGCCCAAAATGCGGAAAATTAATTAGTCGCCAGACAATAGATCAAATTACGGAGCAAGTTTTAAGTCTGCCAAAAAAAAGTGAAATTACTATTTTGGGTCTGATAATTAAAGGTAAAAAAGGAGAACATCGGGGCACCTTGGAAGAAATTCAAAGGGGCGGATTTATCAGGGTTAGAGTGGACAGGATAATTTATAGAATAGAAGAGGCCTTAGAAAAGACCTTAGACAGAAAGAGAAAACACAATATTGAAGTGGTGGTAGATAGATTAGTTTTAGATAAAGATTTAGACAAGTCAAGATTAGTTGATTCCTTAGAAACCGCACTAAAACTCGGCAATGGGATAGCGATGATAAACATAAAAGAAAAGGACATAGTCTTCAGCGAGCATTTTGCCTGCGAAGAGTGCGGAGTCTCTTTGCCGGGATTGGAGCCAAGATTGTTCTCTTTCAATTCGCCTTACGGCGCCTGTTCTGCCTGCCAGGGGTTAGGCGACAAACTGGAGGTTGATCCAAAATTAGTCATTCCCAATCCTAATTTAACAATTGCCGAAGGCGCAATCTTCCCTTGGGCCCATGCTTCTCATACCCGAGCCGCAGCGAAGGGTGAAGAAGAGGATTTATCCTCTTTGACTACTCAAATCGCAATGAAGGAGCGGAGAAGAGATTTTATCTCTTTGACTAAGATTGGCGGACAGGGTTATTTTTGGTGGCAGCTGCAGGACTTGGCAGGAAAGCATAATTTTTCTTTAGATACCCCCGTTAAAGAGCTCCCCCAAAAGATTATTGATTTAATTTTATATGGAGACGGAGAGTCGAAGAAGATTTCTTCTTTTCCATCTTCGCTTACCCAAGCGCAGCGAAGGGTAGAAAAGAACAAAATGTTCTTTGATTCGCATGGCGAAAACTCGATATTTGAGGGAGTCATTCCAAATCTGGAGAGGCGTTATCATGAAACCGATTCAGATTACACGAGAAACGAAATAGAGCAATATATGATTGAAAAGAAATGCGAACAGTGCCAAGGAAAAAGGTTGAAACCAGAAACTTTGGCAGTGACGGTGGCTGAAAAATCAATTGATAGGGTTGTTGAAATGTCAATAAATAAGACCCAAGAATTTTTTAAAAATTTAAAACTAAAAGCCGAGGAAATAAAAATTGCCCAGTCGATTATTAAAGAAATAATTAATCGTTTACAGTTTTTAATTGACGTTGGTTTGGACTATCTAACCTTAGACAGAAAAGCCGATACTTTGGCCGGCGGGGAAGAGCAAAGAATCAGATTGGCCACTCAAATTGGTTCAAAATTAACCGGAGTTTTGTATATTTTAGACGAACCCTCGGTTGGTCTTCATGCTCGGGATCAAAGCAGGTTAATCGAGACTCTAAAAAAATTAAGAGAGTTGGGAAACACAGTAGTTTTGTGCGAACATGACCCCCAGACAATTATGGCGGCCAATTGGATAATTGATGTTGGACCTAGAGCGGGAAAACACGGCGGGCGTATAATATTTCAAGGAACGCCGAAACAACTGCTTAAAAGTCATACTTTGACCGGGGATTATTTGGCGGGGAGGAAGAAGGTGGAGATTGAAAAGTCAAAATCACAAGTCAAAAGTCAAGACTTTTTAATTATTAAAGGAGCGGCGGAGCATAATTTAAAAAATATTGACGTTAAAATTCCTTTGGGAAATTTTGTTTGTATTACCGGAGTTTCGGGATCGGGGAAAAGCAGTCTAATGAATGATATTTTAGCAAGAGCACTCTTGAAAAAATTTTACAATGCCAAAGAAGAACCGGGCCAGCACAAGGCAATTTGGGGATGGGAATATTTGAATAAAGTGGTTTTGGTTGATCAATCGCCGATTGGCAGAACTCCGAGGTCAAACCCCGCCACTTATACTGGTGCCTTTTCTTATATTCGAGATTTGTTTGCCACAACCAAAGAAGCAAGAATCAGGAGTTATCAACCCGGCCGTTTCAGTTTTAATGTTAAGGGAGGCAGGTGCGAGGTCTGTGAGGGACAGGGAGTGAAAAAAATTGAAATGTATTTTCTGCCCGACGTTTACGTCCAGTGTTCTGAATGTAAGGGCCAAAGGTTTAATAAAGAAACTTTGTCCATTGAATATAAAGGGAAGAATATTGCCGAAGTCCTGGAAATGACGGTTGAAGAAGCTTTATATTTTTTTAAAAATATTCCTGGTCCTTCCCCAAAATTAAAAACCTTAAATGATGTAGGTTTGGGTTATATTCAATTAGGTCAGCCCGCTCCTTCCCTTTCTGGCGGAGAAGCTCAGAGAGTAAAATTAGCTACCGAGCTTTCAAAAAAAGCTACTGGTAAGAGTTTATACATTTTAGATGAACCAACTACTGGTTTACACCCTCACGATATTAAAAAATTGATTTTTGTTTTAAAAAGTCTAGTTGAAAGAGGGAACACAGTTATTATGATTGAACATAATTTAGATTGTATAAAAAATTCAGATTTTATAATCGATTTAGGGCCTGAGGGCGGAGACGAAGGCGGATACATTATTGCTGAAGGTACGCCCCTTGAAATTGCCAAAAATAAAAAAAGCTACACTGGACAATATTTGAAAGAAACCTTGAGTGCTTGACAAAAATTTTTGTTTAAATTAATATTAAAAAGTAGAAATTAACACTCAAAGGTCATCATTGCTAAGCGAGCTTTCGCAAAGCGAAAGCGAAGCTGGAAAAGAGAACGAAGTTCTCTTTGACTAAAGCAAAATCAAAATAATATGCGCATTAAACCGCTATCAGATCATATTCTAATTGAGCCGATTAAAGAAGAAGAAAAAACCAAAACCGGGATTTTACTTCCTGATACCGCAGAAAAAGAAAGACCGGAACAAGGCAAAGTAATTGCCTGCGGGCCGGGCAAAAAAGATAAAACCGGCAAATTTATTCTCTTGGAAGTAAAGCCGGGAGATAAAGTTTTATTTACCAAATACGGCCCAAATGAAATCAAGGTCAGCGATAAAGAATATTTAATCGCCAAAGAAGAAGACATCCTGGCAATTTTAGAATAAAACTATGGCGAAACAAATTTTATTTAGCGAAGTTGCCAGAAAAAAGCTAAAAGCTGGCGTAGATAAAATCAACGACGCTCTCAAAATTACCCTGGGGCCAAAAGCCAAACTAGTGGTTTTGGACAAGGGCTTTGGGGTGCCGGAAATCTGCGATGATGGAGCAACCATTGCCAAAGAAATTGAGTTAGAAGACAAAGTGGAAAACCTGGGAGCCGAAATTATGAAAGAAGTAGCTGATAAAACTAATGATGTAGCTGGCGATGGCACCACTACTTCGGTAGTTCTGGCCCAGACAATGATTTCCGAGGGTCTTAAAAATGTGGCAGCCGGAGCCGATGGCTTAGCTTTAAAAAGAGGAATTGAAACCGGACTGAAGAAAGTTGTTGAAGATTTGAAAAAGATGGCAAAAATCATTTCAAAAAAAGAAGAAATTGCTCAAGTAGCAACCATTGCTGCTTTGGATCCAGAAATTGGAAATCTGATTGCCGATGTTTTTTCCGAAGTTGGTAAAGACGGAGTGATTACGGTTGAAGAGTCAAAAAAATTTGGTTTAGAAAAAGAAATCGTCAAAGGACTTCAGTTTGATAGGGGATATATTTCTCCTTATATGATTACTGACGCAGAGAGAATGGAAGCGGTTTTAGAGGAGCCTTATATTTTAGTTACCGATAAGAAAATATCTTCTCTTCAAGAAATTTTGCCGGTAATGGAAAAAGTGGCCCAAACCGGGAAAAAAGATTTAGTTATTATTGCTGATGAAGTTGAGGGCGACGCTCTGGCGACTTTGGTGGTCAACAAGCTTCGGGGTATATTTAATGCCTTGGCAATCAAAGCCCCGGGATTTGGCGACAGAAGAAAAGAAATGCTCCAAGATATCGCCACCGTGATTGGGGCCCAATTAATTTCTGAAGAATTGGGTTTAAAATTAGAAAATGTTGAATTGAAGAATTTAGGTTCAGCCAGAAAAATTGTTTCAACAAAAGAAAAGACAACCATCATTGAAGGTAAAGGAAAAAAAGAAGATATTGACGCTAGAATTTCACAAATTAAAAACGAATTAAAAACCACCGAATCGGAATTTGATAAAGAAAAATTACAAGAGCGTTTGGCAAAGTTGGCTGGCGGGGTGGCGGTGATTAAAGTGGGAGCAGCCACTGAAATCGAACAAAAAGCCAGACAAAGAAAAACCGATGATGCTTTAAACGCTACCCGGGCAGCAGCCGAAGAAGGAATCGTTCCCGGGGGCGGAGTGGCTCTCTTGAGGTGCGTTCCGGCTTTGGAGAAACTTCAGCTTCAAGGAGATGAAAAAACCGGATTAAATATTTTAAAGAGATCCCTGGAGAAGCCAATTAGACAAATTGCTGAAAATGCCGGCCTGGACGGAGCTATCGTTGCTGAAGAAGTAAGGAAAAAGCAAGGTAACTTCGGTTTTAATGCCAAAACGATGGAATACGAAGACCTAGTTTTGGCTGGCATTGTTGACCCAACAAAAGTAGTTAGGTCAGCTTTAGAAAATGCGGCTTCAGCCGCTTCAATGTTTTTGACGATCGAATGCGTTGTTTCGGAAAAACCAGAAGAAAAGAAGACAGGTCCCGGAATGCCGCCAATGGGCGAAGAATATTAGACGAATAATCCTTCTTCACCTTCGTCCCCTTGCGGGGACTCGGTGGGAGAAGATTACTAATTAAAAATTTCTAGATTTGCCAAAAACTCTTCCAGTCAAAGAGCGCTGTGCGCTCTTTTCTACCTTCGCGGCGCTGTTGCGCCGCTCGGTGGTTGACCCCGGAAGAGTTTTTGGTTATACTAAAAATAGGTCGAATTAATAATAATTTTAACTTTTAATTTTATGGATACTACTAGGATTATTTTAATAACTATAGGATTAATAATCCTTTGGGTAATATTTACTTATAACCGATTAATTACTTTAAGGAATCGGACAAAAGAGGCCTGGTCGGATATTGATGTGCAGTTGAAAAGAAGATATAACTTAATCCCTAATTTAGTTGAAACGATTAAAGGATATGCGGCTCACGAGAGAGGAGTTTTTGAGAAGGTGACCGAAGCCAGAAGTCGGGCAATGGGAGCTCAGACAATAAAAGAGCATTCAGAAGCAGAAAATATGCTTTCTTCAACCCTAAAATCCCTTTTTGCCGTGGCTGAAAATTATCCTGACTTGAAAGCCTCAACTAATTTCCTTGAATTGCAGAGAGAGCTTCGAGATACCGAAGACAAGGTTCAGGCAGCCAGACGTTTTTACAATACCAATGTCAGAGATTTGAACATTAAGATAGAAAGTTTTCCGGCAAATATGGTGGCTAATATTTTCAGGTTTGCTAAAATGGATTTTTTTGAGATCGAGGAAGCAGCGGCCAGAGAAGTGCCTCAAGTAAAATTCTAAATTTCTAATGAATCTTTATAGTCAAGCCGAATCAAACAATAGGAAGACTTGGTTTTATTTGTTTTTCTTTCTGCTTTTTATTATTGGCATTGGTTGGATTATTTCCTATTTCTTGCAAAGTCCGGTAATTTTATATTTTGCCGTAATTTTAAGTATGGCCATGAGCCTTTTCAGTTATTGGCATTCTGACAAGATTGTTCTGGCGCTTAGTCGGGCTAAACCTATTGAAAAACAGGATAATCCAGAATTATATAGATTGGTTGAGAATCTCTGCATTACGGCCGGTCTTCCCTTGCCCAAAATATATATAATAGATTCGGCCCAGCCCAATGCTTTTGCTGCGGGCAGAGACGCAAAACACGCGGTGGTTGCCGTAACCAGAGGCCTTTTGGAAAAATTAGAAAGAGTGGAGTTGGAGGGAGTGATTGCTCATGAGCTTTCTCATATCGGGAACAAAGATATGTTGTTGCAGACAATTATTGTTGTTTTAGTTGGCATGGTGGTGATAATGACCGATTTTTTCTTTAGGATAGCTTTTTGGGGCAGAATGGGAGGAAGAAGTCGCGAAGGAGGGCAAATAAGGTTGATTATGATATTGATAGCTTTGATTTTGGCAATCTTGGCGCCAATTTTCGCCCAATTAATAAAATTGGCGATTTCCAGAAAAAGAGAATATTTGGCTGATTCTTCGGCTGCTTTCTTAACCAGATACCCCGAAGGATTGGCTCAGGCCCTTGAAAAGATTTCCGCTGATTCCAATCCTCTTAAAACGGCGAATGACGCAACTTCCCACCTTTATATTGCCAGCCCTTTTCGGGGAAAAGAAAAAACATCCTGGCTTCATAAATTATTTATGACTCACCCTCCGATAGGAGAAAGAATAAAAGCATTGAGAGAAATGAGGATTTAAAAATATGTCAAAAAAAATCAGAGTAGGCATAATCGGAGTCGGCAATTGTTTCGCCGGCCTAATCCAGGGGATCGAATATTACAAAAAACACAGGAATAAAAACCCTGTGGGTTTGATGCACGTAAAAATAGGTCCCTATTCTTTTGATGACATCGAATTTGTTTCCGCCTTTGACGTAGGTGCCAATAAAATTGGGCAACCACTAGATAAAGCAGTTTTTGCCTCCCCCAATTTGGTGAGATGGACAAAATTGCCAAAAAGCAACGTTATCGTGAAAGAATCGCCGATTTTAGACGGTATCGGAATTTATGTGGAGAACAGAATCAAACCATTGAAGAATCCGAGCCCGAAAGAGAAATTGGAAAAAGAAATCATAGAAGAGATTAAGAAAACAAAAACTGAAATTTTAGTAAATTATCTGCCGGTAGGTTCGCAGAAGGCAACCGAATTTTGGGCGGGCATTGCCTTGAAAACCGGTTGTGCTTTTGTAAATTGTCTTCCAGCTTTCATTGCCTCAAATAAAAATTGGGCGGCAAAATTCAAAAGAAAAAGAATCCCAATTATCGGCGATGATATCAAAGGTCAAATTGGAGCCACTATTGTTCATCGGGTTTTAGCCCGGCTTTGCGACGACAGGGGAACAGTGATTGATAAGACTTATCAGATAAATGTTGGAGGAAACACCGATTTTCTTAATATGCTGGAAAGAAGCCGTCTGGAAAGTAAAAAAATAAGCAAAACCGAAGCTGTAACGAGCCAAATAAGTAAAGATATTAAGGCTGATAAGGTTTATATCGGTCCTTCTGATT
>Ga0210016_1001719_pt1 | contig 20305 bp, 29 predicted proteins | sample CryGeyCG2014_300_FD_185454 | JGI IMG/M metagenome (GOLD analysis project Ga0210016, IMG submission 185454) | Groundwater microbial communities from aquifer - Crystal Geyser CG02_land_8/20/14_3.00 (SPAdes) (version 2) | ecosystem: Environmental > Aquatic > Deep subsurface > Groundwater | place... | reverse complement strand
ATAAATTTCATTTATAGTAAATAAAATTTATAATATTAGACATAAAAATATATTGTGTAAAGGCTTGTAAATAGGTCAAAAATCAATTTTTAATTTAATAATATAAAACTTATATATGAGTAATTAAAAGGGATTAAATAAATAAAACGAATATTTTTATATATCAAAAGATAATGAAAGAAGAGTTATACTAGATAATAGTAATAATGTAGTTTAAATATTATATGTAAGTTTTGTTATTATAATAACTATTATTTAATTGAGTAGATGATTATAGGATAGAGGGACTAAAATAATTTAAAATAAGGAGGTGATTAAATATGGGTTATAATACACAAATATATGGGGATGTAAAAGTTAAAAAAGAAAAATATCTGTTTTTATGGAGGAAGTTGATTCTTTAAAATTGGAGAGTCAAATTATTAGATTTCATTGGTTTGGTGATTTTACTGATATGAGTGTTGATAATGAAGGGGGGATTCATTTTGGTAATTATTTTAGAAAGTCTGCTCATTTATTTGAATTTTTAGCTCCTTATGTTATAGATGAGTCTTATATAGAAGGACAAGGGGAGGAAATAGGTGATTTATGGAAAATAATATTTAAAGATGGAAAGTATAAAATGTATACAACTGTATGGGAAGAAAACTTGCAATTTGATTATTATAGTAGAGAAAAATTTTTAAAAGAACAGACAAGAATAAAAGCAAAAATAAATGAAGCTACCATGCAAATTATTTAAGTTGTAATAAGGGAAAAGTAATGAATATTTTTATATCAAAAGATAATGAAAGAAGAGTTATATTAGATAATAGTAATGATACAATTTATGACATAATGAAGGTTGTACCATCAGCAGTTTGGGACAGATATTATAAATATTGGAGTTTTGGAATTGAGGATTGGGTATGGGTAAGAGATAAATTAAATAAATTAGCTATTGATTATTTATGTGATAATAGTGTTTTAGAAGAAGCATTGATTAATTATGAGAATTGGAGAACTCATATGATACAGACTAAGGATAATGAGGAGTATGAGTCTTTGTTAAATGTGAATTTATATAAGCATCAAAAATCAGCCATTAATTTTTTTATTAATGGTGGTAGATTAATATTTGACGAAATGAGATTAGGAAAATCACTGGTATTGTTGGAATATATTGAATATTTAAAACAGTGCAATGAGATAAAGAATTGTTTAATAATATGCCCGAAAAATGTGATATGGGTATGGGTGAATGAATTAAAAAAGTTTTTGTCTACAGATTATAATGATTATGTTACAGTATTTGATTTTAAAAATAAGAGTTATGATAAAAGTAAAAGTGTTTTTTATACTGTTGTTAATTATGAGTATTTTAGAATGAATGGGGAATTATATAGAGATAGATTTGATTGTGTAATATTGGATGAAGGACATAAGATTAGAAATAGAACAAGTTTGATAAGCAAAAGTATCATAGATATTTTAGTAGATGTTAAATATAAATTGATAAGTACTGGTACACCATTTGAAAAAATGGAGCAACTTTGGGCATTATTGCATTTTATTATGCCTATTAGTTTTAATTCATATTGGAAGTTTCAGGCTAAGTATTGTGTTGTTGAGAATAAGCTGTTATGGGGGAGTAAGAGGCATATAAAGATAATAACAAATTATAAAAATCAAGAGGAGTTTGAAAAACGAATTGCACCTTTGTTTATTAGAAGAAAAAAAGAAGATTGTTTTGATTTGCCTACTAGAGTATTTCAGTCTTTATATGTAGAATTAGATAAAGAGGAGAGGAAAGTATATACTGATTTATATAATTCTTTTAATACAGTTGAAAAGGAAGAGAAGAAGAGGTCTTTAGTTAGATTATTGATGTCATTGTCGAGTTTACAGGCGCTAGGAATAAATAGTGAAAAATCATCTAAAATAGATAGTTTAAATGATTTTTTAATTGATTTAGATTTATATAATCGAAAGGGGAAGGTTATTATATGGAGTAGTTATATTGGTACAATTAAATTATTGGAGAAAAGATTATCACAATATAAACCAGCAGTGTTATATGGTGAAGTAGCTAAGAATATAGATAAAATTATAGATAAATTTAAAAATAATAATAAATGTAAACTTTTTATAGCTAACCCTGCAGTAGGAGGAATGGGATTAGATTTATGTAATGCAGATGTAATGATATATTTAGATTGCCCTATATCATATACAGATTATTTACAGTCTGTTGAACGAAATAGGGGCAAGCAGCAAACAGAGAGTATGTTAGTTATTTATATGAGGGTAAAAGGAACAGTAGATGATAATATAGAGAATAGTTATGCTAATAAACAATCTCTATATGAATACTTAATTGATGGAGGTGATTAGTTTATAGATAATGTATTATAAATAAGTTTTAAATCGGAAATAGTAGGCAGGGAATTATCCTTAAAAATAATTACTAAAAATGAAAAGTAATACTTGATAAATATTGATAAATATGGTATAATATGTTTATTAATATTTATTAAATAGATAAGGAGGAAGAATGAAGCAAAAAATAATAAGTTTTGTGGGAGAGCAAGGGGTGCAAATAATATGTTTATTTATAAGTGCTATTATGTTATTTTGTATTGTGTTTTTAATTTTAAAAGCTTCTATAGTAGGAGTTGCTTTAAAGATTTATGATGAACCTGATTATCCTATTTATACTCGTTGTGAGGCTGCAGCATGTTCTGCAAGGAGGTAGAAAATGATTAATCTTGAGAAGCTGAAAAAAGAATGTGGAGTACAGGATAATAGGGCTACTGCATATTCGATATATGTGGCTGTGCAGTAGCTAACCTGTGTCGGCGTGATAGCCGATGGGTATAGTTTTAGTGGTGATGGGGAGGAAAGAATCGTTTTTCATGTAGAGGGGGAAGAATGGGAGATATACAGTAAGAGCATAAGTTTTTGATTTTTAGTTTATGATTTATAGTTTTTGGAGTATATGCAATGATGATAGTTTCTATTCTTTTACTGCTGGATAGAATAAAAATATGAGGAGATAGAAAATGAAGAGTAATAACGAGTCAAATGTCTTGATGGAAAAAAAGGCAACCAAGAATTCTGTGATAGTCAAAAATATTGTTTCAAGATTTACTCGAGGCAATGTCAATTTACAGATGGACAACTATCTTACTAAAAAAGTTCAAGATGCTCGCAAGAAGGTTTTAAGTGATAGGAAAAAGGAGGGAAATGGTTATTAAAAAAGAAGGAATGGCATGGCTTGGAAAAGTAGTAAGTATTTATCTAATTGAAGGAGCAGATAGAATACAGCGAACAGAAGTATTCTGTGGGGAGGGAGGTAGGTGGACAGGAGTAACTACAAAGGATGTGCAAGTAAATGCTGGTGTGGTGGTATTTTTACTTGATGCAATAGTTCCGCAAATAAAACCATTGATTTTTATGAAGAAATATCAATGGAGAGTTAAACCTTGTCGATTAAGAGGTTGCCTTTCAGAGGTATTGATTATGCAAAAAGAATATTTTCATTTGGATACCAATAGAGTAGGTACTGATGTTACTGAATTGTTAAGAGTTAAAAAATATGAAAAGGATATTCCTATTTAATTAGAGGGGTATGCATTAGACAAATTTCCTTTATTTATCAGATGAACCTAATTATCAGTCTGTGCCAGAATTTAGACAAGCATTGGTAGGAAAAATTGTTGTGTGACTGAAAAATATGATGGAATGAGTTTGACTATCTACTGCAAAGATGGTCATTTTGGAGTTTGCTTCTGGAATTGAGAAAAAAAAGAAGGCTATGATAATGTTCTATGGAAAATAGTGGAGTGATACAAATTAAAAGAGTTTCTGTCTGAATATGGTAATATTGCTTTACAGATGAAATTATATGGAGAAGGCATTTAAAAACCCTTTAAAAATATCAGAAGTTGATGTCAAAATTTTTGATGTGTTTGATATAGATAGTCAAGAATATATTTATTATATAAAAGCTAAGTTGATTATTGAAGATTTAGGGATGGAATTTGTTAAGATAGTTGTGGGGCATTTATCTTATAAAGAGCTGTTTTGTTATAATCATTTTGATGAGGATTTGTGAAGATTAGCAGAAGGAAGTTATCTTGGAACTGATTGTCCCCGAGAGGGTATAGTAATTAGACCGACTAAAACTATGTGGGTGAATGGCAAGAGATTAAGTTTTAAGGTATTGAATCTTAATTATAAATACTGATGTAGAGGAGGGAGTGAAATGGAAAAAATGTATATTTTTTGGAATACTTATTTAGATTATTTAGATGAATTTACAAATAAAATTAAAATTTTAAATAAGAAATATGACTATGTTGTAGGAATAGGTAGAGGAGGAGCAATTATAGGTATTATAATATCGTATAAATTGAATATACCCTATGTATATATACCTGTGAGTAGATATACGAATATAGGTAAGACAGACACCTTAAGCATAGGTAATTTTAGTAAAGAAATAAGAGGTAATATTTTATTAGTAGATGATATAATCGATGAAGGAATTACTATGCAGAATGTCATTAATAATATTTTAACAAAAAGTATAGATTGTGTTATTGAAATATATGTTATGTTTTATAGAAAGTATAGAGATTGTAAATTTTTTGAGTCGAATGTTTTATATTATACAAATTTAGTTAAGGATAATAAATGGATATTGTTTCCATATGAAGTTGATAATAGTAATATATAATAGATGTTGAATTTATCTATTTAAGTAGCAGCTATGAGTATAAAATTGATATTAAGTTGTTGTGAAGAATGAAAATGTTGCTTATTTTAAGAAGGGATTATAATATTAAAAATTATGTCTGCAATAGTTTTAGTTTTAGGAATAGGAGCTGTATAAATGATTAATATTTATCAAGATAGATATATTTATAAAACAAAGAGTGCTTTGATTAATGCTTTAATTGATTTAGGAATATCTGGTAAGACAAAATTAAAAGAAATGCCTTTTAAACAATTATCAGCTATTTATCATAGGAAGAGGAATGAATTAGATAATATTAAAAAGGTAAAATTATATGAGATATAAACTGATTTGATAAGGGAGGACAGGAAGAATGGATATAGTCAATAGAATATTATAGAAGTAAAGAAAGAAAATTACAGTTTGTTTTAGATTCAAATAGAAGTCTTATGGATATGATTATTAAAAGATATGATATGATTATTGAAGATGCAGAAAATGAACTTGTTTTGTTACATGAACAGATTAGTTTAGTATAAGTGTAAGGATTAGAAGAATTTGATGAAGATATTCTTGGGAGGTATTAAGATGGGTACTTTAATAACATTTGAAGGTATTGATGGTAGTGGGAAAACTACTCAGATTTTAAAATTAGTAGATTATTTGACAAATAAGGGGTATAATGTTATTAGTACAAGAGAACCAGGAGGAACATTTATAGGGGAGCAAATAAGGAATTTATTGCTGCATGAGGGTAATAAAAATGTGTCTGCATTAGCAGAGTTATTTTTATTCTCAGCAGCAAGAGAGCAATTATTATGTGATGTGATAAGACCATCGCTATTAGATGGTAAAATAGTGTTATGTGATAGATTTATAGATTCTACATTTGTGTATCAAGGATATGTGCATAATATTAGTATAGACAACATTTGTAAAATACAAGAAGTTTTGAATATAGAAGATATTAGTATAGATTTAACTTTGTTATTAGATGTAACACCTGAAACAGTATCATATAGACATAAAACTAAAATTTTAGACCAGATAGAATTGAATAATATATTGTTGCAAAATAGAATAAAAGAAGGCTATTTGAAAATTGCTAATAATGATTTTGATAGGGTTAAAATAATTGATGGTAATAAATCTATAGATGAAGTACATATAGATATTTGTAAAATAGTAGATGCTATTTTATTATAATTAACATATATATATATGTTAATTAAGGAGGAATATATAGTTTAGTAGTTTTGTATATTGAAATGTGAGTATATAAATATAAAGGAGGATGATTTTAATGGCTGCATGGAGTGATGAAGAGATACAATTCTTAAAGGATAACAGTAAGGAGATGGAATACAAAGATATTGCAGTGTTATTGGGAAGAAATGAGGCAAGCGTGGTACAAAAAGTAATAGGGTTAGGGCTGAACAAAAATATGAATTGGAATAATGTAGATGTTAGTAATGATATAGATACTGTTGTTGAGGAGCTTAAGAGTACCAGAAGTAAAGTTATGTCTGCCAGAAGAAAGAAAGGAATATTTGTATATGATAAAGAAGGAGAGAATGATGAAGAGATAGAAATTTTATATACTAAAAATTGTTCTATCGCTATGATTAGTAGAAGTTTGGGTATACCTGCACATATAGTCAGATATAGATTGAAGAAAATGAAACTGAGATAGTTTAGGTTGAAATAAATAAATTGAGGACGTTAATAAATGAAAATAAAAAGATTGATTATATCAGATAATATTTTTAATAGAGTAGAATTAATAAAAAATTTATTCTATAATAAATTAGGAGGAAAGTTATATAAATCAAATACAGTAGATATAGATAGTTGTGTTATATTTGCAGATAAAGAATTTAAAAAGCACTCTTTAGATTTGTTGATGGAATTAAACGAATTAGTAAATTTTTTAGTTAATTCATATAAAGGGCAAGTCGTGAGAGGTAACATAAGATATATAAAATTTGTATTATCTAAAAATAATATAGAAAAATATTTTTTATATAAGAAAGATTTGTTATTTATACCATTAATGAGAGATGCAATGGAATCATATATTAAAATAAGAGTTAATGAATATGATGGTATTAACAGTAAGGAAAGTACTGATTGGAACGAAAAGAGAGAAGCATTATTGAGTATATTTTTATCTTTTATAGAGAGACAAGCTGTAGTATTGGATGATTATTTTAAATGGTTTTTTAACGTTTTTTTAAATTCTCAGAAAGGGGCTACAGCAGGTTTTTGGTTTAGTTTATCTGTTGTGGGTGGATATGTGGCATATATCAGACAAGAGAAAAAAAGTAGCCAAATAAAGAAATATATAGAAAAGGACTATTGATAATTAATAAGATTAGGGGGGAGTATTGAGATGACTGTTTTAGAATTAGAATATATTGTTATTAGAGGTATATTGGTTTTTGAATCTATTATAGATAAAGTTAGCACTATTGAAATGAGTAAAAAATTTCATTCTGATATAGTAGATTTTGTTTATAATTATTATAATAAATATAAAAGAATTCCATCTCTTGAAATCATAAAACAAGAGATTGGTGGAACTAAAGAGGATTGGAATTTGATATTAGAAAGAGAAGATAATGATGATATAAATTTTTATGTAGACAAATTATATAAATTACAGCAACATGATAGAGTAAGAAGTTTTTTAGAGCATAGTATAGAATTATATAGAGAGGAGAAAATTGAAGATTTAGATACATATTTAAGAACTTTTAGTAGTAAAAGTAAAAATTTTTCTGATATTGTTCAGTATTCTGCATGGGCAGATGAATGGGAAAGAAGGAAAGATGAAAGAAAAAATAGAAGTGTACATGATGTGGTTAATTTAGGATTGAGTACTGATGAAGGCAGTATTGATTTTGTGTTAGGAGGAGGAATAAGAAAAGGAGAATTTGGTGTAGTAGTAGGGCATTTGAAGATGGGGAAATCAATGCTATTATTATATATGGCTTGTAATGTGATTAAACAGTTAAAAGGAGTTTTATATGTTACATTAGAGGGAAGAATGGATTTAGCTGAAAGAAGATTTGATGCTTATTTTAGTGATACATATTCAGATAGATTAAAAAATTGGTCTTTTACAGAGGAGGAAGAAAGTCAATTAGATAAAGTATTTGATGCAATACAGAAATATAAATTGAAATTATTTATAGTGCATGGTAGATTATATTCATATTCAATATTAGATTTAGAGAGAGATTTGAAAATATATATTGAGAAGTATGGCATAAAACCAGAATTTATTGTTATTGATTATGGGGACATAATGGTTACTAAGTTAGGGAGGAATGATAAACCGTCAGATTTAGTAGAGATATGGGCAGATTTGAAAAATTTTGCACAAGATTATAATATAGCAATATTTACAGCTGCACAAGGAGATGCGAGTAGTCGAGCAAGAAATTTAGGAGGGGAAGGAAAAGTTACTTGGACTGATACAGGTGGTTCAAAGATGAGAAATACAATACCTGATTTAGCATTAACTTTATCGCAGACTAAAGAAGAAAAGTTAGCAGGTATAGTAATCATTACATTAGATTATGCAAGGGATAGTGAGTCGGGATTTGCTTTAGAAGTTTATCCTGATAATGCTAAAGCAGTTTATATTCAGAAAAAAACTTCTGTTTTTTAGTAATAGTGGGGAAGTGAGTAGAAAATTTGTTAGTAATACAATATATTTTAATTAGGTAATTTAGGAGATGATTATGAGTGGAGGACATTTTGATTATAAGCAATGTTTATTTATAGATATAGCTTATAAAATTCAAAGTTTGATAGATGATAATAAGGGATTAAATCAGTATGGTGATACAATAGGAAGAGGATATAGAAGTCAGACTATTGAGAAATTTGATAATACAATAAAAATGTTGAAACAGTTATATGTTCGAATAAATAGAATTGATTATCTTGTTTCAGGTGATGATAGTGAGGAAGATTTTCATAGAAAAATAGAGGAAGAATTAAAAGGGAATTAAAAATGAAAGAGAATATAATAGACATCTATAGAGAGTTATATTATGAGCAAATGGATTTAGCTATAAAAGAGCATAGGATGAATGATATATATGGGATTGTTTCAGGGATACCTGTATATTATTGGAATTATCAAAAAGAGTTTATAAAAGAGGTTGTGCTATCCCTCACAGAGGATATTAAAGGAATATATTTTTATGGTAAAGGAGTAACTGGAAAAAGTATGTCTGCAGCATATTTGTTGAAACAGTATATTATGAAGGATTCTTTATTATTAGCTTTTAAGTATAGTTTAAGTGGATATTGGTTAGATTATATGACAATGATTGAGTATTTAAGAAAGCATGATAGTAGAGCAGATTTTATAGAGCATATTTTTATTAAAAAATCATTTATAGTATTAGATGATTTTGGTAGAACATACGGAGCAGATAGCGATTTTGTAATTAATACAGTTACAAGATTATGTAAGTCTTTTTTAGAGAAAGGTGGAAGATTAATAATTACTTACTTCAAATATTAAGTATGAGGAAGTAGGAGATGTTTTTTGTTTAAAATTAAAATCAATGTTTGATATATTTTTGAACAGAATTGAATTAACTGAAAAATTTTGTTAGTATATATATATATATATTAGTAAAATTATGATAATAAAAAATGAACTTAAATTATTTTATTGGTAAGGGGTGATAAAAGATGAAAATTTTAGAATTAAAGCTGCCAGAGGATAGTAGTATTATTTTTGGTGGAAGGGTATTGAGGAAGAGATAGTGAGTCTTTCACAGACAGATTTTGAAGTAGAGTTGGAGTATTAAAGACAAATTTACAGGAAGGAAGAGGAGTATGAAATTATTTGTTGTGACTGCAAAAGTAGATTATTTTCTTGAAGACAATTGGCAGTCTTTTTGTAAGCAAATTAATATGTGGGGATGGGAAACAAGAGAGGCTGCTCAAGAAAGCATTGAGCGAAATAAGAGAATATGGGGTAAAACTGGTCATCAGAGGATTGTTGAGCTGAATGTTAGTATAGTTGAGGAGGAAACAAAATAAGGAGACAAAAATAATGGGTAAAGAAGGTATTAATGTATATACACATTAAAAATAAAAAATATTATTTGAATAATATGCAAAAAATAGGAGATGAGATAAAATCTTGTTGCCCGTTCCATAAGGAGGTTACACCATCTTTTTTTGTTAATTTAAAGTTAGGTATTTATCATTGTTTTGGTTGTGGAGTAAAGGGTAGGATAGATTTTCAAGAAGATAAAAATAAAAAGGATTATAATAATTGTAGTTTGAGTTTACAGAATACAGTTAAAAAAGAATTATATTTACCTAAGGAATTTAAAACTTGCTTTTGGGGAGGACATTTAGTATATGTACCTGAGTATTTTAAAAAGAGATTTATTACTAATGATACAATAGAAATATTTGGTTTAGGGTACAATTTAAGTGCAGAGCAAGTGATAATTCCTTGTTATCATGAGAATAGTTTGTTAGGATATGAATATCGAAATTGGAAGACAAATGAAAAAGGGTTTTGTATAGGGGCAAAAACTAATCATATATTATATGGTTGGAATTATTTTAATAATAAATGTATAGAAAGAATTATATTAGTGGAAGGAGTATTTGATTTTTATAGAGTATTTCAGACAATTAAAAAATATGGGTTACATGTTATTGGAGTATTTAGTATAGCGGGGAAGCATTGTTTTGGAAAATATAAAGTAGATTTATTAAAGACATTAAAATCTAAAGGTATTAAACAAATAGATTTGTTTTTAGATGCTGATTGTAATAGTAAAGATTTTGATTTTATTGGTTACCAATTATGTATGTATTTTAAAGTTAATAATATTTATTTATATAATATTAAAAAAGACCCTGCTGAATGTACTGAAGAAGAAATATTAAAAATAATTAATAAATAATCAAAAATAATACTTGACAAATATTGGCTTATATGGCACACTATATTTATAAGTTAATTGTTTTTATAATGGGGGGAGAGTAAATGTCAACAAATAGAAAAGATTGTTTAGAAGAAGATTATGATTTTTCGAAGTACTATAATTTTATATGGAGTAGAGTGCATTCTTGGATGCGTTCAAAAAATATAGTAGAGGATATTAGAGATGATTTGTTTCAAGAATGTTTTCTTAATTTTTTAAATGCTTGGAGAGGAAAAGAAGGATTAAATCTTCAAGAAAGAACTCTGTATCATTATTGTAGTGTTGGAGTAGACCATACTATAAATAGAGTTTTGAAGAAAAAATGTATTAGAAATAAATATATAAAATTATTTAATCGTAACGAAGATGATACTTATATAGACTATCTTTATAATGATACTAATATAGATAAGATTATAAACGAACGATATACAGAGGATGAATTATGGTATAAACTTAATATTTTTTTAGATGAAAATATTAATTATAAAGTATGGTTATTTTGTAGGTTAGGATTAGACAAAAACTACAATGTTTTTGTTGAGAAAGAGTTAAATAAGCGTAGAAAGCGAGGAGGTAATAGATACATGCATGTAGAAAATATTAGGCATATAGCAGAAGTATTAGCTGATTATTTAGGAATGAGTGCTTATAAGGTCAGAAAATTGAATGTTCAATTTAGGAAAGATTATATGAAGTATTTTAATTTGATTGAGGAGGAAGTAGATGATTTTTGAGATTAATACAAAATTGTTTAGGAATGCTTTGGATAAAATAAATTTATGTCATACTAGATATGATATGAATTCTACTTTGCTTGATATAGTTATTGTAGAAGGAAAGATTTATTTAGAATTTTGTTCAGGTATTCAATATATGCAGGTAAATACAGGTTATTTAGTAGACAGTACTGTTAATAAAAGAGTTACTTGCAGTTTTCAAATTTTATATGATGTAGTAGTCTCTATTGATTTAAAAAAGGAATTAGTTTTTAGTATGAGTATAACAGATAAGCAATTGAAAATATTTGGCACGAATTATTCAGTGCTTATATCTATAGTAAAGAGAGATTTTATTGATTGGTTGGAAAAGGAAGAAATTATGTACAAAGATGTTAAGACAGGTAATTTTTTAGATTGTGTACAAAAAGTAGAAGGCTTTTTGAGTTTAGATATAGTACAATCAATTAATAAGTTTTGTTTGCATCCTGATGGGTTATTTATTAGTTTTGATAGAGAAGTGTTAGGAATAGGCGTTTTAGATAATAATTGGCATGTTCAGCATAAATTATTATTTGATAAGTTGGATATTACTGTATTAAAAGGATTATTGAAAGATAGTTTTGGTGTATGTAGTGTAAATGATAAATTATTTATTAAGGGAGAAGATTATATATTTGGCTTTAGATGTGGTACTGCATATCCAGGCGTAGAAGATTTAATACAGTCTTTTCCTATAAAAGAAGATTATATCATACTCCCTAAGAGTGCATTATTAGATAATTTAAGGTTAATGAAAGGATTAACCAGTAAAGATTTTGATTGTTTGAGTATAAAAATAATAGACAATATAATGAATTTAAATTTAACAGCTATTATAGGCGTTGTTGACATTAAGATACCCTGTAAAGGTAATAATATTTGTTTTGCCTGTAAATGTACAGCGTTTACAAAAATAATTAATTGTTGTGAAAATGAGATAAGATTTAATTTTTATGACAATTGTATGGTTATATCAGATTCAATAGGCAATAAAATATATTACCTATTAAGATTAAACAATTAAGAATTATTTGTAAGAGAAACCGTGGAGGGGTTTTAGTACAGAATGGGGTAGGTTGATATTTTTAGATAGAGCAAATAAATTTAGTTCTCCCCCAGAATAGTATTTGCTTACCTACCCCATTATTTTTCAGTTAAGCCTTATTAGGAATGAATTTCCAATTTATTAGTTTCTCCCAGTTTCTGATAATATATTTTTAATAAGGCTTAACTGAAAAATAAATAGTTTTAGTTAAGGGGGTGTATGGTTATTGAGAGTAAAGAAAACGAAAAATAAGCAAATGAGGAGTTTATAAAATGGAGAAAATAAAAATAAATATTTTAAGTTTATAAGTAATGCTGTTGCTGTTTCGTCAGAAGATGGAGAATTAGTTGAAGGAGAATGAATAATATGAAAACGGTAATTATAATGCAAGGTAATGTAGGCGTAGGTAAAAGTACATTGGCAAGAGCAATACAAAAAAAAGATTGGTTTAATATCTATATTAAGTAGAGATGGTATTAGACATATGATACATGGGGGAGAATATAAATTTGACCAAACAAAAGAATTTTATATTAAAAAATTATTTTTTGCTATATTAAAAGAATCATTAGATAGTTTTACTTCTGGTAATGATAGTATTATAATAGATGGAGTTAATAGCAGCAATGTATTTTTAACAGATATATGCACATTAGCTGATAATAATTATAAAAAAATATTAGTCGTTTTTCCTGATTTAGATAAAGAAAAAACAATGAGAAGATTATTTAATAGAAAAGGTTTTGAGAATATATCAATGGAAATATGGGAAAATGTATATGATGGTGTAAAGAGACAATTAGTAGTTAATAAATATGATGATGATAGAAAAAATAAAATTTTTGATTGTATTATAAGATTAGAAGAATATTATAATATAGTAGATGTGGTAGCACAAATAGAAGATGCTATTAATAATAGTATTCCATTTAATGAACGAATTTGTGATTTTTATGGTATAAATAAGAAGTATATAAACGACCGTTTTTTTGCTTCTAAGATAAAATTAGAGTTACATAATATATATGAGTATGTATTGAGTGGTATGGAGGATTCAAGTTTTAATATAAGTGCTAAATTAAGTAATATAATAACTCTTTGTGAAAACTTTGATTATGATAAAGAGAAAGTTATATAAGGAGTAATAAAAATGGGTACGAATTATTATTTGGAAGTGGGAGCTAAAAGTGTATTAGATTATAAAAAATATGAGCCACTATATATGAAAAAGTTCTTATGGATGGGCATTTGCATTATATATAATGCCTGAAAAAGGTATTCGTTCTTTTAGTGTTTGGCAGAAGTTATGGAGAAACTTTTTGTATTATTAAAAATGAGGATGAAGAGATAATATCAGTAGCTGAATTAGAGGAATGTATTATAGAAAGAGGAGATGATAAATGGTGTGTAAGTAGACACACTATAGAAGATACATTTTGTGTTGGTCATGGGAAAAGCACATGGGATTATATATTAGGAGAATTTTCGTAGTAATAATGAGGGGCAAAAATAATTATAAAAATATAAAAATAATACTTAACAAATAACAATTAATATGGTATATTATATTATTAATAGGAGGTACATAAAATAAGGTCAGTATAAAAAAGTAGACTATAGCAATTTATTATTTATTCAATTGCTATAGTCTACAAATTTGGAGGAGGTGATTAAATATTAATTGTTAAGTGTTATTCAAAAAGAATTGTACGATGTATAGTAAAAAATCAAAAAAGGAAGGTATTAAAAAATGAACATGGAAGAATTTTTAGAGGGGTTAGCTAATAGGAATAAGGATACCAGCATGATAGAAGTACCAATAGCAGGTATGCAATTTGCTATTGAGGGTAAGAATAAAAATCTTGTTTTAGTAGAGAATGGAGAGAGTATGTTGCTTTCAGAAGGTACTGAGAAAGATATATGTGGATTGATTGAAGTACCCTATGTGTTTGAGAATAAGTGTCCTGACGATTTAAGAGTTTCTGTTATGAACACGATGAAGAATCGTTGGTTATCCAGAATGGAAGGTGATGAGGTTCTTTATTGTGTGAGGAAGGATAATATATTTCTTTCAGTATCTAAAAAGAAAAGGGAGTATATAGACTCCTATAAACTTTTTACAGATGGTATACTACCCGCTTTTGTGGCAGTAGATATTAAAGATATTGAATTAAATACTTTATCTTTGGGGGAAGAGATTTTTACTCAGTTAGTGCTTCCTGATATGGGTAAAGAGGTACGAGTAGGTGATGTAGTGAAAGGAGGACTGGAGGTTATTATTAATGATAGGTGGCATAGTGGGGATATAGTTACTGTAGGAGGATATTTTTATCGTCTAGTTTGTACTAATGGTGCTACTATTATGGAAAATGTAGGTAGTCGAATGGGTATAAGAGACGATTACAGTATACCTACTGTATACAATTCAGCCCTTGTTAGTTTAGATAGAACTAAACATACGATAAATCATTTGTCTGAATTAGCTAATAGTAGAGTAGCAGACCCACAAAGACATATTCGCAATATTGTGTCGGAAATGGGTAGAAATAGTGAGCGTTTGGAAAAAGCCATTTATAATTCCTATTTAGTAGAGAATGATGCTACTGAATATGGTGTTTACAATGCTGTTACAAGAGCTGCCAATGGTAACATTAGTGTTGCAGCAAAGAGAGCCTTGCAAAGGGCAGGAGGTAGTTTATTTGCAAAAGAAGTAGAAAGATGTGAATTATGTAAACATGTTTTATAAATTATGTTTGTAGGAACAAATCTTATTTCTTATAGAGAGTGTATAATAAAAGAAATATTATACACTCTCAAATGACTAAGCAAAAAATTGTTACTAAAATAAATTAAAATTTAGGGGGTATTAAAAATGAACACAAGTAAAGCAGTTGAAAGAATGTTTGTCCAGTTGGTAAAGCTTGGTTTTTATACGGATATGAAGGAGGTAATTGATGCTTATACAATTAGTAATAGTAAGAGACGATTTATTATAGATAATAGAATAACTTTAGTACAATATGAGAAAAAGATTGCAAAGGCTTGGAAATGTACAAGTCAGAATGTACAGATTACAGAAAGAGTTTTGTGCAAAGATTGTGGTGATTATAATAGTGCTTGTGAAGGCTGTAGCCATAAAGAAGTTTTAGTGGATGGGGTTGATGTTTTGGACTGTTTTGGATTTATATTGGCATATGATAAGATTGAATGTGCCGCTTGTAAGGATTTTGCTATGTGTGGAAAGGAAGTAGACATTCGAAGGGAAATAAAAATACCAGAGGAAGTAGTAGACACTCCATTAGCAGTAGAATTACCTACATTAGCAGTAGAATTACCTATAGTAGACACTTCATTATTAGATATTATTAATCAAGAGGAGCAAAAAGAGGTAACTGTATTGGATAATTTAATATTATTAGAACCTACATCTGATAATACTTTACAGTATGCTCAAGAATTGGCTATAACTCCTGCTATCTGTACTGAACCATTAACTATATCAAAAAATCAAATAAGTGCAGTACAATCAAAATTTGAAGGTCAAATAGTAGATAGTAATTTGAGTTTGATGCCTATACAAGAACCTACTATAGTTGAGCATAAGAAGACACAAAAATTAGGCACAGCAAGAAAATTTATTATTAATGAATTAAAACAGAATTATTGGAATATAGATGAGTTGCAAAAAGTCGTTATTGCTAATTATAAAATGGCTGTTTGTTCATTAGAAAGTGTTATTTATTGGGCAAATAGTTTTGGTATCCTGGAAAAGAGAGAGGATGGATATATTAAATTAAAATCTTTTTAATAATTTTTTATTGTATTAAAATTGATACTAATATATAATATTGATGGAGGTATCTAAATGAATTTAGTTAAGGCAGAACTATTATTGACAAGAAAATGTAATCTTTGTTGTACAAATTGTGGTATGCTTAGAGATAATAGAATGGAAATGAGTACTGATAAATGGTTGCTTGGATTAGATAATTTAAAAAGTTTAGGGTGTAATTTTATAGCTCTATATGGAGGAGAGCCATTCTTGAGTAACTCATTAGAACAGATTTTAATACACAGTAAAAAATTAAATATGTTAAATACGGTAATTACTAATTTGACATATAAAAATGAATTGTTTCGTTTGATAGAGGAGGGAGTGTTAAATAGTATTACTCTAAGCATAGATACGTTGCAAAATGATAAAATGGATATTCGGGCAAAAAACTCTGTTGATATATTCGATAAGTTATCTATTTATCTGAAAGAGGGAAAATTACGAGATGTGGGTATTTGTGCAACAGTGGGCAGACATAATTTTAAGGAATTACCAGCTTTAATTGAGTTATATACTGAGAGAGGATTTTGGTCTTTATTTGATATTTTACATTATGATAGAGGACAAGGAGAATCTAAATGTGTTAATAAAGCGCTTTTAAAAAATAAAATTTTTAGAGAGGAAGATATGGAGGAGGTTCGGAAAGTTTTTGCTATTATTCTGAAAATGAAGCAATCAGGTAATTTTTTAATCCACCCATCGGCAAGAGTGATAAATATGTGGCAAAAACAAAATTATGTTGTTGATTATCAGTGGGTATGTACTGAACCATATTTTGTTACTGTAGATTGTGATGGCAGTATGATGATGTGTGATGATTATACTACTGAGCAGCTAAAAGAATTTAAAGTATGGGAGTTGAAAAAAAGATGGGAGGACTTTAATAGAGTTTGGTTTTCTATAAGAAATATTTCTACTTGTCATTGTTTTTGGAATACCCATATAGATGCTGAAGAAATATATTTAGGAAAATTACCTTTTGAGGATTATATCCATCAGAAACAATAATTTTTAATTATATAGAAGAGAGGATTTTTTATGAAAGATTTTATATTTGGAAGAGTTTTTTTAACTAGAGAATGCTCACTTAATTGTTATTATTGTAAAGTAGTTAAGGAGAAAAAGGATATCCTTCCTTTAGATAGTTGGAAAAATATTTTTAACACTTTAAGAGACCTAGTAATGAGTTTTAACATTCTTGGAGGAGACCCTGTTTTATATCCTGATTTTTTTAGATTAGTTAATTGGTTAAATGAAGAAGATATTAATTATACAGCAGCTTTGACAGGATTATACATATCTGAAGAAGTAAAAAGACAGATGTTATTGACATCTTATAAGGGAGTATCAGTTAGTATAGATGGTACACAAGATAGTCATTATTTAGATAAGTTTTCAAAAATAAAAAGTATTTATGGGTATGATTTTATAGGTAATGTTATAGCAAAAAATAAAATAGTTGGTATAACTGTAGGAAGGAATAATATATTGGCTATAGTAGATTTAGTAAAACAATTTTCCGATAAGGGTTGGATGTCTTGTGTTAATCCCTGTCAATATAAGAAAAAAGAGTTTAGAATGTTTTCAGGAGGAAAAAAAGAGTTTACTGCAAAAGATTTTGATTTGTTAAATGAAGTTGGGAATAATTTGTTATCATTAAAAAAACAAGGTTACTTATTGACAGGAGTAGATTATATTTATCAAAATTGGTTTAATTTATTTATAAAACAGGATTGGAAATGTTTAGATACTCCATCTATTTTTATTGATAGTGATGGTAGTGTTGGTTGTTGTTGGGATTATAGAGGAAAACGGGTTAGTAAGTGGAGTATTTCAGAAATATTATGTAATATTAATCAGTTTAGACAAGATTACCAGTTAGATGTACAAGAAGGCTGCTCTGGTTGTAGTTGGGAGTCTCAAATAGTAGCTGACAGAATTAAATTAGGTTTAGAGGTTAATAATATTTTATGACATAAATAATGGAGGATATATGATAATTTGTATAGATATAGATGGAGTTCTGGCAACAGGAAGCAGAGAGGATGTATATTCAGATGAGGCTGGTTGGGCATATGAAAAGTGTTCTTATGTAGATGGTAGTAGGGAGGAAATACAGAAATTAATTGATAAGGGAAATATAGTTAATTTGTATTCTGCAAGATGGGAAATAGATAGAGAAAAGACGGTTGCTTGGCTTGCTTATTATGATATACCGTATAATGAATTATTTTTAGACAAACCATATGCTGATATTTATATAGATGATAGAGTTGTTAGATATATGGGAAGTTGGCATAATTTATTAGAGGAGATTAATAATATATGGTAGTATGTTTTTCTGGAGGATTAGATAGTTATATAGCATGGTTGTATTTAGGGAAACCTAAGGCTATATATTGTAATTTAAAAACAAAATATAGTAGTAAAGAATTATTGGTAGTAAAAGAATTAAGTAAACTATTAGATATGGAATTGATTATAGATGATTCTTTGAATTTAGGGAAATACGAGCATGGAATAAATGCTTATATACCAAACAGAAATCTTTTAATTGGTGCTATAGCAAGTAATTACGATAATAATATTTGTATAGCTGGGGTTAAAGGAGATGCTGTAGAAGATAAAAGTGAAAAGTCTTTTGGTATTATGAGTGATTGTCTGACAAAAATTAGTAAAGGATTAAATATAAAATTGTTTAGCCCTTTTTGGTCATTAAGTAAAGAACAGATAGTAAGTTGGTATATACAAAATAATTATCCTATAGAATTATTAAATACAGCTACTATTAGTTGTTATAGTAATGAAATAGGGCAATGTGGTCAATGCCCTAGTTGTTTTAGAAAGGCAATAGCTTTAGAATATAATGATATTGAATTTGAATCTATTCGTAATATGTGGGAATGGAAAGGTATACAAGAATATATAAGTAAGATGAAACAGAATTTATATGATGAGGATAGAACTCGTGTTACCTTTGCTGTTTTAAGAAAGAAAGGCTTTAATATATAGATAGTTGGAGGTATGATGACTAATAAATATTATGATTTAGCAGTTAGTGAATTTAATAGACAAGAAAAAAGAAATTTTGGTTTAATTCCAGCTTCTGTAGGGTTTGATTATGGTTTGGATATATATAAAGGAAAAGAATTAAATTGGTGGAGAAAAGAAGGATTTTTCCAGTTCCCTGTAGGTTTGAAAACATCTTTTGATTATTTGAGTAAAAAAGATAGTGATTCTACTTTAATAAGAGAACAGTATTGTTTAGGAGATGATTTCTTTCTCATGCTTGATAGTGGTGGGTTTCAAATATATTCAATGGAAGTGGGTATAAGAAAACAGAGTGGTTCTAGTTATTCTTTACCTACATTAGTAGATTTTATGATTAAGCAAAAAGCAGATGTGGGGTTTACTTTAGATTTACCAATTACAATAGATGATAGGAAAAATTTTCAATTAATAAATGATAAAATTGAAAAAGTATATAGAAATAATATAATTTTTACAGAGATTGTGGATAAGTATAGACAAGAGAATTTTGAATGGGCAGATAAGTTTAGAGGTTATAATATATTACAAGGATTTGGATATAAAGAAATGCTTGCTTGGTATGATGGTGTGAATATGAAAGGATTTGAGGGTTGGGGAATAGGGCTTAGACATAAAGATTCTTTTAGCATAGCTAGTTCTTTAGCATTTTTATATGAGAAAGGTATACAAGCTAATTGTCATGTTTTAGGAGTAGGGTCTTATAGAGCTATTGCATTATTGGTTTACATAGGTAGAAAATATATTAGCAATTTGACTTTTGATTCTACTGTCTATGGCATGGGTAGACGATTTAAAAATTATACACTATTTAATGCTAATGGTATAACAGATTATCAGTATGGTAGAGATTTTGATGGTATAAAAGGAGGGTTTTTACCTTGTCATTGTCCAGTATGTTCTTTAGTTAGAAATGTAGAT
>Ga0210016_1001704_pt1 | contig 20418 bp, 16 predicted proteins | sample CryGeyCG2014_300_FD_185454 | JGI IMG/M metagenome (GOLD analysis project Ga0210016, IMG submission 185454) | Groundwater microbial communities from aquifer - Crystal Geyser CG02_land_8/20/14_3.00 (SPAdes) (version 2) | ecosystem: Environmental > Aquatic > Deep subsurface > Groundwater | place... | reverse complement strand
GGCGAATACTTCCGCGTCTGCATTAGTTCGCCGGCGGAGACCCTGACGACATTTGACTATTGGATAGTCCAGACAAAAGAAACAATTTCAACCACGACGGAAAGCGTTGTGATTATTTCCGAACCCGCTGAAGAAACCGCCACCTCCACCGAGCCGGTTATCGGCACCAGCACTCCGGAAACCATGCCAGTAGCAGAGACCGGCAGCGTAGAAACCGCGACAACGACTCCGGAAACAAGTATTAGCACCTCAACCGCCGCCGTGGTTCAATGATTCTATTATGTTAAAAAGTAAAATGAAAAAGAAAAACAAAGAGAATAATTATGCTTTTATAGATAGTCAGAATCTTAATTTAGGCGTTAAAAGCCAAGGTTGGAATTTAAATTTTGCCAGATTTAGGCAATTTTTAAAAGATAAATACCAAGTTAATAAAGCGTATTTATTTATTGGTTATGTGTTTGATAATCAGTCGCTTTATACCGAATTACAAAAAGCCGGCTGTATTTGTATTTTTAAGCCGACTTTAGAAATAAAAGAAAGAGGAAAAACGAGAGTTAAGGGGAATGTTGACGCGGAGTTAGTTTTACATACAATGATTGAGTATAAAAATTATGATAAAGCTGTTATTGTTTCAGGCGATGGCGATTTTTATTGTTTAATTGAATATTTAGTCAAACAAAATAAATTATGTAAAATAATAGTTCCGAATACGCGTTTTTCTTCGCTTATCAGAAAATACAGCAAATTTATTGTAAATATCCAACTGTTCAAGAAAAAATTGACAAAATAAAAAGAGAGGCATTCCCTCGGGACAAAACCCTTTGGTAGTCCTCTCATCGTGATATTGTCAATATATCAAATAGGAAAAATCTTGTCAAGGAATTTTTGGGGATAAACATAAATTAAGGTAAAATTATAAGGAAAATAAAAAAAGTCGATAAAAATAATTAACTAATAATTAACTAATGACTATGAAAAAAATAATAATGAGCATAACAATCATCGCGGTAAGTTTCTTAGCCACTTTTTATTCAGTGGATAAGTTGGTGGCTTACGCCCGTTCAGTGATTTTTAGGTCGGGAGTGGTTCTGAAAAATAATGTTAGCATTTCCGCCGGGTCTATTGACCAAAGAAATGGTTCAATGACTACGACTACCCAATCGTTCAGCAAAGCGTTGGGAGGAGTGGACGATTATAACAATAACCAAACAATGCCGGCGGACAGTTTTGAGGAAAATTTCACCCAATGCGCTTCGGCGAACAATTACTGCGGCACTAATGACGCCACCACTTGCGCAGGCGGCGCGAATACCATTTGTGAGCAAGATAACCGTACCAACTTGGTCTGGTCGGATTGGCTGAACACCGGGACAGACGTTAACTGGTTTACGGCTAATAATTGCGCTCAACCAGGGTCGGCTGAAAACCCGGGCGCTTGCGCGGCGAATGGAAATGTGGGATGCCAATGCGTTAAATTAACAAGCTCTAAGACCGGTTGCGAAGCATTGGGAGACGGCAATTGGCGTCTCCCTCATCAAAAGGAATTGATGCAGGCTTATATTAACGGTTCTTGGGGGAATCTTAGCCACGCCGGCGGCACCTATTGGTCAGCTACTACTCAGTCCTACGGCACTCGCACTGCTTGGAGCGTGGACCTGGACGGCGGCGACACGTACGGCAGTACTAAGACTGGTACCGACGGTTCCCGTTGTGTTCGTTAGGAGACGGCGGGGTAATTTGGAGAATAGTCATTCTGGGCCGAAGGTATTGTCATTCTGAGCCGTTAGGCGAAGAATCTATGCCATTAGATCCTTCGGTCGCCTTGGCCCTTTGGGCTTCGCTCCCTCAGGATGACAATGGCACCCTCAGGATATAGATGACGAGATTGCCCTAAGGGGAAGAGGTAGATAGCGAGAGAAACAAGAAAACCGCACCGATAACTCCATAGAATAAAAAAAACAGGGCACAAGTCCCTGCTCCGGTATCAGATTTAAGTTAAGGTCAGGTCTTTAATTTCAGGTCTAACTTTTCGGCAATTTGGAGTATCCACTTTTCATGTCGATCAACTTTACTAGCGAGCATTTTTAACTCTTGAGTGTAGTCGGCTATGACTTTAGCCAGACCATCAATGGAATTTTGTAAGCCCGAGAATTTCTGATTCATTTCATCTTTAAGACCTTGTAAATCTTTATGGGTAGCAAAAACTTCATCTAATATCTTAGTATTAGATGCGTGAAATTCATCGCGACTAACAAGCGCATCAGTAAGTTTTTCAATGTCTTTATCTGTCAGCATATATCATCATTATAATTCAAGTTAAATCAATGTCAAGTAGATGTACTGGTTCACCGCATATCTGACGGGCAGGCGGGCAAGGGGACAAAGAAAACATAAAAACAAGAAAAAATTAAAACAAGAAACAAAAACATTAAAAGAAAGGACAAAAATATGCTAAAAAAAATACTGAATTTCATCATCAAGTTTTCGCTTTACGCGCTGGTTTTCCTGACGCCTTTGTTTTGGCTGCCTTGGGCGGTGGAGGTGTTTGAGTTTAACAAGCAGTATTTGCTGTTTTCTCTAATCGGCCTGGCGTTTTTGGCTTGGCTGGCCAAGATGATTTTTATCCGCCGAAAGGTTGTTTTCCGCCGGACTTCGCTGGACTTGTGGGTGGTGGTTTTCGCTCTAATAATGATTTTGAGCGCGGTTTTTTCGGTGGACGAGATTTCTTCCTGGCTCGGTTTTTACGGCCGATTCAGCGATTCCGTTGTTGTTTTGCTGGCGGTTCTAATCAGTTATTTTGTCGTCGTGAACAACGTCAAAATAGAAAAAGGTTCTCTTAAAACGATTTTCCGGCTGATTTTGCTCTCGGCGTTTCTATCCATCGCCGCCGCGCTCTTATCGGTTTTCGGCCTTTGGCAAAAAATACCCGTCGGCTGGCCGCCCATGATGGCGTTTAAGTCGTTTAACGGCGTCGGCGCGTCGCTGGAGGCGTTCAGTATTTATTTGGTCGGCATAATCGGCCTTTTGGTCGGAATGTTTTTACAGCGGATAAACCTGTTCAAAAGCCGGGCGTTTTCCGGTTTGATTGAAATTCTGCTGTGCGGCTTGGCGGTCTTTTTGCTGATGGTGGCGGGGTTTTCTCCGGCTTGGTTGATTTTAGGCGTAACAATGCTGATTTTGTTTGTCATCGCGCTTTGGACGAGAATGTTTAAGGAACGGGTCAATCTGCTGACCTTGCCGATTGCCCTGATTCTTATCGCCGCTTTTTATTGGTTTGGCGTTCCGTCAAAAATCGGTCTGTTGAGCGGGCTGTCTTTCCAGGGGTTAAATCCTTCCCGAGAGGTTGTTTTGGATTATGAAACCGCCGCCAAAGTCGCTTGGCAGGGACTGAAATCCTATCCGATTTTGGGCTCCGGCCCGGGGACATTTGTAAATGACTTCGCCAAATTTAAGCCGGTTTCTTTCAACGCCGCCGAATTTTGGAATATCCGGTTTGACAAAGCGCCCAGCCAAATCTTGGAAATGGCCGCCGCCGCCGGCGTTTTGGGGCTGTTGTCCTATCTGATGCTTATTGTTGTCTTCGCTTTGCTTGTTTTTGTCTTCTTCAGCCGGAAAAAGATGGAGGCCTTGGCAAAGGGGAAGGGCGAGGCGGAAAGCGATTATTCCAAATTTGGCTTACCTTTGGCGCTGGGCTGGCTGTCGCTTTTTTTGGGTCAGATTTTCTATTACCAGAATACGGTTTTGCTTTTTTACTTTTGGCTTTTTACGGCGCTGCTGCTAATTGTCTGGCAGGGTCTCCAAGGCGGTCCGGCCAAGAAAATTGAGTTTTCGTTTAAAAAAATTCCGGAAGTCGGACTGATCTTCAATGTGGTTTTTCTGATTTTGGTTTTTGCCGCCGTCGGCCTGTTCTATTTGGCCGGTCGGTTCTATTGGGCGGAGGTTAAGATGAGCCAGCCGATAGACAGCAATGAAGAACTAATTTCTGTTTTTGAGCAGGCGGTCAATTTAAACAATTATCGGGAAAATTACCGCCAAGGCCTGGCGCGGGCCTATTTGACCGGCGCCTGGAACGAAGCCAACAAACCGGAGGCGGACAGGAACATCAATTTGATTCAGGCCCTGGCGGCCGGCGCCATCCAGCAGGCCAGAGAGGCCGTCGCTCTTTCTCCCAATTCGGTCGGCGCTCAGGAAAATTTGGGAATGATTTACCGCGATTCGTCCGGGCTGGTCGGCGGGACATTGCCCTTTGCCATAGAGGCCATGAACAAAGCCAAAGAACTGGAGCCGACTAATCCGGTTTTTTACCGCGAAATCTGCCGGCTACGCCTGCTGGACGAAGAGGCGGACTTGGACGAGACCCTGGGATACTGCCAGAAGGCGGTTGACTTAAAGCCCAATTATCTGGACGCCAATATCCAGCTAGCTTTGGTCTATGAGAAAAAAGGGGAATTGGAGCGAGCGGTCAAACAAATGGAATCCTTGCTTAACAAACTGAAAGGGGTCAGTTTTGAGCGGGGTTCGGCTTTGGCCGGTGCCGCCACCGAGATATATTTCCAGTTGGGCCGGTTGCACTTCAATCTCAACGATTTAGACAAGGCGGTTCCGATGTTTGAACAGGCGGCGATTATCACGCCCGGTTACGCCAACGCCCGCTACGCTTTAGCCCTGTCTTACGCCGGCAAAGGAAGAAACGAAGACGCTCTGATTCAACTTCAAATCGTTGACCAGTTGGCGCCGAACAACGAGAATGTCAGGGCGCTGATGGAGCAACTGAGCGGAACGCCAGCCGGGGAAACGCCAGCCGAGCAACCGGCTGGGCAATAAATTCCGTTTCTAACTGCGCTGTTGACACTTTTGGGGGTTTATGTATACTTAAATTATATTCTTACTTTGATTCTTGGAGTTATAGTTATATAACTAGATTTTAATAATGTTCTTCCCGGATTGAAAATGCGGGGAGGTTTATTTTATGTCTAAAAAGGGTCTTCTGGCTGACCGCCGGTTTAAGTCCGCCGCCGGCGTTTTTAAAAGCGGTTTTTCGTCCGTTTACGCCCAATACCGGGCGAAGGGAATTGCCGCCGGCCTGATAAAATTTGACATACCAAACCTGATTGAAGTCCAAAAGAATTCATACGATTGGTTCTGGCAAAAAGGGCTAAAAGAACTTTTTGATGAATTTTCTCCGATTCGCGACTGGAGCGAAGACAATCTGGAACTTTACTTTTTGGACTACCGCCTGGAAGAGCCAAAATATACCGAAACCGAAGCGAAAGCCCGTAATGTGTCATACGAGGCCTCTTTATATTGTCGGGTTAAGCTGGTCAATAAAAAAACAAAAGAGGAAAAGGAACAAGAAATCTTTATGGGCGACTTTCCGCTTATGACCGAAAGGGGGACTTTTCTCGTCAATGCGGTTGAAAGGGTTGTCATTTCCCAGTTGATTCGTTCCGCCGGGGTGCTTTTTGTTTCTCAATTTTCAAAGGGCCAGCAGTTTTTCGGCGCCAAGGTGATTCCGAACCGCGGCGCCTGGCTTGAATTTGAAACCGACTCGGGAAAAGTCATCAGCGTCAAAATAGACCGGAAGAGAAAAACGCCGGTAACCTCCCTTTTGCGGGTTTTTGCCGCTCTGGAAGGAAGAGGCAATCCGACCGATGACGAGATTAAAAAGATTTTTGCCGGCGCCGGCGGCAGGGAAAACGACTACATTGAAGCGACCATCGCCAAAGACCCGTCCAAAACGGCCGGGGATTCGTTTGTCGAAATCTATAAAAGAATCAGGCCGGGAGACCTGGCGACCGAAGACAACGCCCGCAGTTTTATTGAGGCGATGTTTTCTTTTGAAAGATATGATTTGGGAGAAGTCGGACGCTGGAAGATTAGCCAGCGTCTGGGACTAAATGAAACCAAGGTCGCTAAACGCAAAAAAGAAATTAAAAAAGAAGACCGGGTCTTGAGTTACGACGATCTGGCGGCGATAATTAAAGAAATTATCAGTTTGAACAATACGCCCGGGGCCAAGCCGGATGACATTGACCACTTGGGCAATCGCCGCGTCCGGTCTTTGGGGGAATTGCTTCAAAACAAATTGCGGCTGGGCATGGCGCGGACCGAAAGGGTTATCCGCGACCGAATGTCAACTCAAGATGTTCAAAGTTTGGTGATGGGACAATTGATCAATGTTCGGCCTTTCGCCGCCGCGATTAAAGAGTTTTTTTCGTCTTCCCAGCTTTCCCAGTTTATGGACCAGCGCAATCCGCTGGACGAGTTGGAGCATAAACGCCGCTTGTCGGCGATGGGGCCGGGCGGACTGACCAGGGAAAGGGCGGGATTTGAAGTCAGGGACGTTCATTCCAGCCATTACGGCCGAATTTGTCCGATTGAAACATCGGAGGGGCCGAATATCGGCTTAATCGGGCATTTGACCACCTGCGCCCGCCTGAATGAATATGGATTTATTGAGACGCCTTACCGGCGGGTGGTTAAGGGAAAAATTACCAAAGAAATTGTTTATCTGGACGCTTTTAGGGAGGAAAAATACAACATTGCCCATGCCAGCGTCAAAGCGGATAAAAAAGGCAATTTGGTTGAAAAAGAGGTAGAAGCCAGGGTTAAGGGCCAGCCGAACACCATCAACCGGCTAAAGGTTGATTTTATTGATGTTTTACCCCAGCAGCCGATCAGCGTGGCGACTTCTTTGATTCCGTTTCTGGAGCACGACGACTCAAATCGCGCCTTGATGGGGTCAAACATGCAGCGGCAGGCGGTTTCCTGCGTCAGGCCGCAGGCGCCTTTGGTCGGCACCGGCATAGAAGAAAAAGCCGCCCGTGATTCCGGCAACTTGGTTATTGCCCGGGAAAACGGCAAGGTTGAAGAAGTGGACGCCAATGGTGTTAAACTGCGGCTGAAAAACGGCAAAATCAAGGAATATCCTCTGCGTTCTTTTGTCCGGACTAACCAGTACACCTGTATTTGCCAAAGGCCGGTGGTGGAAAAAGGGCAAAGCGTCAAAGCCGGGGATATTTTGTCCGACGGGCCGTCAACCGAGAAAGGACGATTGGCTCTGGGGCAAAATCTCTTGGTGGCTTTTCTCTCCTGGCGAGGGAATAATTTTGAGGACGCTATTATCCTGTCCGAAAAATTGGTCAAAGACGACCGTTACACTTCCGTCCATATTGAAAGTTTTCCCTGCGATGTCCGCGAGACGAAGCTGGGACCGGAAATTACCACACCCGATATTCCCAACGTTGGCGAGGAGCGGCTGAAGGACTTGGACGAAGAAGGAATCGTCCGCATCGGCGCCGAAGTCGGACCAAACGATATTTTAGTCGGCAAAATTTCGCCTAAGGGCGAGACCGACCTGACGGCCGAAGAGCGACTGCTGCAGGCGATTTTTGGCGAGAAAGCCCGCGATGTCAAAGACACTTCTCTAAGGATGCCGCATGGCAAGAGGGGGAGGGTGGTCGGCATCAAGATATTTTCAAGAGACAACGGAGACAAACTTCAAAGCGGCATAATCAAAAGCGTTGAGGTGGAAGTGGCGCAGTTGAGAAAGGTTTCGGTGGGAGACAAGCTGGCCGGACGGCACGGCAATAAGGGTATTATCGCTAAGGTTTTGCCGGAAGAGGATATGCCGTATTTAGCCGACGGCACGCCAGTAGACATTGTCTTGAACCCGTTGGGAGTCGCTTCCAGAATGAATATCGGCCAAATTTTAGAGACGCATCTTGGCTGGGCGGCCAACAAACTTGGCTATTACGCCATCAGTCCGTCTTTGGCCGGTTTGACCGAAGAAGACATCAAAGGAGAATTAAGAAAGGCGGGATTGTCGGAAGACGGCAAGGCGACGCTTTATGACGGCCGCAACGGCGAACCGTTTGAACGGCCGACGACGGTCGGATACATCTATATGCTGAAACTGCTTCATTTAGTGGAGGACAAAATCCACATGCGGTCGGTTGGGCCGTATTCTCTGATTACCCAGCAGCCGTTAGGCGGAAAAGCGCAGTTTGGCGGCCAGCGCTTCGGCGAAATGGAGGTCTGGGCGCTGGAGGGCTACGGCGCCGCCTATACCCTGCAGGAAATGCTGACGATAAAGTCGGATGATGTCGCCGGCCGGGCCGGCGCTTACGACGCCATTATCAGAGGCAGAAAGATTCAGGCGCCCAATGTGCCGGCGTCGTTTAATGTTTTGGTCAATGAAATGAAAGCGCTCGGGTTAAATGTAGAATTAGTGGAGGAATGAGTTATGTCCACAAAGGTTTCCAATTTTAAAGCGATAAAGTTAAAACTGGCTTCGCCGGAGGATATTTTAAATTGGTCTCACGGCGAAGTAACCAAAGCCGAAACCATCAACTATCGGACTCAGCGGCCGGAAAAAGACGGCTTATTTTGCGAAAAGATTTTCGGGCCGGAAAAAGATTTTGAATGCTATTGCGGCAAGTATCGCCGGGTGCGGTACAAAGGGATTGTTTGCGACAAGTGCGGCGTGGAAGTGACGCGCGCTTCGGTTCGCCGCGAAAGAATGGGGCATATCGCCCTGGCGGTGCCGGTTTCCCACATCTGGTTTTTAAGAGGGGTTCCGTCCAAAATGGGATTGATTTTGGACCGTTCCATCCAGGATTTGGAAAAAGTCGTCTATTTTGCCGGCTATATTATCACTAAAATCAACGAAGGGGAAAGGCAGAAAGTAGTTGACGAGATTAAAAAAGAGTTCAAGCAAAAATTGAAGAATATTAAAAAGCCCAAAAAGATAAAGGCTGAAATTGGCAAAGAGACCATCAATTTGAAGCAGCAACAGGATGAAACAATTCGAGAGGTTAAAGGCCTGTATCTTTATCAGATTCTTCCCGAACTTGAATACCGGCGTTTAAGCGTGAAATATGGCCAAATTTTTGAGGCCGGCACCGGCGCCGAGGTCTTGAGAAAAATTTTTGAAGGCGTAAATTTAGAGGCGTTGGCCAACGAATTAAAGGACAAAGCGGAAAAAGCCACTTCGGCCAGCAAGGTGAAGATTCTGAAACGGCTCTGGTTGGCGGAAGGGATGATCCAGTCAAAAATCAGGCCAGAGTGGATGTTTTTGACGGCTTTGCCCGTTTTGCCGCCGGATTTGCGGCCGATGGTCCAACTTGACGCCGGCCGTTACGCCACTTCCGACGTCAACGACCTTTATCGGCGGGTGATTAACCGGAACAACCGGCTGAAACGGCTCTTGGAATTGAAAGCGCCGGAAGTGATTATCCGCAACGAAAAAAGAATGCTTCAGGAAGCGGTTGACGCTTTGATGGACAACAGCAGCCGGCGGAGCCAGATAACCGTAGCGGCTTCCACCGGACAAAAGAGAGTCCTTAAATCGCTGGCCGACATGCTTAAGGGCAAACAAGGACGGTTCAGGCAGAATCTTTTAGGCAAAAGAGTGGACTATTCCGGCCGTTCGGTCATTGTCGTCGGCGCCGATTTGAAACTTGACCAGTGCGGCTTGCCCAAATACATGGCGCTGGAACTGTTTAAGCCGTTTATCATCAATAAGCTGGTTGAAAGAGGTTTGGCTCATAACGTTCGCGGCGCCGGCCGGCTGATTGAAGAAGAAATTGACGAGGTTTGGGGCATTTTAGAAGAAGTTACCCGGGGGAAATATGTCCTGTTAAACCGGGCGCCGACCCTGCACCGATTGGGAATCCAGGCGTTTAAGCCGGTGCTGATTGAAGGCAACGCCATTCATCTGCATCCGATTGTCTGCGGCGCCTTTAACGCCGATTTTGACGGCGACCAAATGGCCGTTCATTTGCCGTTAAGCGAGGAAGCCCAAAAAGAAGCCAAGGAAATTATGCTTTCGCGGCTCAATCTTTTGAAGCCGGCGACCGGCGAACCAGTGGCTATTCCGACCCAGGATATGGTCTTGGGCTGTTATTGGATGACCCGGATTGAAGACGGCCTCAAGGGCGAGGGAAAAATATTTTCCAGCCCGGAAGAAGCTCTTTTGGCCAAGCATTTCGGCTATGTCCATTTGAAGGCGAGAATAAAAGTGCGGCTGAATTCCGACCGCTGGTCGGAGGAAGCCAAAGACGGCTTGGTGGAAACATCGGTTGGCCGCCTTATTTTCAACGAACCCCTGCCGAAAGAGCTCGGATTTATCAATAAAACGATGAATTCCAAGGAATTGCGCCGCCTAATTTCGTCTCTAATAGACAAATTTGGCATTGATCTGACCGCCGAGGTCTTAGACAAGATTAAAAGAATGGGATTCAAATACGCTTCCGATTCGGGTATAAGCTGGGGGATGGACGACCTGAAGATACCGGCAGAGAAAAAAGAATGGCTCAAGGAGGCGCAAAAACAAGTTGAGTTTGTTCATAGCCAGTACGACGAAGGCCTTTTGACCGACGAAGAAAGAAAGGCCAGAGTGATTGAAATTTGGGAAAATGTCAAGGGCCGGATTGCCGCCCGGACAAAAGAAGTCCTTGACCCGGCTGGCTCTGTTTTTAATATTTTTGATTCCGGCGCCCGGGGTTCCTGGATCCAGTTGATTCAGATGAGCGGAATGAAGGGTTTGGTCATTAATCCGTCAGGAGAAACGATTGAATTGCCGATTAAAAGTTCGTATAAGGAAGGGTTGAACGCCCTGGAGTATTTCATTTCTACGCATGGCGGCAGAAAGGGTCTGGCCGATACGGCGCTCAAAACCGCTTCGGCCGGCTATCTGACCCGCCGGCTGGTGGATGTCTGCCAAGACGTCGTTGTCCGGGAAAGCGACTGCGGAACGAAGAAAGGCGTCTATATTTACCGCGCCGACGAAGAAGATATGGGCAATTCTTTGGCTTCTCGCATTTTCGGGCGGACAGTTTTGGAAAAAGTGGTTGAGCCCGGCGACGGCAAAAAGGTCTTGGCCAAGAAAGGCGTGCTGATTGACAAAGTCACTGCCCAGAAAATTGACGATGCCGGCGTTGATAAGGTAAGCGTTCGTTCGGTCATCGCCTGCGAGTCGTTGAGCGGGGTTTGCCAAAATTGTTACGGCTACGACTTGGGGCGGAACAAACTGATTGAATTGGGAGAAGCTATCGGTATTGTTACGGCGCAGGCGATCGGCGAGCCGGCGACACAGCTGACTCTGAGAACCTTTCATACCGGCGGCGTTTCCGGCGGACAGGATATCACCCAGGGTTTACCTCGCGTGGAAGAGATATTTGAAGCGCGGGTTCCGAAAGGAAAGACCGTCATTTCCGAGGCGGACGGCAAAGTCAAGAGCGTTATTAAAAAAGGCCAACAGACAATCATCCAGATAATCCCGCTGGAAAGCGGCAAAGAGAAAAATCCCGATGCAAGATCGGAATCCCGACCAAAGCGTCGGGAAAAAGCGAAACTGCTAGAGTATTCTTTGCCTGCCCGAATTGCGGCTTTGGTTGAAGAAGGCGATTTGGTTTCTCGCGGACAGCAACTGGCCGAAGGACATATTGAACTGAGGGAATTATACGAAGTGGCTGGCCAGGAAGCGGTCCAGAGATATATTATCAGGGAAGTCCAGCAGATTTATACTTTTGCCGGCGAAAACATCAATGACAAACATATTGAGATGATTATTCGCCAGATGTTTTCCCGGCTTAAAGTCAAAAGCGCCGGCGCGACCAATCTTTTCCCCGGCGAGGTGATTGAGCGAAGCCGGTTTGAAGAAGAAAACGCCTTGGCGGCCAAAAAAAATAAAGAATTAGCCACCGCCCAGCCGATGATTTTGGGCGTGACTAAGGTCTCTTTGACGACCGAAAGTTTCCTTTCCGCCGCTTCGTTTATTGAAACTGCCCGGGTCTTAATCAATGCCAGTGTCCAGGGCAAAATTGATAAATTGAAGGGATTGAAAGAAAACGTAATCATTGGTAAACTGATACCAGCGGGAACGGGGTATCGGAAGCAATAATGTGGTTAAAAAAAGGAAAGGCGTAAAAAAGAATAAGGGCCAGCGAAGAATCAAAAAACTGGTTTTAAACGCCGAGACCAAGAAAGGCATTTTGACGGTAATCTTTTTTGTTTTGGCCGTCATCAGTTTGCTTAGTTTTTTTGGCCAGGCGGGAATCTTCGGAAATTATTTTTTAAAATTCAGCCAATTGCTTTTCGGCCAGGCGATTTTTGTTATTCCGGTTAGTTTCGCTCTGCTTGGAACGGCGGTTTTAACCTTTCGTCTTGGCCCTTCGGGCGAATCCGGCGGAAAGGAAAAATCGCCGCACTACGGGACTATTTTTTGGGGAGTAGTCCTTTTTATTTTCAGCGTTTTGGGCATTTTTTACGCTTTCGGCGCCGAGTTTAACGGCGAAGCCGGATTGGCCGCCGGCGGCCGCTCGGGCGGAGGATATCTGGGACTGGCCGCCGGCTACCCGTTGATGAAGTTTTTGGGCTTTTGGGCCGGATTGGTTGTCCTGGCGTCGCTTTTAGTAATTTCAATTTTAATCACTTTCAACCTATCTTTGCTTTCTTCTTTCAGGAAAAAAGACGAAAAAGAACAACAGCCGCCTTTGTTTGCCGATAAAATGGGCCGGGGCAAAGTTGGAATGGCCGGAGCAAAAGAAGGCATTTGGCAAAAATTTAAAGATAAAACCAGGGAAGAGATTGATAAAAGGAAATTTGCCGGCGGGCAAAAAGACGACCGGGAAGGAACATCGGAAGCGATTCTAACCGGCGGCCGAGGCAAAAAACCGGCCGAGGCGGATTTTTCAATTTCTTCCGCGCCGGGCAAGTCCAAAAGCGAATTTCAATTGCCTTCGCTTGACTTTCTTGAAAAAGACAAGGGTCAGCCGACCAGCGGCGACATCAAGGCCAATATCAACATCATTAAAAGAACTTTGGGCAACTTCGGCATTGAAGTTGAAATGGCCGAAGTCAATGTTGGGCCGACCGTAACGCAGTACACTCTTCGGCCGGCGCAGGGAATGAAACTTTCGCGGATTACCGCTTTGCAAAACGATTTGGCGCTGGCTTTGGCGGCGCATCCGTTAAGGATAGAAGCGCCGATTCCGGGACGGTCTCTGGTCGGGATAGAGATTCCGAACCGTTCGGCCGTCATTGTCCGGCTCCGGCCGCTTTTGGAAAATTCGTCTTTTCGGGAGGACGGAATGTTGAATCTGGCTTTAGGGAGAGACGTTGCCGGCAATCCGGTCTACGCCGATTTAGCCAGAATGCCTCACATGCTGGTCGCCGGAGCAACCGGGACGGGCAAGACGATTGCTTTAAACAATATTATTCTTAGTTTGCTTTATCGGGGGACGCCGGACAACTTAAAATTTATTTTAATTGACCCGAAAAGGGTGGAATTAACCTCGTACGATTCCATTCCGCATCTCCTGACGCCGGCGATTACCCAGCCGGAAAAGGCCGTTGGCGCTCTGCGTTGGGCGGTGAGCGAGATGGAAAGGCGATTCGGCGTTTTGCAGGAAGCCGGCAAGCGCGACATCGCGTCGCTTAACAAAAAGTGTTCGGAAAAAGAAGGCGGCCAGCCGCTGCCGTATATTATTATTGTCATTGACGAGTTGGCCGATTTAATGTCTTCGTACGGCCGAGAGGCCGAGGCCTCTATTGTCCGTCTGGCGCAAATGGCGCGGGCGGTCGGCATCCATTTGATTGTTTCCACTCAACGGCCGTCGGTTGAAATTATCACCGGCTTGATTAAAGCCAATATCACCTGTCGGATGGCTTTTCAGGTGGCGTCGCAAGTTGATTCCCGAACGGTTTTGGATATGGCCGGCGCTGAAAAACTGCTCGGTCGGGGAGATATGCTCTTTTTAGCCGGCAATTCCGCCAAGCCGCGCCGCCTGCAGGGAGCTTTTATCTCGGACAAAGAAGTCAAAAAAGTGGTTGATTATTTAAAAGAGACCAAAGGTCCGGATTACAAAGAAGAGATTATTTCCAGCCAGAAGACGCTCCGTCCGGAAATCGGCTTTGGGCTGGGTCAGACGGCTTTGGCCGAGACCGATGACGAACTCTATCTGGAAGCCAAGGAGGTGGTGGCGCGGGCCGGCAAGGCCTCGGCCTCCCTGCTCCAGCGCCGCCTAAGAGTCGGCTACGCCCGCGCCGCGCGGCTACTGGATATTTTAGAGGAAAAAGGGATTGTCGGACCGGCCGACGGCGCCAAGCCGAGAGATGTCTATATTGACGAAGGCGAGGATAGGCCGATAGAATAAAGGCGCGCCGGCGAGCAGAATTTTTTTAATCATAAGCATTATGTCCAAGAAAGAAAAAACGCCGGAGGGTAAAATAGAAGCCAAGCGGAAAGTGCTTGAGGCAACCATTGACGAAATCAAGGAGCGTTTCGGCGAAGGTTCCATTATGATGCTGGGCGAAGCCAGGCATGTTGACGTTGGCGCGATTCCGACCGGTTCTATCTCGCTGGATTTGGCCTTAGGCGTCGGCGGAGTGCCGCGGGGAAGGATTATTGAGGTTTACGGGATGGAATCCAGCGGCAAAAGCACGCTGGCTTTGCATATTATCGCCGAGGCGCAGAAGGGCGGCGGCTTGGCGGCTTTTATTGACGCCGAACACGCCTTAGATCCGGAGTACGCCAAAAAAATTGGCGTCAGGGTGAATGATTTATTGATTTCTCAACCCGATACCGGCGAGCAGGCGCTTGAGATTTTAGAAAGCTTGGTTAAATCGGCGGCAATTGATGTCGTGGTGGTGGACTCGGTGGCGGCGTTGACGCCGCGGGTGGAAATAGAGGGAGAGATGGGGCAGACGCATATTGGCCTGCAGGCGCGCCTGATGAGCCAAGGGTTGAGAAAACTTACCGCCATTACCCATAAAAGCGACACCACGATTATTTTTATCAACCAAATCAGGATGAAGATCGGAATGGTCTTCGGCAATCCGGAAGAAACGCCGGGCGGAAAAGCGCTTAAGTTTTATTCTTCGGTCCGCCTGGAGTTGCGCCGGGCGGCGAAAATCCAGCAAGGCGAACAAATTATCGGCAATAGAATCAAAGCAAAAGTTGTAAAAAATAAAGTGGCTCCTCCTTTTCGGCAAGCGGAGTTTGATATTTTTTACAACGAAGGGATTTCGCGCGCGGCCGACATTATCAACGCCGGCGCCCGATGGGGAATTATCAAAAAGGCCGGGTCTTGGTTTAACTACGAGGGCGAAAAATTAGGCCAAGGGATGGAGGCGTCCAAGCTGTATTTAAAACAGAATCCAAAGGTAGCCAATAAGCTTGTTTCAGAAATTAAAAAAGCCGCTAAAGAGTCGGCGTCCTGAAGCCTGATATCGCCGCCTACTTATTTGACGATAAACGGCAAAAGACCCATCAAACGGGCTTTTTTTATCGCTTTGGCGACCTTTCGCTGGTGCTTAGCGCAGACGCCCGTCCTTCTCGGGCTAAGAATTTTTGCCTGGCCAGAGAGAAACTTGCGCAGCAGTTCGGTGTCCTGTTCGTCAATTTCTTCTATTTTTTGCTGGCAGAAATGGCAATTTTTTATCATAAGATTTAAGTTTTAAAACGGGATATTTCTAACATCCACTCCGGCCTTTTCTTCGGCAGGGATAAGATTGCTTTCGTCGTCCCTGATCGGCTCTTCCGCTTCAATCACCGGGATTTCTTCCTGGTTGACAACAGGTTCTTCTTGGCTGGCGGGAGACGGTTTTTGTTCGGGGCTCCGTTGTCCCGACTCGGTTCTGGGTCCCATTTGCATATTCTCGGCGACAATTTCCGTCCAGTATTTTTTATTGCCGTCTTTATCTTGCCAGGAACGGGTTTGAATCCGCCCTTCAATCAGGACTAATCGGCCCTTGGAAAGATATTGCGAACAAATATCGGCCAGTTTGCCGAAGGTGACGACATTGTGGTATTCGGTGGCGTCCTGCTTATTGCCGCTCTTGTCCGACCAGACGCGGTTGGTGGCAATAGAAAAATTGACCACATTTCCGCCCGCGGTCGTTGTTCTGACTTCCGGGTCGCGGGTTAGACGACCAAGGATAAAGGCCTTGTTTAAGTTCATATTTATTCTCCAAGAATTTCTTTTAGTTTTTTGTCCAATTCCTCTATTTTAACTTTTTCTTTTTTAACCGAGGGTTTTTTACCGCCGGGGAATTCTTTTTCTGGAATCGGCTGGCGGGCCGTTTCTTTTATTGGTTCAATTTTATCAATCATTTTGAGGTCAAGACCGCTCATGGCCGGCTTGGCTTTTTCGGCTTTTTTAACAGTTAACATAAAACGGAGGAGATTGTTTTGAAGCCGGAGATGCTTTTCCAACTCGTTGATTATGTCGGGAGAAACGGAAAAAGCGACGGTTTGGTAATATCCTTCCAGGTATTTTTTAATCGGGTAGAAGAATCTTGTTTTTTTCCTTTCGCTTTCCAGAGAGGGATTTTCTTGTTCCATCACGCCGTTGCCCGCCGCAATTTTTTTCTTTAGGCCGTCAATGACTTCTCTAACCTTGTCTTTTTCGGAAAGAGGGGAAAAAATTAATTTTAATCGGTATCGCTTTGTTTCGCTCATGGGCATAGGTTACCAAAGAAACATTTAGCGGTCAAGCGCGGCGGCCGGGTATCCTCTTAGAAATTCCTCGCCGCTCATTATTTTTTTGCCGGCGGGCTGGACTTCTTTTAAAACCAAAAATCCGCCGCCGGTTTTCACGGCGCCCGGTTGCCGATTTTTGACGGCTTCGGCTTTGATAATTTTTACCCGCCGGCCGTTGAGTTCCGTCCAGGCGCCCGGCCAGGGCCGGAAGGCGCGGATTTTCCGCCGTATTTTTTCGGCGCTTTCGCTCCAATCTATCTTTCCGTCCTGACGGGTTAAAATTTCAGTATAAGCGGCTCCGCTTTCATCTTGCGGTTTGGGTTTTATTTTTCCGTCGAGATAAGCCGGCAGGGTTTTTACGGCAAAATCGGCGGACAAGCGCGCCAGTTTTTTTTCCAGCGCCGGGTAATCGTCGTCTTGGCCGATTAAAATTTCTTTTTGGCCGATAATCGGGCCGTGGTCAAGTTTTTCGTCCATCAGCATTAAGGTAACGCCGGTTTTTTTGTCGCCGTTAAGAATGGCGGTTTGGATGGGAGAAGGACCCCGATATTTCGGCAAAAGGGACGGATGGATATTTATGGCTTTAAAACGGGGAAGTTCAATAATTTTTTGGGGGATGAGTTGACCATAGGAAGCGACTATAATCAGGTCCGGGTTAATTTTTTTTATTTCGTCGGCGGCGACCGCTATTTTTTCGGGCTGGCTGATTTTCAATCCTTGTTTTAGGGCGAACTGTTTTACCGGAGAAAAAACAATCTTTTTTTCCCGGCTGGCCGGTCGGTCGGGTTGAGTGATGATTAACGGCGTTTGGTAGCCGCGGTCAATCAGTTTTTCCAGTGTCGGAACGGCAAATTGCGCCGCGCCGATAAAAATTATTTTATATTTATTTTCTTCCGTCATTTTTTGTCCGAAATTAAAATGCCGTCCAAGTGTTCAACTTCATGTTGGATAATTTTGGCTAAAAGGCCCTCTGTTTCAAGAATTACCTTTTCTCCTTTGATGTTTTTGCCTGCCACTACAATTTTTTTGGCTCTTTTAACGGGAAGATAAACGCCGGGCAAACTCAAACAGCCCTCTTCCATGATTTCCTTTCGCCACGATTTTTTTCTTATTTGGGGGTTAATCAGGGCAATGGTCCTTTCGGTTGAATCGGGCTTGAGGACGATAATCCGAAGAGGTTGTCCAATCTGGGGAGCGGCTAAGCCAACGCCGTTGTTGGCCGCCAGTGTCTCAAACATGTCCCCAATCAACTCTTTGGTTTGAGGAGTGATTTCTTTGACTTCTCCGGCTTTTTGCCGAAGAACAGGATTGGTTGTTCCGGTTTCTATTTTTCTGGTCATTTGATAATTTTCCATTTAATGTCGTCTTCTTGGCCGGCAAATTCTTTCCATTCACCGTCGGGAGTGACGACATACCATTTCCTTTTTGACTGGGACCAAACCATCGGGTTATCGTTGTAAAACGGCTTTTTGACGATTTCTTTCGGTTTGAGCCGGTCTAACTCCAGCCATTTTTTGAAAACGGTCTCAATGGCGTAATCAAGATTTCTGGATTGCGCCCAGCGGGCAACCTTGTCAATCGCTTTCCTGGCTTTTAAAACGGAGCCGGCCAGCTCCAGCAGTTGTTTTGCCGGCCGAGTGAAGCGCGAATAAATAATTTTTCTTTTTCGGGCGTTTTTCTTGATTTCATCCAAAGCCAGCCCTTTGCTCTTAAAGTAATGGTTAACAATTTTCTGAATGTCGGTTTCTTCTTTTTTCTTCCTGGCCAGCGTTCTTTTTAGGTTTTTTTTCTTAGGCATTTTTTTAATTCTCTTCTTCTGTTATACTACAAAATGATGAAAAAAAGAAGGGTTTTTATCGCGGTCAATTTACCGGACCGAGCCAAGAAAAGGCTGATTAAAATCCAATCGGGCTGGGCGGGTTTGCCGGTGAGATTGACCGGCAGGGAAAATCTTCATGTTACTTTGGTTTTTCTCGGAGATATTGACGACGAGGGACTGCTGGAGGCGATTGCGGCGGTCAGAGAAGTCGCCGCCGGCTTCGGGTCTTTTAGCATCAAGCTAAACCGTGTTTGTCTGGCGCCTCCGCGCCGGCCGCCGAGAATGATTTGGGCAAAAGGGGGAAAATGCCAGAAGCTTTCCGAACTGAAGGAGGGTCTAAGAAAAAACTTATTCAATTTCGGATTTCGTCAAAGAAACGAGACCCCGATGATGTTTGAGCCGCATATCACCTTGGCCAGAATGCGGCAAAATCACTGGATAAAGGAAATGGGCCAGGAAGCCGAAAAAGATATTTCAATCAGTTTTTCGGTTGAATCAATAGAAGTCATGGAGAGTGTTTTATCAAGAAAGGGGCCGGAATATTTTGTTTTGGAGTCAATTTCTTTAGAGTGAAGCCAAGATGAAAACCGAGATTTTAGGCGTTAAAATTGATAATCTGACCAGGGAGGAAATTTCTGAAAAGATAGACGGATTTTTGGCCGATGGCCGCCAGCATTATCTCGTTTTGCCATATTCCGAATTTATTGTCCAAGCCGCCGCCGAGCCGGAATTTTTGAATCTTCTTAATCGGTCCGATTTGTCTTTATGTGAAAGCCGGGGGTTGTTTTTGGCGCTAAAATTACTGGGCCAGCCGGTTAAAGAGCAGGTTGCCGGCGTTGATTTGGTCAGGCAAATATCGCGAAAACACCCGGGTGTGTTTTTGTTGGGCGGCGGAGAGGGAGTGGCGGAAAGGACGGCTCAAATTTTGGGCTCCAACATTACGGGCGTCCGCGACGGATATCGGGGCTTGGCGGCGGCGGTGGAAAGCATAAATCAAGTCCGGCCGGAAATACTTTTTGTCGCTTTGGGCATGCCCAAGCAGGAAAAATGGATTAACGAGAATTTGAGCAAAATGCCTTCGGTCAAATTGGCGGTCGGAGTGGGCGGAGCGTTTGATTTTATTTCGGGACGGATAAAGCGCGCGCCGCGTTTCGCGCGACAATCGGGTTTGGAATGGCTGTGGCGGTTTTGCCGCCAGCCGTGGCGGCTAAAGAGAATTTTTAAAGCCGGATTCGTTTTCCCTTGGCTGGCGATAAAGTCAAAATTATCCCCAAAAAAATAGTTTTTCTTTCCGGTTTTACGGGGTATAATAGAAAAGAGGGAATAATAATTAACATAAGAAAGGAAAAAATATATGTGGTTGTGGATTATTGTTATTCTGGCGGTGGCTGTCGGGGGGCTGTTATGGCTTAATTCAAGAAGGGGAAAGGGGGAAGAAACGGCGGAAGAAAATCCGACCGAGAGTCCGGCCGAACCGTCGGAAGCGACGCCGGAATCTACTCCGCTGTCTGAATCGTTCGAGACGCCCGAAACGCCGCCGGCGGCGGCGCCGGAAGCGCCCCAAGAGGAGCCGGCGGCGGAAAACGAAGAAGAAAAACCAATAATGTAGAAGACCGTCCGCGCAAAAGGCCTTTTAACAAACTGGCCTTTTGCGTTTGGCCGGATTCGTGGTAAAATAGTTTCCAATGAAGAAGATTTTATATCATCCGCTGGTTTTATCCTGCTTGATTGTCTCTTTTTTTGTTTTTTTAAACTTTTACGGCTGGCTGTCCGGTCTGGAAAATATCTTTGTAAAAATCAGTTCTCCTTTTCAGAGAACTTTTTACCAGACATCTTTAAAAATAAATAATTTTGCCGGCTTTATTCTTTCGGTTAAGGACCTAAAAAAGAAAAACAATCGTTTAGAAGAGGAAAATGCCGAGTTTTTGGGCGAGATCGTCCGAACAAGGGAAATTGAGCGTGAAAATGAATTCCTTCGCAAACAGCTGGGGTTGGCCTTGCCGGAGGAAAATTCTTTGGTTCTGGCCGGCGTCATCGGTCTGGAGTCGTCCGGTTTGGGGCGGTTTATTCTGATTGACAAAGGCGAAAAAGACGGCGTGGCTAAAAACGACCC